>Ga0208037_1000693_pt1 | contig 18728 bp, 24 predicted proteins | sample June2015DPH_13_1_3_FD_184710 | JGI IMG/M metagenome (GOLD analysis project Ga0208037, IMG submission 184710) | Peatland microbial communities from SPRUCE experiment site at the Marcell Experimental Forest, Minnesota, USA - June2015DPH_13_100... | ecosystem: Environmental > Terrestrial > Soil >...
CGAAGAACGCGGACCATCCAGTCGGGTGCATCACTACTGACGTCGGATGGTAGCCCGCGGTTGCGATCGTAGTCATAGCGCCGATTATGTCCGTGTACGGGTTGAATTCGCTGCGGCCGCTTGCTAGTGTGGTCCAGAGGCCGCTTGCAGCCGGTTGCAAGCCTCCAGCTGCGGCGAAGGCTTGGCTGATCTGGTGGTTCTCGCTGTATGCTAAGGCACCTGCGGCGTCTCGGGTTGCAGTTCCGAAAATATCCACGTTCGCTAGTCTCTGCAATTCGTCCGACACGACGACGTGTTGAACGTTCTTCCAGAGAGCGAAGGTGACAGTGGTCCACGCGTCGGGGTCAAGGGAAGCTTCCACAAGTGGCGGAACCTTCTCTGTTGCCGTTCCCTTCGTGTAGATCGGAATGCTTGCCTTGAGCGCGTTCATGGTGATGATGCGGCATGTGTTGCGCAGGTTGTACACTGGCCTTTGCAGGCCCAGTATTTCCTGCAGCAAGATTGGGATGTTGATGGCGCTGATATCCGATAGGCTCGGGAGCGCTGCTTGCTTCATATTCCGAGCGTTGAAGATTTTGCGATTGACGTCGCCGATTCTGCCCTGATAGACGTTGTTCGTGGTTGGGTCGAACCAACCAATTTCTTGTAGTTCTCCTTGTAGTCCACCATCAAGTTTGTCCATGTTCAACCTCTCCTAGTTTCTCAACATTACACGGGTGAGGTCACCGGGGTTCGTTGTAGTGTCAAAGTTCATTCCGACAAGCATTCCGCCTGGCATCAAGGATCCAGTCATGCCGGTGCCGCCTGATGCGCCTGTGCCCAACGCTAGGGCTGTGGCTGTGGTGACGTAGGCTACTGTGCTTGGTACAACTGGGGCGAACTGCACTATTGCACCCGCCGCAGCGACCCAGACAACGCCGTCGATGACAATTTTGCCTTTCATGTCGGCGCCGCTGGCTACGCCTTGGTTTGCGATGCCGAACGGTCCTAGGTCGCCAGCCTGCCATGGCCGGCCGTCTTTGAGGCTGATGATTTGGCCTTTGGTGATGGTTGCAGTGGCGTTCTTGCTGACTGGCAAGTAGAAGAAGTCGTGAGCCATGTCAATATCGCCTGCATTTGGCATGGTCACTTACCTCCTATGATCTCGCCGTGTTCGTCTCGGCGGTAACCGAACAGTTTCTCGCGTTGATCTTCAATGGTGTTCATCGCTTGTTCTTGGGTGTGTTTCGCCTTTGGGCCAGAAGGCATCGAGTCTAAGCGTGCTTGGACTGCTGTTAGTTCTTTCTCGACTGCGTCGAGTGCATCAGCTGACAGCTTCTCAAGCTCGCTGAAAGCTTGCGCGTGGTCCTTTGGTTCCAGCATGCCGCAGTGGGTTTTCAGTTCCACTATGGTCTGAACCTTGGCCATGCGCTGCTTCTTTTCAACCTCGGCCTTGTAGGCCTTGAGCGTTGTGAGTTCTGCTTCGAGGGCTGCGTTCTTTGCTTGTAATTCGTTACATTCTGACATTTCCTGTTCCTCCTTTGATTGATGCATCCCACTCTTCGTACCGCACAACTCGCTGTCAATATCGAATTTCTTGGCAGCTGCACAGATCTTCTTCTTCGCCTCAGCTTTCGCTGAATCGTTCTCGAACGACGTCGCGCTCCATCCATTACCGCCAAGCGCAGCCCTAACGTGGTCTGCGTCGTGAATGGGAAGGTGCCGTCCGCCTTTCGAGTCGATGTACGCGAAGTCGCTGTCTGAGAGGTTGTTTCGTTCCTCGGTCGTAAGTGGTGCGGCTGAGAGTTGGGATGTTTGAGTGGTTTTCATTTTGTTACCCCCCTCCATTTTCTGGCCCAGTTTTGTCTCGAGGTCTTGCTTCTGGCTAGGGCTTGGAATAGGCCTCACAGGGTTCATCTCCCCATCACTCACACTCTTGTGAGAAGAAAGCGCCAAAGGCGCGATCATAGGTTCAGGTTCCGGTTTAATGTGCAGGATTATTTCGAGGCGTTCCTCGAGCGCGGTTAGGATCCCACGGGCGCTCTGCACCGCCTTCCTCATAGTCGAAAGGTCTTGGTCATTGATCGAGAATACGCCGGCCTGACTCTCGCAGGCAGCCTGCAGCGCCTGGTAGAAGTCGCACTTAGTTTCGCTGTCGCAGGTCCCGTCAACCCCCGCGTCCGGATAGGCGCCTTTGTCGACGAAGAGTACATGTTCGAAATTGAAATCGTCCACAACGTCCACATCGCCTTCCCGGTGTTCAACGAATGCCAGGACCGAGGGGCTGACGGCTTTCCAGTTCTTGTTCTTGATGTTGTCCCAAGCGTAGTCCTTGGTGATTTCGGCGATGCCGTGGGTGACATGGTTAGATTGGAAGTCGACGAATTTACCGATCGGCGACCATAAGCCTTCGTGTGGTGCGCCTGGTGGACCACCGACCACGTTGCCTCGTTCTCCAGGAGCTGGCGGACCCAGCAATGGAGCGTCGAGTAGGGATTTCAGCGCCTTAGCTCGAGCGGTGGTCGTGACCTGCCACTTGTTCAGGTTCGGCGCCAAATCGATTACATGAATTTTGGCTAAATGCTTGCCTTGTTCCTCGTAGGGCTCAAACGTCGCCTGGTACGCGAACGCAACCTTCCGTAGGCTCTGCTTGCTGGGCAGATGGCCACAGATTCTCTTAGCCGCCGCTTCGCTAAGTCCCTCCTTCATGTGCGCGGCTACGCAACTCTCACGGTCGGGGAACTTAGCGATCTCCGGCAAGTCCACTGCTTTCACATCTTCCACACTCATCAAAACACATCACCAGGACAACTAGGGAGTTCAGTAGGTCCCGTGTTCAGCCTTAGTTGAGATTACATCCAGAAACGGTCGCGCTGAAAGCTTCGAAGGCAAGATGATGAAACTTATGGGGATTACGTTATCGTTCAAATTCAGTCGCCCACACCATCACGATCACAACAACAAGTTGGAAGGTGTGAACGGAGAAATCAGGGACAGAGAACGCGTCATGCGAACCTTATAGAAAACGGATACGCAATTCTTTCTGGTATGCAAATCTTCCACAGCTACGTGCGCCCCATCTGGGGCCGAACGAGAAAACTATTTTATGCGCACAGGTTGGCTCTTGATGAGTATGAAGTCGCAACTAGTGGTAAGTGCGCTTCTCGTAGTGACAATAATTCTGTCGATCGCGTTACCTTGGTATCCAGTTGTCTTGAATTGGCAGAAGTACATGATTATGACTCCAAGTCTTGCAGTGGAGGGTGGCGGTTCGGGAGCGATTGGGGAGCCCACGGTTATCTACGAGAATGATGTTTGGAGAATGTGGTACAGCTGCAACGAGTGGCACCAGTCTCAAACTTGTTACGCTGAAAGTTCCGATGCCCTGCATTGGACGAAGTTTGGTAAGGTTACAGACCAGCGATTAAGCATGATTGTAAGATACAACTCAACTACTCTGTTCTTTTACACTCGGGGCTTGTTGACCCAATATAGCCAAGATGGGATCCATTGGACTCACTTCGCACAGCAATACGGCGTGTTGCCGCCGAATCAACCCTACGACAACTACAAGTGGAATCCTTCAGTTCTCCAGTTGCCGAACGGCACTTGGCTAATGTACTACGAATGCACAGCCACCCTTGCCACCTTCCGTTCCTCTAGCTATTGGGCTTCATGCTTGGCATCGTCTCCTGACGGAATCCACGACTGGGTAAGGAACTCCGTGAATCCTGTGCTTGGCGGGAGGCGTCAAGGTTTCAGGGTTGGAAACCAAGATGTGCTTTACGACAGCGGGGTTTACTACATGTTTTGGAATGACTACTCTAAAGTGCCTTTGCAAATAGCGTTGTCAACCTCAACTGACGGCGTACATTGGACGCAGGTGTTCTGGAAGACGAGTCCGTTAATTGCTCGCACCATTGAAGGCAGTCGATTCGACCAGATTGGGGACCAGGAAGTGGTTGTTAGGCCAGATGGGATCTACGTTTTCTATGCCGCAACAGACAATATCGTTGGCTATGGACAAATCTGGCTTGCGAAACTACCGAACACAACATTACAACAGTTAGCCGGAGCAATTACCATAACGGAAAATGGCGTGGCTAGATCTGTAAAAAAGTGTAGCTTGCTGGGCCTAATGCTCAGACGTTGCTAAAAGATGGGGAATGAAAACTGGTCAACCGACAACTACACGTCTTACTTGATTGACTTCGTTATGATCGTCTGTTGCGAGCAGTAAATTCTAGACCGAAAGCGTAGAGCGCTAAGTTTGCATGCACCAAATGCATTTTTTGATGATTGTACCGTCGGCTGCCTCAACTGTAGCGAGGGGATAGCCGCAGTAGGGACAGTATCCGGTTGAGGCAGTGCTCAAGCTTTCATCAGCAAACTAGGGACTGAAACTCTCTTCAAGCGTGGCTTTCGGCGTCTTGTGCGGAGGATTCCTACCGGGCGCATGCTCACCGCTTGGCTGCAGGCCGCGGCGTCGTATTCCCTTCTTTCGATTCTCTCAAGTTGTCGTCGGCGCCTTCCTACTTTGTCGTTGTCAAGTTTCGCCGGGTGGGTTGCGGTGTTCTGGATTAGAAAAACTTCTGATGTCCGACCACCACAGACATTATCTCTTAACTCACTCAAGGCGTTGCGATATGCGATGCGGCCAGTCACACTCAACCGAAAACCTTTGTCTAATCTCAACTGTAATTATGTCTGATTTCACCGTCCCATCTTCGTTTAGCATTGGAGAAAATAACAAGTCTGTCGAAGCAAGAAACATTGTAGTCGCCTCGATCTTATTGTAGACTTCCGTTAGACAGGCTGCTTCGGCGAGTATGGTTTGGTCGTTAAGACTTGGCGATTTACCTAGAAGCCGTCTAAGCTGCGTCCTATCAACCAAAAATTGCCTAGCGTATATGTTTGAAGCAATGCCTCTGAGATATGGGGGTACTGTCGTTAGGCGGCTTTTCACATGACTCCTCACCTTAGAACCCGCCGTCTGTCTTGCCGCACCCAACAGTTTTCCGTACATGGTCACAACATCCCCTAATCTTTCGGCCAACCGTGACTTATTCGTGACATCCACCATAGCTAAACAACCAAGAAGCTCGTGCATCCTGTCCCAACAAAGGTTCAGAACCGTGGAGCGTATTTCATTTGAAAGGCTTGGATTGAGACGCTGTGTAACAGCACTGTTTAGTTTGTGTGATGCCTCAATTTCGACAGTTTTGGTTACAAGTCCAATTTCACGATGGGCTTTCAGATATCCAAAGAGCCGCATTGACCTATCGAAGTGGGTGTCCTTGAACTGAACAACGCCTGCCTTCGCCGCGTAAATCGAACCAGACAGTAAAACCGATGTCTCGATGAGAACCTTATTGTCAGTCAGAAGTCGTCATCGGCTTCAATAACTCGTCGAAGGCCGTAATCAACTTCGCCTTGTCCACTCCCTTCAGGTTATCCCTAGGGTCAATCATTTGGACTGCCCGGGCAGATGAACGCAATTCGCGCACATAATTCATCACATCGTCTGAATTAGTTTGAGTTGGGTCGCTTTCCATGGACACGAGAGTCGCGATTGTCGTAAGAATGCGCGGAAAAATCATTCTTGCTTGTTCGACTACGAGAGGGTTGTCATGTGCCACGTGTGCCTGCGCGAATCTTACGCGCATCTTGGAGAATATCAGTCGAAGGTTTCGCCAAGAGTGATACATTGTGAAGTTAGCAGGTGAGGGGTTTGCATTTCCCCAAAATTGTTCTTGTTTGCTAGAATACATGACCAAATGGTCGAGATGTGGCCCGATTTTCCTGTCAACTTTACCTACCCTTTGCATAGCTGCGAGTCGTGATTCGACTATCGCGGCTTCATCAATCAACTTTCCGAAATCGGGCATTTCCCAACGCCGAACTTATGCGAACTACACCTGGTGGAGTACTAGTTTCCGCTGTCACTTTAATAGACTTGCTTTAGTGACCTCATCCGAACTGTATATAATGCGGCTAGTTTGATAGATTATTGTTGTTTTCTCGTAATCCTTTGAACCCACGAAGACTTGACAAGGCCCTTCTTTCCCATCATGCTTCACTGAGAACCATTGATGGGCGCCTCGCACGTAGCTGCAGATCCCGTATGTCTAGGAGTACCTCGAGGCGGAGAGCGTCGAGTGGGTTTCCGGACTTTGCGTCGGCTTCGATTTCTTTTCTCGGTCTCATTGTCCTTCTAGCTCTTGTTGTTCCGTTTCCTCTTTGACTTCAGCGGGGGATTCCGGCTCTTCAGTTGCTGGGCCGGTTGGGCTAGGTGGCTGCGTTGCTACCGGCTCTTTGACCTCCGCGGGGTCAAAAGCGGAAGAGGGTCCATCCCGCATGATCTCGTACGCCTTCTCTAAGTTCACGAATCCCAGCCCACCGTCGTAGGCAACTGAGACTGCGGTGAGGAGTGCGAAGAAGTCGGTTGTGCGAATCTCACGCCACCGATGCCGCACACGCACCGGCGGATCCTGGCCCGTGGGAGTCTTGAGGTAGAAGCGTGTCAGAGGGTCGTACCATTGCTGCTCAACAATAAGCTGCACCCACCGTTGAATAGCCGTTATTGGGCCATCGACAAAGGACTCCAGTTGACTATAGCTTGTTGCCCGGTTCACGGCTTCGGTGCGATTAAGAATGAATTTCGGAACCTGAAAGTTCCCAATGATCTCCTGGTCTAGGTCGGTCTTGACTGCGACGAGGCCTGGGAGGTCAGGCTTGATGTCGATAACCTGAACGGTCCAACGATTGTCTGTGGCAATATGCTTTCCAGGACGCAGCGATGCGATGTGCGTGTTAATGAGGTCCTGCACGTCGGCGTCGGTTAATCCGGCAGGCAGGCGATCCACATCTAGGCTGTGTATGGCTATGCCGGCCCAGAGAGTTGTCGCAGCCTCTTGGAGGTCTTCTATGCGGATCTTGGCCCTGGTGATCACGTCGTCTAGGACTGGTTCGATCTCGCTGAGGCCTTCCCAATCTGATTCGAGAGAGTTGTTTGTGAAATAGAGTAACTCGCTTGGTTTGTAGAAGTCTTTTTGGCCACGCCACCAGAACCCTTGCAGCACCCAGTCCTCGTCGACGTCGGGGCGCAGGTCGTAGATGGTTAGGAGTGGGAGGGAGATTAGGCGATTCGGTTCCATCTTCGCGTTGAGTTCAATTTCGAAACCTTTCTTGCCGTAAATCTTGGCACCGATGATGCCGGCATACAGAACATGGTCGAGGTCGACGCGGAGGTTGATTTTGTCAATCCACTGTTTCAACGGCAAATTATCAGCAATGATCTTTTCCTCTTGCTGCGGGGTTAGGCCTTCGCCGACCGGTTCCAGAACAGCGTCGAAAGACTCCTTCGTGGTCCAGTAGGCGAGGGCGTTGATGCAGCCGCGCACGAGCGCATCCATACGATAGGCGCGGTAGTGCTTCTCCATCCCCTTGTAAGCGTCGAAGATGGTTTGCGTCATCCCAAGATAATATTGGGACTTGGCGGCTGAGAGCTGACGACTCAGAGGGAGGCCGCTTAGTTGCATTGCGGCTGCTTCAGCAACACGCCTCGAGCTAGAATGAACAGCAATACGAACGCCTTGGGGCGTTCCTAGATACGGGAAGGAGATCGTGTTCTCTTTCACTGTAACGCCTGGGATCCGTTCGAGAGCTGAGAAGTCGCCGAGGCCACTTGAACCGGCGACCCTGGTCCCTGCTAAGGGACGATGGTCTCTCACCTCGGCCCGTTTGGTGGCCATCATCGGCCGCTTAGTTGTCGCGTTTCGCTTGTTTGTTACGGAACGCTTACGCCGCTTACGAGGCGGTGGTTTGTTCTTTGCCTTAGTCATTTCTTTTCGAAGACCCAAACCTTACTCAACAGGAAGTGGACGGTGCCCCCGATGATTGTGGTGAGCTCATAGAATCCCACATCAACCGCATTGAACCGGTACAACAGCACGGTCCAGAACAGGTCCGGTAGCTGGCCCTTCAAACCGTAATAGAGCACGGTGCTAACCGAAACACCAACGAGTCCGCTGACACCGAACTTCAGCAACTGCAGGAGTACGTGCTTCGCCGACAATTGAGCCTCAACCAAACGATCGTGAGTACGGTTTGAAACCAGGGACCGTTGGGCCTCTTGTTGCGAATACGGCCAGGGCGACGGCCCAGGTGCGGTCGTCATGGGTACCGTCTGGGTGGCTGTACTGAATCTTGCCTGCCTTCGTGAGTTGGAACCGTTCAATGTTCAGTTCGTTGGCTACATCGAGTTGGTAGGCGATTAGGAGCCGTTTCTGTTGCATCATCATCTTGAGGAAGTTCATGATGTCTTGCTTGGATGACTCCGAGAGCATTATGCCCCCGACGTGGGGTACTGATTTCTTCGCTTCTTCTACGACGCTCTCTCCAACGCCGGTCTGGTCCATGAGAATCTTGTGGATGGTTTGCAGTTTCTGGTTGAGGACTTTGAGGAAGCTGATGACGCCTGTCTCGCCTGTGTAGTCTGTTCCGAGCGGGAAGATCTTCAGGCCCACTAGGCGGAAGATGTCACCGTCCTTCCTTATGACTGCCACGACACTGTAGTCGACTTTCTTCCCGAGGTCGACGCCGACCCAGTAGTCAGCGCGGGAGGTCTGGGGGGAGGTCTGTTGACCAGAAGCTGTGGAGTTCGCCGCCAAATTCCTTAATCTCCATTTCCGGATCCGTACAGCCAGTGATTAGCGAAGTAGGGAGCCAGCAATCGTCGTCTTCGCTCCACTCTGCTTCCATCTCACGGCGCCAACGCCACGGGTCGCTGGCGAACTGTTTCTTGATCTTCGCAAGGATCCCTTTCTTCAGGGGTCCGTTTGGTTCCAGGGCTTGTTCCCAGTTGACATGGTGACGGCTGTAATCATCGAACTCAGGGTCGTTGCAAATTTTATAGAATATGTGATTGCGGGACCAGGGCGTCGAGTTAGCGATGAAGAAACCGTTCGTTGTCCCAAGTGTGAAAAGAATAGCGTCGTACAGGTCGACGTCGTCACGGACGAAGTTGAACTCTGTCGCCAGGATTCCATTCAATGTTGGCCCGCGTATGGTGTCGGGGTTGCATGGGTAGGCTTCGATGATTGAGCCGTTGACTAGGGAGACCTTCGTCTTCAGCGGTTTCCTTCCGACTAGGATTTCCCGGTAGGGGACATCCTTGGGAAGGCTCTGTTGGATGAATGAGTTGATCTTGCGAATTACCAGCTTGCTTTGCCGAAAGCTGGGACCCACAACGGCCAGCTGCACTCCATCGTTGGCGACGGCGTACCAGAAGAGCTTGCTGCAAGCTGCGTAGTCTTTCCCCGACTGCCTGGACCACAGCTGGGCGATGAATTGCGCCTTGTCTTCGAGGAACTCGACCTGGTATTTCGTGGGTTCGAATCCCAGGGCCTCCTTGCAGAATGCTACCGGGCCCTTCGCAGCGATCCGCTGTAACCGTTGAAACGCCCCGGTGACTTCGACAACACCTCTGTGGCGTTCCTCAACTTTCTTTTCGAGTTTTCGCCGCCAAGCCATCCGAGTCTACCCCTAGCTCTTTGAGGAGGGCATCGACGAATGCATCGTCAGTGTGTTTGAGAATCATGAGTTCTGTTCGCATCAGCCCGTTTGCGACACGCAGCGCCAGCAACCTGGCCTCAGCATCCTTCGCAGCGTCCTCGGTCTTGCTGTACAAGACGGCTGCCTGGACGGCCTTCCAGGTGAGTTCCTCGAGGGCACTTCGTTTTTCGACCCCCGGCAGCTGTGCGTCTTTCTCAGCCTTCATGGGAACCTTGGTTGGATTTTGTCTCTCAAGCTGGGCACGGGTGATGAACTCCCTGGTGAGGCGTGTTAGGTCCTCAAGGTGTCTGACACCTAATGAATGGGTGTCTGACACCCCTCGTAGATGTTCTTCTACAACCACCCGCAAGTACTCTCCGACTGGTTGACCCTTCTGCCTGGCCAGGAGACGGATGGCTAGGTCCTTCTTCCTGGAAAGGCGGAATGTTAAACGGGGATTTCCTTTTGACATGGTTACTTTGCCCCGGCATCCTTCATGGCTTTTAGCGCTGTCTTCTTGACCTTCTTCGCTGCGACCATCACGTTGTTGGCCACCAGGCCAGCGTACATCGCTGCAGGGACCAGGATCGTGGCCGCGGCCACCTCGGGTGCCTTCCATCGGTACGCCATCCACCACGCGATGCCCAGGATGGCACCGGGGACGACGACCAGTTTCAGGAGTAACGCGGCGCTCAGATCCTGCGCAAAACCCTCTCTAGCCGCGACAAACGTTACGGCAGTTAATCGCGAGAGTCCGCATTTGAATCCTTTAGCAATAGATTTGTCGATGACCGCACGTGGCCCACGTGATTTTCCCGATTGGCGTTATTCGAATTCTCTAAGCGCGACAACGGAAACTCAGTACCCTCCGGCACGAGGACGATTGCCGGGCCAAACAGGCGCACTAGATACTCTACGGATCGGTCCACTTGGTCTCCTATCGCGACCGGTAGGTACAGGAGGTAACGCTTGCAACGGTAACGCCCCTTCCGCATGTACCGCTTCCAATACCAAACCAACCGAATACGAGCTATACTCCACACACAACTCGGCCATTAGAATCAGCATCAAGAGCCAAACAAGCCACCGAAAATTCACATATCCAATACAACCATAAAACCAGCGAGACGCCCACTAACCACCCCGAGACTTCAAGGAAAGTAAAATGAATTGTACGTGTGGATCCGCGGGCGTAACTAGTGCACTTGTGGTATTCTACTCATGCTGTCACCCCACCGGCGGCGGGAGGAGGGTACTCCTAAATACTCCTGTCATCATGACGACGCTGTTTGGCTATAGAATCGCTATAGCTAGGTTGAGGTCGAAGTCGGGTTGTCGGATAGGTCGTTTCACGTAAACATACGAAGAGATGAGGCGGGGTACTATGTGGCTCACTGCCTAGAACTTCCGGCAGCTATGACCGAAGCAAAAACTGAAGAAGAAGTTATTCGCAGAATCAAAGAAGCTATTCATTTAGTTCTTGAAGGGACACACGAAGGAGAGACAGCGAAACTCGCCGTAAAGGCAGTCGAAATTGTGGCGTAGTTGTCCAAACTTCCGCGAATTTCTGGGAGATGCTGGTAGGGTACAATCGCAGTCTACGAACCTATTTAGGTGAGGATTTCCTTACTCAACGACGAAACCGTGACCAGCGAGCTTACCTTCAAAAAGGTGAAAGTTTCGGACAAGGGGCAGATTTCGCTGCCAATGGAAATCCAACGAGAAGTCGGTATAAAGAAGGGCGACGAACTCCTTCTGATCAGAAAAGGGCAGAAGATAGTTCTGGAGAAGCCTCGAAGAATCGTCAAGGTTCTTGAAGATGAGTTCGCAGATTTGCAAGATATTTCGGAAGCTTCGTTACGACGCATGTGGCTAAGGAAGAAGGAAGATATCTGGGACCGGTACCTCAAGGCGAGCACTAAGTGATTTTCCAACGAGATATCGTTTTACTCACATTCCCATTCTCTGATCTTAAGAGCTCGAAAGTCAGACCTGCCATTGTTCTATCAAACAACAAGTACAACCGAAACTCAGAGGACTTTGTGGCGGTCCCACTTACTTCTAATTTGAAGTTAAGGGATTACGCTATCTCCGTTACCAACAACGAACTAGAGAGCGGCAACTTGATAGTCGATAGCAAAGTGAAAGTGGATAGGATCTTCAGCGTGAGCCAACGACTCGTCAGGATGAAGATCGGAAGAATCACGCCTGAAATTCACGAGCGAATTACCGGCATACTGTTTGAGCTGCTGCATGTCACATGAATTCTTCACGAAGGAGACTCAAAAAGCAGATGGGGGCCCCGAGCTACGACGAAGTTATCAGCAAGCTAGCTAGGTCAAAAGCGGGCATCCCCGACTCTCTCTTTGGTGTCTGCCGGAGTTCCCGTCGGTTTGTGAGGGAGAAAGAAGACGAGCACCGCTTCTAACTTTGTAATGGAGAGTATCTGATTGGATCCAAGCAGGGTTCCAAAGCTGGAACCTACATTGAAGGGGGACGTGGTCTTACGCCTTCAATCGTGCTAAGCGAACTGCGGAGATGGTACCTCAGAGAAATCCAGGCGGGGCGCAAGTCTCAAAGAGATATGCAAGAATACTTCACTTACGTTGAGTCTGTAACTGAGGTTGTGCCTCTCAATGCTCCACTCGCCCTATAAGCGGGGGAGACCGACTTTATCATGAAGAAGAGAATCAAGGCTTGGCCGCTAGCGGATTCGGTAATCTACGCAACTGCAAAGTCACGCGCGGCTAAGGTAGTGAGCGGAGATCCGCACTTCAGATCGATGGAAGACGTGATTTTCATAGGTTGGATGGCTACTTACAGACGACCCAAACGAATGTCTGAAGCAACTCATGCAATACCGCTCGGTTTAGACCACTTTTTTCAAAGCCTATGATTTCAGCGACCGAGAGTTGTTGAAAATCAAATCGAACGATCTTGTCAAAGCTTAAGACGCTCAGAGGATTTTATTGACAAATATTCTGTTTTCATCCAGTCAGGCACAGGAACTGCAGAGGTTTCAAATCCCACGCTCGGCACTTTCAGTTGCTATCTCATCCAATTGCCAGCGCTTGGCTTGTCACAATGAAGCGAGAAAATCGTCTCTTGATATGTTACAGTCCCTCAGTATCCTATTCAAAAGGCCGATGCGTATTTCCTTCGTCGGCACGGTCACGAAAGTCCCGTTGCGCTGCAGAGTTACATGGCTGCCCTTCTGTCGAACCTTGACGAACCCGAACTTGTTGCAGAGAATTTTAATGAGTTCTTTACCTTCTACCGGCCGTAGACGAGGCAAAGGTCTGGCCTAGGAATCAATGTGCTGCAACTGTAAGTTCCCTTGTAGCCTTCTCCCTGAGAACGGACAAATGGAGGTCCAGCGCCTGTTGGAAATTTCGCTTGGCCTCCCTCAGAGTCCTCCCGACTGAGTAGACACCGAGAGCAGAGCACACGACGGCGTAGGTTCCGTTATCCTCTTCTATAATCTCCGTCTTCACGTCTTTCAGTTTCAAAGCCAAGCCTCAATCACGCACGAAGTGGAAATGGCCATGACTCCTATAAGTGCTTCAAGTTTTGCGTATTCTTTGAGATGTGTCGGACGAAAGATCTCTTTCCTGCTTTATCACGTGCAGTGGACATTACAATTGAATCAGCCAACCCCCAACCAGCTACACGTCTCTTCATCACGACATCCAGCTTGGCGGCTTCCACAGCCAGTAATGCGGTCAAGTTCACTAAATTTGATGAAGTTCTACAAATTGTCAACGCGAATTCGGGCGAAGCGTGTTGCTGCGAGAGTCAGTACCTGACTTCGGGGAAGAATTTCTTCATGATTGCAACTATGGACTCGTTCTGGCACGGATTGAGGGAGACTTGCAGGCCGTAGCCTGTCGGCTTAGGAACAATCAGACCCTCACGGGTTAGTTGCTTTGTCAGTTTTTCCACTCTTGCCACATTGTGTTTGCCGGGATCCTCAGCCTTCCATCCCTTCTTCAGATTGTCCAGAGCTGTGTGGCTTGCTCCCCAGTTTCCCCTTTTGTAAAGCTTGAAAAGTATCGTGGCCTTGAATTGATCATCGGAAAACATAAGTTCACTTTTGGTACTTTGGGAGTCTAGTTTTAAATACTTTCAAAACCAATCCAATTGTTATGTCGTATAAGCGGAACGAGACTTTGCTGGTCGAGTACCTCGGCCGAAGCCCGATACTGAGAATCATAGACTTCTTCCTAGACAACCCCCTGTCAGATTATTCCAAGAACGAGATAGTGAAGAACTTGGGAATGGGGCGGGTGACGTTCTTCAAGTATTGGAAGGAGCTAGAAAAATCTGGAGCTGTCAAGGTCACGAGATCGGTTGGCAGAGCCACTATGTATCAGCTCGCTAGGCAGAATGAGGTTGTCAAGCAGCTGGTTCGCTTGGACATGGCTCTTGCAAGAGGAGCGATGGATAAGTCTGTCAAGGGATATGAGAAGGCTGTTGCAGTAAGACCTCGCTAAGTTTTGCTCTTGCCGCTTTCGTTCTCTTGCACTTTATGAAATGTTCTCCTGCGAGCCCCTCTAAGGATTTTGTTCTAACTTCGCCATTTCTCATTTCATGAAATACTGCGAGTTTGGAGATTGCGACGGTGAAGCAACGCAAAGCTTTGAAACTTGGCAAATTAAAGAAGTTGTACTGCGACGAGCATTACTCTTCCCCGTTGGAGAGCAACCAAAGCGAAACCCCAGCTAATGCGAATGTAGTACTAGGGTACTACAGTCAAGTTTGTGGTGCTGGGTGGTTTTCAGTTTGCCTGCGCACTCGTTGATTTAGCGGTCCGACTCAAGCGACAATAATATCCCATTTTCGCGACGATTTGAACGTAACGTTCTCGTCAACCAATATTCCTAAGGTATTCTAAACTCAGTCCCAACCAGGGGACGAGGGATGAGGATTTCTAAGGCTACTAGAAAATTCGAGAATTGGCTTGGGAAGCGCCTGCGGCTCGTCCAGGCAGACTTGGATTTGAAGCATAAGCTCTTGGCGGAACACCCATTCACGTTCCTTCGAGGAACATTCTATCGGTGGGCTCAAGTGCGGCCCGAACTCTGTCCGGAGCTTGCGAAGGCACCGGAAGTTTTGGCGGTCGGTGACCTTCACGTTGAAAATTTCGGAACCTGGCGAGACAGTGAAGGCCGGTTGGTCTGGGGGGTTAACGACTTCGACGAAGCCTACCCACTACCGTACACAAATGACCTAGTCCGCTTGGCGGTAAGCGCCCAACTCGCGGTCACGTCGAGGCACCTGAAAATTGGAGGTGCCCGAGCGTGCAAAGCTATACTTGACGGCTACAGCGCCTGTTTGAATGATGGGGGTAGGCCATTCATTCTTGAGGAGCATCATGGTTGGCTTCGGGAGATTGCCACAAGCGACCTTCGCGACCCACATAGCTTCTGGAGTAAAATGGCTGCCCTGCCTAGGGCTCGCGATGTGCCGAAAAGCGCCAAGAACCCGCTTGAAAGCCTAATGCCTGAAGGGAACCTCGACTACAAGGTAGCTCGTCGGGTTGCGGGCGGAGGGAGTTTGGGTTTTGAACGATTTGTGGCGTTGGCTGAATGGCAAGGTGGCAAAATAGCGCGCGAAGCCAAAGCCCTCGCCCCATCAGCTTGCGTCTGGGCTTCCGCTGGCAGAAGCTCGAAGAAGATTCTTTACGAGGAGATCCTTAGAACCTCGTGTCGAGCACCCGACCCTTATGTTCGGACGCGAGGCCGATGGCTCGTGCGCCGACTCGCACCCGATTGTTCACGGATCGAACTGGTAATGCTCCCTAAGAAAGTGGATGAGGCGCTGCTTCTCGAAGCTATGGGATTTGAGACCGCTAACGTTCACCTCGGCAGCAAGACGGCGATGAAAGCCTTGCGCAATGATTTAGCGAAACGCAAAGACGGTTGGCTGCACGCCGCCGCGAGGAAGATGACTGAAAGCGTTGAAGACGACTATGAGGAGTGGTGTGAGAAACAGCCCTAACGCGACCTAGAGCTTGTGACTGGCGCTCGCTTTCGTTTTCTACTTATGATCAGCTTTGAGTCGATTGCTTGTATGCAGGCTCCAACTCGTGGATTCTTCCGAAGATGTAATCGTTCCCGACCAGCTTAGTGATTCCGTAACGATCTAATTCGGCGCGCACGTTAGCTTGAACTTCAACCAGCGTGAAACGGATGCCTCTTTGCTTCAATAGCTCGCATGTTTCTCGTAGAGCTTCGGCCGCCGAGAAGTCTACGTCATCTACGGCGCCAAGGTCTAAGCAGAACCAGGAGATGGGAGGCAGAGCTCCCGTTATCAACTCGCGCACTTCAGTTTTGAACTGCTCGCAGTTTGCGTAGTACATGCTGTGGTTGAAGCGGTAAACGATTAGTCCCGGAAATAATTGGCCACGGCTAGATACGGGAGTAGAATTCCTAACGCCGTCGCTGTCCACTGAAAGCACGGTGTTGCTTGGCCGGTACCCACGTCGTGTATGGTCAAGGAGTGAGAGAACAATGGCTAGTATGATTCCTTCCCCCACCCCAACGAAAACCACGATGCCAGCAGTAAGCACGGCTATCCAGAATTCGCTGGGACGCTGAAGTAAGATCTGACGCATCTGCTTAATGTCTACGAGCTCAATCGCGATGACGAAAACGATAGCCGCCAAGACTGCGATTGGCATGTATGAGAGCGGGCCGGTTAGGAAGAGTATGACGATAAGGACGATGAAGACGGTCGTGAGTTGTGCAAGTTGAGTTCGGCCTCCGGCGCTGTCAACCATCTCAGTCTTCGTTGGACTACCGTTCACGACAAACGTGCCGGAAAGGGCTGCGCCCAAGTTGGCTATGCCGAGCCCAATTATGTCTAGGTTCTCGTCGAAAGTTTCATTGTACCGCGCTGCGTACGCTCTGGAGGTGGCAGCGCTTTGAGCGAGGATGATTACGAACATGGAAACGGCGGTTGGAAGCAATTTCTGGAATATGCTCCAACTCACTGGCGCGTTTGGGATTCCAAGTTTCGGCAAACCGCTTGGAATCGTGCCGAGCACGGAGACACCGTGTGAGGCAAAATTTAGAGTGTAACTCAGGATGATTACGGAGACAACTGCTATCAGCGCGACTGGAATCTCTTTTGAGATTTTTCTCGCACCAAAAATCACAATCAAAACGGCGATCGAGATTAGGACTGAGTAGATGTTCGTTCTTGGCATTTGCAGAATATCCGTGGTCACTGATTGAATTACGCCGCCGTGTCCCTGAATTCCAAGCATGTCTGGAATTTGCGTGATGGCAACTTCGATGCCTACGCCCGCCAGAAAACCAATCAGGACGGTGCGTGAGAGGAAGTCGGTTAGGAAACCTATTTTTGCTAAACGGGCCACGATAAGCATTCCTGCAACCATCAAAGTGAGGACACCTGCATACGCCACATACTCAGGTGACCCCACCGCAGCAATTCCTACAAGCCCTGCCGCTAGAACCGCGGCAGTCGCCGAATCCGCGCCCACAACCAAGTGGCGTGATGAACCCAATAAAGCGTACAACGCCATCGGAAGCAAAATTGTGAAGAGGCCTGTGATTACTGGAGTGCCGGAAATTCTCGTGTACCCCATCACCTCAGGAACCGCCAGAGTTGCAAGGGTAACGCCGGCGAGTACATCCTTCAGAATCTGAGACTTCTCTACTGGCAGTATGCCCTGGAAGATTGGCCAACGCATACGCGAACGCTCATTCTCCTTTGCGTTGATCATAGACTAACCACACAAAGGACATACTAGTATGCCCACTAACTCCTTGCGCAAAACCTCCATTTCGAACCAGATCCTCCGAGGAGACATCGGCCATTAGGTTGAGCCTAATTGAAAAAAACAGCGGTCGGTTCGACGCAGTCACTATGACGGAAAGAGAGAGGCTAGGTTGTAGTTAATGTGTCAATCAAGTCATCACGTACCTGTGGCACATTCGCAAACTTCTTGGCCATAGCGGCCGCTTGAAAGGCATAGCTGCGTTCGAACTTCGTGTACCATGCTATCAATGAGGGTTCGGGCATGAGTGAGCAGGCGGTGAAGCTCTGGGGTACCCCCCCTGGAGTACACTGGTAACTTATCGGGTGGTGGGCACTAATGTTGGTTCTGTTAATTCTTAGGGACTCTATTTCGGCTGTTAACCGTCGGGACTTGGCTTACGGCACTAGATTTTTGCACCGCAAAATGGGCAGTAAGCATGGTTACGCAGAGTCTGTTCCTTACACTTGGGACAATGTGGTGTCAATGATTTCATCGTTCTAGTTTCTGAAAGAAACGGAACCTTGAACCGAGATTCACTGCGGTGGCAGACTCCGCAGGTAACTTTGTCTCCAATCGGAGTCATCTTGAGACCGCATTTGCAACAAAACTTCACTTCGGGTTGCATCTGACATCTGAGCGTAAGCCACATGTGTTTACATTATTTGAGTTTGTGGCGGGACGTATTCTGTATAATCGAAGAAAGCGACTACTTACTCGTTCCGTTCTGACTTGGTGCTTGCCATCTAGTGTGCAAGCATTTGTAATAGGCTCACTAATCCGAAAATCCAACCAAATCCAAGTAGGAACCCGTCTATGGCTGGATAGGTGGACAGGCTTTTGTGATGAGCGGCGTTGTAGTAGGTGACATATGCGGAGAGTAGTAGTAAAATCACGACAGCGGTAGTCTGCTCCAATGCAACAATCTTGAGAACGCCTAACAGAAGTAGAACGGCGAATATGGCTCCCACGATAAAGCCATCTTTCATCTTTGCCAACGCAAACTCAGCAAAGAAACTCCGTGGGCTTTCAGTATTTGACAAACCACCCGATAAGTTACCAGTGTACCCCTGGAGGGGGGGTACATGATGACTCAAATTCTAACCAGCTTCCTTGGCAACGATTTTCTTGACCTTCTTCGCGGCAACTATCACGTTGTTTCGCGCCATGGCTCTAGCGCGGAGGCCGCTGCACAGGAGGGGATCCAGGCGTAGAAGTGCCTGGTTGCCTTCTGAGGTCAAGGGTGCATTCACCCTCTCTTGGGTGCATTCGGTGTACTTGCCCAGCAGGTTCGCCGGCTAAACGCGGGACTGTGAGACGATCCAAGTCCCTGATTTGGGACCAGTGAGACCAAGCTCGCGGCAATTTGTATGGTGATTTGCGGGAATCGCCATACAATTCAGTCCCGCAT
>Ga0208037_1000704_pt1 | contig 18509 bp, 13 predicted proteins | sample June2015DPH_13_1_3_FD_184710 | JGI IMG/M metagenome (GOLD analysis project Ga0208037, IMG submission 184710) | Peatland microbial communities from SPRUCE experiment site at the Marcell Experimental Forest, Minnesota, USA - June2015DPH_13_100... | ecosystem: Environmental > Terrestrial > Soil >...
CCGGGTCGGCCCCGATCGCCACCGCAACTTCCATGCGACGCCCTTTGCCCTGGCGCTCCAGCCAGCGGAAATGTTCGGCCCCGCCCTTGTGGATCTGCCAGTGCATGCCGGTGGTCCGGGAATCGTACACCTGCATGCGGTAGCAGCCCACGTTGCGTCGGCCGTTCTTGGGACTTTTCGTGACCACCAGCGGGAAGGTGATGAAATGCCCGCCATCCTGCGGCCAGCACTTCATGATGGGCAGACCAGCCAGGGACATTTTGTCCGTCTCGATGATCTCCTGCGCGGGGCCGGACTTCACGCTCTTCGGGAAGAACGACCCAAGCTCGGATAGCTTGGGGAGCATGCGCACCTTGTCGAGGAAACCCTCGGGCGGTTTCATGTCCAACAGGTCTTCGATGCGCCGGGCCACGTCCTCGAGCGAGTTGACCTCCAGCGCCAGTTCCATTCTCCTCTTGGACCCAAGCATGTTGATGAGAAGTGGCATGGAGTATGCCATGTCGTTCTTTGCCAAGCGCGGCTTCTCGAATAAGAGTGCCGGTCCTCCGGCCTTGCATACTCGGTCCGTAATTTCGGTGATCTCTAAATCCACATCCGCTTCCACGGAAATGCGCTTCAATTCTCCCTCGCGCTCCAAGCGCCTCACGAACTCGTGCAAGTCTTTGTAAGCCACAGGGACTCCTCAACTGGAAATAAAAGTTGCTTCGTCGTGGAAGCATTACAGATTGCACGGGCCAAATCAAGATGTGCTTGGGGGGGAGAGAAAAGAAAGGATTCAGGAGTCAGGATTCAGGATTCAGGAAAAGAACAAGACGGACCTCCTCAGGGGATCGACTTCCCCCCGTCCACAACCAACACCTGCCCGGTGATGAAATCGCTCCGGGTGGCGAGAAAAAGGACCGTCTCCGCAATGTCTTCGGGACAGCCTGCCTTCCTGAGCGGAATCCCACGGATTTTTTTCTCCATCCTTGCATCGCGCCTCTCGCCGGGGAAGAGAATCGTCCCAGGAGCCACGCTGTTCACCTGAATGTGCGGCGCCAGTGCCTTTGCCAGGGAGCGTGTGAGCGAAATGACCCCCGCCTTTGAGGCGCAGTAGTGGATGTAATCCGGCCATGCCTGAAGCCCGCCCAGAGAAGATATGATAACGATCCGGCCGTGGCCCTGGCGCTGCATGATCCGGGCTGCTGCCTGAGCACAAAAAAACGCTCCCTTCAGGTTTATGCCCAGGATTTTGTCCCAATCGTCTTCGGAGAGCTTGTCCCACTTGGCGGGAAAGAAGACGCCCGCGTTGTTGACCAATAAATCGAGGCGCCCGAAACGTTTCTCGACCCCCCGGAACATCGCCGCCACCTGTTTGGGCCGGGAAACGTCCGCGCGCGCGGCGATGGCCTGGCCCCCCAAACTCTCAATCTCGCGCACGCTGGCCTGCGCGCCTTCCTTCGATTCGTTGTAATGCACCACAATATTGGCCCCGGCGCGCGCCAGGGTCAATGCGATGACCCGACCCATGCGCCTTCCCGCGCCGGTCACTACGGCGACCTGGTCTTGAAGTGGACGATTGTTCATCACGCCTGCATTGATATCACGGCCCAGCAGAATGTCAAGCCCCTACACAGGTTCGAGCCAGGCGGTGAAATGCCTCAAGAACGGAGCTTCATAAGTCAGCTTCAGGCCGCGAATCTGCTCGCGCCTCTTCCACACCTCCAGAATAATCTCGATGACGTAGTCGATGTGGCTCTGCGTATAGACACGACGCGGGATCGCCAACCGGACCAAATCCATTTTTGCCGCGCCGCCGAACATGAGCGTGCCGATTTCCACTGACCGGATGCCACCCTCGAGGTAGAGTTCGCAAGCAAGGGCTACACCGGGAAACTGTTCCAGAGGGATGTGTGGCAGGAAGGCTCGCGCGTCCAAATAGACGGCGTGCCCGCCGGGAGGCTGGACGATGGGCACACCCTGCTCGGCGATGTGCTTGCCCAGGTAGGCGGTGGAAACAATCCGATAACGCAGATAATCCTCCTCCAATACTTCCTCGACCCCCACGGCGACCGCCTCGAGGTCTCGCCCTGCCAAGCCGCCATAAGTGGGATAGCCTTCGGTAAGAATCAGCAGGTTCTTCTCCTGCTGGGCGAGCGCGTCATCGTTGGTGCAAAGAAAACCGCCGATATTAGCGAGCCCGTCTTTCTTGGCGGACATCGTGCAACCATCACCCAAGCTGAAAATCTCCTGCGCAATCTCTTTCGGCGTCTTCGACTCGTAACCCGGTTCGCGCAGCTTGATGAAATAGGCATTTTCCGCAAACCGGCAGGCATCAAAATAGAGCGGAATGCCGTGCCGGCGGCACACCGCGCGGACGGCACGAATATTCTCCAGCGAGGCGGGTTGCCCGCCACCGGAGTTATTGGTAATCGTCAACATCACCAGCGGCACACGCTCCCGGCCCACGCGCTCAATCAGTTGTTCGAGCGCCTCCACATCCATATTCCCCTTGAAAGGATAGGGAGTCGACCGGTGCTTGCCTTCCGGCGCGGGAAGGTCCACTGCCTCTGCCCCCACGAACTCGACATTGGCGCGCGTGGTATCGAAATGCGTGTTGTTCGGCACCACATCGCCCTTTTTGCACATCACGCTGAAGAGGATGCGCTCTGCCGCCCGCCCCTGATGGGTTGGGATAACGTGGCGGTAGCCGAAAATTCCCTGCACCGACCGTCGGAAGCGCTCAAAGCTCCTGCTGCCCGCGTAACTCTCATCTCCTTCCATTATCGCTGCCCACTGTCGAGTGGACATTGCCCCGGTGCCCGAGTCCGTGAGCAGGTCAATCAGCACGTCCTCCGCCAGAAGCAGGAAGAGGTTATGATGGGCGGCGCGAAGCAGTTGCTCTCGCTCCTCACGCATCGTCCACCGTATGGGCTCGACCGTCTTGATCTTGAATGGCTCGATAATCGTCCGAACCGGCATCATGGCCCCCCTGACAAAGAATTTGTACTTAGCTTAACCCATGCAGGGTAGCGAAGACCAGCGCCTGACCTCAGCGCACTCCTACTTAAGATTCCCATCTGGCAGCGCAATTCCTTGACGCTCCCCCGCCCATCCCCTAGAATCGCAATTTAGGCCATGATGGAAGTGGTGGTTTATTCCAAGCCCGGCTGCTGCTTGTGCGACGAGGTCAAAAATGAAAACTCCTCCATCAACCGCTCGAGACCCCAAACCCGTGAGACTCGACATACTCGCCATCGCCGCGCATCCGGACGATGTTGAACTAACCTGTGGAGGCGCTGTCATCAAGATGGTCCAAGCCGGCTACAAGGTGGGGATCGTTGACCTTACGGTCGGCGAATCCGGAACGCGGGGGAGCGTTGCGCTGCGCAGGAAAGAATCCGATCGCGCTTCACTGGTAATGGGCATTGTTCACCGGGAAAACTTGGGTCTGCCCGATGCGGGAGTCGAGGACCGGCGCGATTATAAGCTGAAGATTGCGCAGCGCATTCGCGCCCTCCGGCCGCGCACAGTGATCTTACCCTACTGGGAAGGCCGCCATCCCGATCATTACATTGCCGGGCAAATCGGCTACGAAGCCTGCTTCCTTGCCGGTCTTGCCAAGTTGCCGCTCGAAGGCGTCCCGCATCGCCCGCACAAGATCATTTACGCCTCACTTTATGTGCCCGCATTGCCCCCCACCTTCGTGGTTGACATCACCGACCAGTTCGAGAAAAAGCTCAAGGCCGTCCTCTGCTACGCCTCGCAATTCTCGCCTCGCCAGGATTGGCGGAACTTGTTTCCCTCCCGCACCGACTGCCGGGAGCGTCTGGCGGCCCAGGCTCGCCATTTCGGGGACATGATCGGCGCCCGTTACGGCGAGCCGTTCGTGACCCGAGAGATTGCGGCCGTGGACGATCTCGTCCACATGCCCGTGCGCTCAATTTAGACCAACAATGCCGTCGAGTCGGTAGTGGGTCAATTTGATGTAGAGGCGGCTTTACGCCGCCATTTGGCGATCCCGCTCCGAGCGGGATCGCCGCTACAGCATCGAATTGACCCACTACCCCGCAAACTTGAGCCTATCTGCCTGAACCTCCCTCGACAAAGAACTCATTCCCGATTTTCCCTCCGCGGCGGGCTGATGGACATTGGAAGGAGTTGCCACACCACTTTTTCAATCGTCCCGCCGCGGCGGGGCAATCAGCAATCGGCAATCTAAGATGTGCGAACGCGGTTTTTCCACCGGTCGTGGACGAACCAGACGGCGGCGAGAACAATGAGAACTGCCAGGACGGTGTCGAAGCGGTGAAAGTAATGCCGCAGCGTTTCCCAACGCTCGCCGAGCTTCACGCCGGCGTAGGCAAGCGCCAGACACCAGGGAAGCGAACCCAGGAAGGTAAAAAGATTAAAGCGCAGAAAATCCATGCGGGCCACTCCCGCTGGGAAGGCAATAAAGGTCCGGACCACGGGCAGCAGACGCGCCAGGAAAACTGCCCAATCGCCGTAGCGCCGAAAGAAGCGGTCCGCCAATTCCAGGTCATGGTGTGTCACCAGAACATAGCGGCCATATTTCTCCACCAGCGGCCGGCCTCCCAGCGAACCCACGTAATAGGCCACCAGCGAGCCGAGGTTGCAGCCAAAAGCACCGGCAATCGCTACCCACGCCAGTTTGAATCGACCCACGGAGACGAGGTATCCGGAAAATGGCATGATGACTTCCGAAGGCAAGGGGATGCACGCCGATTCAATCCCCATCAGCAGCACTATGCCCAGGTAGCCCGAGCGCGAGATCACAGAGATGATGAAACCAGCCAGAAACTCGAAAAAGGTTGTAACCATGAATTGATCGTGCCCACGCGCGGCGGGAATGCAAAATTCAACGATAGCCGGGAAGCGGCAGGAACCCCTAAGCCAAGCCGTGAATTCGCTAAAAAGATTCCGACTCCGGAGTAAAAACGAAACCGGGAAGCGCGACTCCCTCGGCCGATTTCTCGACTTTTACGCGGCGAACGTCCTGGTCTGATCCATCCACCTTTCTCAGGACGGCGTAAGAGGCGAAGACCTCCGAGTATAACTTGGTGACCAGCCAGTTGTCGCCAGTCTCATTCAGCCGCCACAGTTGCCCCAACTGGATGCTTGCCACAGCCACGGGTTAGCACTCCTCGGTTGAAGATATTTCAAAGCCTGTTTCCGTTGCGCTTGCGATCGCCATTGAATGCTGCGGGCGTTAATCTAACCTCTCCAAGCCCAGGAGTCAATAGCCCTCGGGCCACAGCAACCTCTGCGCGCAGAATGATGGGGTCCTCATTCAGGCAGCCAGTTCCAACACCCTGTCAATCTCCTCCTCGGTGTTATAAAAATGAGGGGCGATTCGAACCATCCCGCACCGCGCAGCTACCTGCACACGGTGGGCGAGAAACCATTCCAGGAGACGCTCCGCCCCAGCTTGACGCGGCACAAAAGAGACAATCCCCGAGGCTTCTTCGCGGGCGCGAGGACCGAACACAGAGTGGCCTTGTGCAAGCAGTCCGCCGCGCAACCGATCCGTTAAATCCAGGACGCGCTCGGCAATACTCGGAATTCCAACCTCGAGAAGGAGATTTACCGCGGCGCCCAGTCCGTAGACCCCGACTGTATTGAGAGTGCCGCATTCATATCGGCGGGCGTCGTCCCGCCAGGAAAGGTCTCGCCGGGAGAAATCGCTCCAATGGCGAACTGTCATCCACCCGATTTCCGGGGGTGTGATCTTTTCCATCACCTGGCGATTCACGTAGAGCAACGCCGAACCCTCCGGTCCCAGCATCCACTTGTGGCTGTCTGCGGCAAGGCCCGCAATGTTGGCTCTCCTTACGTCCACCGGAAACGCCCCCAGTCCCTGGATGGCATCCACAAAGAGCAGACAGTCGTGTGCAGCGCAAGCCTTACCCAACTTTTCGAGGTCCAGACGAAACCCGCTAAGGTATTGCACGAAGCTTACCGTCAGCACGCGCGTGCGGGGGGTCAGTGCCCTTAGGATCGACTCCTGACTCACCCGGCCTTCTTCAGCCGGCACTAACCGCAAAACCACTCCTCGCTTCTGCAACGCCTTCCAGGGGTAGAAATTGGCCGGAAACTCGCCTTCGATGGAAATAACTTCATCTCCCGGCTGCCAATCCAGGCCGTTCGCGAAAAACGAGATCCCCTCCGAAGTGTTCTTGGCGAAGGCAATTTCATCCGGTTCCGCATTTATCAACTGCGCCAGGGATCGCCGCACCCCACCATACGTTTCCACCCAACCTTGCCAGTGTTCGGCGCCGAATTGCTGGACGTCGTCAAGCAGGCCGACCATGGCGTCGCGGACTCGTCGCGAGATGGGCGCCACCGCCGCGTGGTTCATGTAAATAGAAGATTCAGTGACTGGAAACAGCGAACGGTAATGCTGAACATCAAGAGGCATGTGAGAGTATCAGGTCCATCGCAACGTTCGGAGAACCATTCAGTATACATGCGCCGCGTTGAGGCGACCAGGGCAGGGAAGACCCCGCTATGGCCCAGTTTGGATTTTTCGAGTCTTGCGCTGCAGAATCGAGTGAGCCACAGGCCGCCCACGTCGGAGAGACGAGCGCCCAAGGCCGAAGGGAGAGTGTCTGTTTCCTCGTTGAGAGCGAAGGCGCCCAGCAGGCCCCCCAGTAAGGCGCGATACCCAACAATGCGACGAAACTGGCGTGCCGCCTCGACCAAACCAGACCCCACCCACCGCTCCGTCTACAGCGCATTTCCGAAGGTTTGCCGAGTAGATTCGCTAAGTTCACACTGCAAGTGCAACACTTTGAGTAGGAGGCGTTGTTGCGGGCAAACGACGTGCACCGCTACAGACGCAGAGCTGTTCACGGTTGAAAGTAAGAGCCGCCGCAGGCGCTGTGGGAATGTGGAAATCCGGCGGTTTGTGCCGGATTTCCAAGCAGCGTGGAAAAGTCCGGTTTGGTCTCAAGGACTTGTCCACGCTGCGCCATTTCCACAGCGCTCTGCAAGCCTCTTGGAAAATCGGGCCCTTGCTCATGCTTGCCCGGCGTTGCACTTGAAACGTGAATGCACCTTCCCGCTTTCGCGGGAATGACTGCGGCTTGCAACACCTATGTCTTGCAAATGACACTAGTACCGGCCACCCGAATAGTAGAGAGGCCACACTAAATCGGATCCCTGCTGCAAAGCTTCCGACGCAGTTCGCAGGTTTCGACCCGAGCGAGCTTGTTAAAACCTCAAGTGAATCCTAACAATAATTGGCTATCTATAAGAATCAGCTTGAGTTAGTTAGCCATAGGTCTCGAAACAAGGATTCTGCTTGGGATAGATTGTTAAGCCCCTTGAATCCTTTTAGGGGGGAGCCCTCGGCCGGCCTAAAGATCGCGAGAGGATTTGCTATCCTCTCCACCGGATTGCATGCGCTGTCGCAGCCCACGGTCCGCCGATCTTAAAAGCAGTGACGGGTGACAAGTGGGGAGTCCACCGTCCGACCGAGGAACTCAGGAGTAAGGAGAATGCAGCGACGCCACATTGAATGGAACTGCCTTGTGATCACCGGGAATTCGTCGGGCACAACAAAACGCATGCAAATGCCAGCCCTTTCTGCTCTCCGACATCTACGTTCGGGGCGCCAAACCCCTATATTCGCACGGGCTTTCTCGACCGTGCGCTTTCTGACGGAGGCGACAGAGGGAATCTCGTTCGCAGAGGTGGCGAGACACCCGGGGAAGTGTGGTGGACAGGCGTGCAAATCGAGTTGTGGGGCAGTTCCAAGGAGAGGCGCTACGTCTGATAAGGTATGTTATGTTAACTTGCGCGGCCGGTCGCAGAATTGCGATGTAGCGCGGGCGTCTCGCACGCTGTCGCGGGAGCGCCCCCCTCCCACAAAGGAGACTTCATTTCTTGGGTTTATGAGTGAAACGCGAAGGCTGAAAACGACAGCGCTGGCAAGCCACCCGCGCCGATGCGTTCAGCCGTTGACTCTCTCGCAGCCTCTGCGATATCTTGCACGTGAACGCTTGGACGCTCCTCGATCATCGATCTAGACGTTCCGCACCGGAGGACCTTGTATGCGCAAGTTTCGATTGCTTCCTTGGCTTTTCATTTGCCTGCTTTCGCTCGCCGCGGCGTCCGATCTACCTCCCGTCCCGGCTACCCCCAGGAAGCCGGTTACGGAGGTTTACCACGGCGTGAAAGTGGTGGACGACTATCGCTGGCTCGAGGACTGGGATGATCCGGCAGTCCAAGCCTGGAGCGACGCACAGAACAGCCGGGCCCGCGCTTTCCTGGACAGATTGCCGACGCGCGCCGAGGTCATCAACCGCTTGAAGTCGCTTGTCAATGCCATCAGTGGAGCCTATTCCGGTCTCCAGTACCGCGGAGGCGTGCTTTTCGCTCTCCGGTTTCAGCCGCCCAACCAGCAGGAGTTTCTGGTGACGCTGAAGTCGGCTGACGAGACCGCTTCCGAGCACGTGGTCGTTGACCCCAACCAGATCAACCCCGCAGGCACCACTACCATCGATTTCTACGTGCCGTCGCTCGACGGCCGGCGAGTGGCGGTCTCGATGTCCGAGAACGGCAGCGAGAACGGTTCCGTGCACGTCTATGATGTGGTCACAGGCAGCACGCTGCCGGACGTGATCCCGCGCGTGAACGGCGGCACAGCGGGCGGCAGTCTTGCCTGGAACGCGGACGGCTCGGGATTCTTCTACACTCGTTATCCACGCCCGGGTGAGCGACCAGAGGCCGACCTCGCCTTCTATCAACAGGTCTACTTCCACAAGCTCGGCACACCTACGGAGCATGACACCTACGCCATCGGCAAGGATTTCCCGCGTATCGCCGAGGTTCAGCTCGCCGCTTCGACGAATGGACAGTACATGCTGGCCACGGTCGCCAACGGCGACGGTGGGGATTACGCTCACTATCTGCTGGGGCCGGACGGCCACTGGGTCCAGCTCACCCGTTTTGAAGACGGCGTGAAGCAGGTTGTGTTCGGTAAAGACGAGGCGCTGTACATGACGTCGCGGCAAGCTGCGCCGCGGGGCAAGATTCTGCGGCTGCCGCTCGCCGATGCGGTGCTCGCCCAGGCTACGACCGTTGTTCGTGAGAGCGAGGCGGTGATCGAATCCTGTTTGCCCACTGCTAGTCGGCTGTACGTATTGGATCTCGTCGGCGGCCCTTCCGGTCTGCGCGTTTACGATCTCGCCGGGCACGCTCGAGGGAGCTTGCCGGTTGAGCCCGTCTCCTCCATCTTCGGATTGGTAGCGCTGGAAGGAGACGAATTGCTACTGAACGCCGAGTCCTACCTTCATCCGGCTGCGTGGTACCGCTACGATCCGGCCTCCGGCAAGCTGGACAAGACGGCCCTTGCGGGGAAGTTCCCTGTCGATTTCAGCGACGCCGAAGTGGTGCGGGAGTTTGCCACATCGAAGGACGGGACGCGGGTCCCGATCAACATCATCCGTCGCAAGGGAACGCGGCTGGACGGCAAGAACCCCTTGATGCTTACCGGCTATGGCGGCTTCGGGATCAGCGAGTCACCGGGTTTCCACCCCTTCGCTCGGCTCTGGCTCGACCGGGGCGGGGTTTACGTGATCGCTAACCTGCGCGGCGGAGGTGAGTTCGGCGAGGATTGGCACAGCGCCGGAAGGCTAACCAACAAGCAGAACGTATTCGACGATTTTGCCGCCTGCGCCGAATACCTCATTAGGGCCGGCTACACGAGCCCCGGAAAGCTTGCCATCATCGGCGGCAGCAACGGCGGCCTGCTGATGGGCGCCGCTCTTACCCAACACCCCGAGATGTTCCGTGCCGTCGTCTCGTTCGTGGGCGTTTACGACATGCTGCGCACGGAAGCCATCACGGCCAACGCGGTGTACAGCATCACCGAGTTGGGAACGATCAAGGACCCCGAGCAATTCAAGGCTCTCTTTGCCTACTCGCCGTACCACCACGTGACGAACGGAACCGCCTACCCGGCCGTGCTGTTCCTAACTGGCGCCAACGACCCGCGTGTGAATCCGGCTAACTCGCGGAAGATGACGGCGCGCCTGCAAGCCGCGTCGAGTTCCGGCCTGCCCATCTTGCTACGCACCAGTTCCACCTCCGGGCACCGCGCCAGCTCGCTCGATGAGGGTCTGGCCCAGCAGGCGGACGTTTATGCCTTTCTGTTCCACGAACTGGGGATGGAGAACGCGGTTTCCGGAAACTGAACCTGGCCCAATCGAACCGTTGAAAGCAAAGGGCCTACGCTACGACGTTCGCGAGAGCGCCCGCTCATTGTCATGCTGAGCGCAGCGAAGCATCTCGCCCTGCTGTTTGTCGGCGGAAAAAGTGCAGAGCGAGATTCTTCGCTCCGCTCCGCTGCGCTCAGAATGACAGCATGGCAGGCGGGCTACATGGGGCTTGCCGCAAAGGGGTGGGACGGGCCCAAGTCCTCAGGCTCGCATTGCTCCCTTGAGCACTTCGCGAAGGCGTCGCGCCACGATCAGGTCCTCAGATGATTGCAGCATCCACACGCCCACAACGACTGTATTGGGACCGGAGGGCAATCCCCCCATGGCAGGCCCCGCCCCGGTCGCGGGATTCAACTCGATGCGCGGTTTTCCTTGGCGGAGCTTTTCCATTACCTGCTGCCCGGTGATGGGGATGCGATTCTGGTCGTAGGTAATCAGCAAATGCGGGACGTGGTTGGCAACGGGAGGAAGAAAGATCTTGGTCTCCACGGTGGGAATACCCTTCACCTGGTTGGCGATTCTTTCGGCACGTTTCTGGAACCCCGTCTGCATGGCCTCCTCGTCCTGGCTCAAGAGCCAATCCACTGCGGCGACCAAGCCGATGATCTCTTCCTTTCCGACCTTCATGCCGCGGCCAATTGTGTTCGAGTAAGGAGAGTTGTTTTTTAGCGCAAACTCAATCAGGTCCTTCTTTCCCAGCAACAGGCCGGTGCATTGCGGTCCTCGAATTCCCTTCCCCCCGGAAAAAGTCACGAGATCAAATCCCATTTGCACGTAATTCCAGAGATTCGCGATGGGCGGAACATCTGCCGCAGCATCGTTGAAGCAAGGGACTCCGTGCTTGTGGGCCACCCGCACCCAGTCCTCGCGGCTGATCTGGCCAGCCTCGGCGGCGTTGAAGAAGTTGGTCATCACGGTTCGTTCGTTGAATGCCGCCTCGTACTCTTGCATTGTTTCAACCTCGACGAACTTAATCCCACAGTTACGCAGGGCGTGGTCGTACCCGTAGCGATGGGTTTTCTGAACGATGACTTCGTTCTTCAGCCCTGTCATGTCCACCGGTACATTCACGATAGCCTGCTCGTTCCCGAGAGTGATACAAGCGGCCGTGCCCAGCGTCAGGGCGGAGGCTGCACCGGCCGTCACCAGAGCAGCTTCACAGTGCAGACGGCGCGCCAGGTACTCTCCTGCCGCTCGGTGCAACTCTTCGATGTTAACAGGCTGCTGTGCGGCTCGAGTCATCGCGGCCTGCACTTCGGCGGGCAGAATTGACGCCGAAAGAATGGTGAAGGTTCCAGCCGCGTTGATGAACGGAGTGACACCTAGTTTGCTGTAGTAATCCACTCCCTTTTCCGAGGGATGTCCCTGGGCGCGAAGCTCGCCGGCTGCACTTCCATACGCCACAGCCCCGCTCACCATCAGCGTTTGGCCTGTTTTGCGAAAGAACTTTCTTCGGGTCATGGCACTCGACATCGCATTCTCCTCCAGTATCCTCTACACAGTTGTCATTCCGAGCGAAGCGAGGAATCTCGCTCTGCTTCTTCTTCCACCGGAGCGACGGAGGGATTTCGCTAGTCCTTTACTTCCAGAACGAGATTCCTCGCTTCGCTCGGAATGACAGCGCTTGCACAGGCTTTTCACCGTCCACTTAGCGTGTCTTTACCGCGATGGCGGTAATCTCGATTCGAGCATGATTGACCAACGCCGCCACCTGCACCGTAGCGCGCGCCGGCCTGGGCGCGGGGAAAAAGGTCTTGTAGACCTTGTTCATTTCCCCGAAATCGGCGAGGTCCGCAAGATAGACATTCACTGACACTACATCTTCCATCTGCAGGCCGGCAAGCTCCACGATTTTCTTGATGTTCTCCAGTGCTGCTTGGGTTTCGGGCCCAATTCCTCCCGGGCGCAGCCTACCATCGTCCGATCCCTCCTGCCCGGCGACATAGAGGGTGTTGCCCACCAGGATGCCGTTGCTGAAGGGTAGTCCTTCTGCGGTTCCAGGCGGATTAATGGCGCGTTTTGCCGAGCTGACGGGGCGGCCAGCGGCCGTAAGCAGGACTGCCGTCAGGTGGGCAATTGCCAGAACTACCAACTTCATTCCTATCTTGTTCATTGTGATAAGTCCTCCCTCCTGCCGCTGTCATTCCGACTGCCTGGCGCTGTCATTCCGAGCGCAGCGAGGAATCTCGCTCTGGACGTCAAGGATTATCGAGATCATTCCCTCGCTCCAGTGGAAGAAAGAATCAGAGCGAGATTCCTCGCTGCGCTCGGAATGACAGCGTTTCGCAATGACACCGTTTCGCTCGGAATGACAGCTTTTGGCAGCTTTCAATCTAATCTCTCGGGTAGTTGTCCGCCCGCGCCGGAGGGGAGCTGCCCGATTCCGGCGTGGTGAAGTACTGCTTGGGGGCCTTCTCCCACTCGACCATGCTCAGACCCGAGGGATCGTACAGGATTCGCCCGGCGCGAATGGTCATGCGGGCAACTACCTTTACCCTTCCATCCATCCTGGCATATCCGTCGTCGGTGAAACCGAAGTGGCCGTGGAGTACTTCGAGTACAGCGACGTCCGCTTCGTGTCCGACTGACAAGGTTCCCAGCTCCGGGCGGCGGATTTCACTCGCCGGGTTGACCGTGGACCTTCGAATGGTGTCCTCCAGCGGCACGCCCATAGCGAGGAACTTCGACATCACTTCGGTCATACTAAGAACAGTGAAATCTCCCAGGTGCAGGTCCGTCGATAGGGAATCCGGAATGAATCCTTGCTTTACTGCGGGTGCGGCGTTCCGGAACCAGAAACTGCCCGCCCCATGCCCTACATCAAACACCACTCCGCGCCGCCGCGCCTCTCCCAGGATGGGGTTAAGCTTGCCGTCAGCAAGCAGGATGGGAAATTGCTGCGCGAACACATGGGTATGAATATCACCCGGCCGCATCTTCTTCAGGATGAGGTCGGCGTAGGTCCGCTCCGGGCGGGGCCAGAAATCGAACATTACCGGCACATTGGCTAACCTGCCACATTCTTCGGCCTGATCCACGGCGGCCCAGGGTGTATGCGTCGCGTCCCAGGGTTTCTCTGTCCAGTAGTGCGCCGTCTTCACTCCGACAATGACATCCCGGAATTTCTCGATCGTCTGGGCGCAGAGTTGGGGATCCATCTGCTCGATGGTCTGCTCGAGGCCGCCGTTCATACCATTAGCGACGATATTAAGGAAAGCCAGCACCCGCACCCTGGCGTGGTCGATGACTTCCTCCTTTTCTTGCAGGAAGGTATCGGCCCCGGCGGTTCCCGCGTCCACAATCGTTGTCACTCCTGCCGTAAGCGCAACATCCGCCGGGATACCCAAGGGGGCGGTGCGTGAGCGTGCTTCCGGCGCAAACCAGTCGAGGGGCGCTCCCCCGTGGCCCACATGGAAGTGAATATCGATAAGGCCGGGAGTTACGTACAGGCCGGATACATCGACCACTTTCTCCGCCTCGCTTGCCGGAATGCTCTCGGCAACTGCCGCTATCTTCCCCGCCGAAATCGCCACATCGGCGACTCGATCGACCTCATTGGCAGGGTCAATTACATGGCCGCCTTTCAAGAGAAGGTCGTAGTGCGATGCCTGTGCCTGCGCGGCAAGTTGCGACCCGAGTGCGATTGTGAATGCCAAGCTAAGGGCGAAGAATCCCGCTTTCCCCCATATCGACATCATGCGGCCCCCTTTTTCGGGACAATCCGTTTCGCCGTCTCAGGGCCAGCCTCGAAGAGGCTGCTCGGAACCGATGGGTGCGCTTGTTGGAGCCCCGGAATGGATCCACCGAGCGTGAAAAGCCGATCCCGTCATATCCGGCCCTTAGCTTATCCCGCACCACGTGCTATTTCAAGCCCGTGGTCGCGGGGGTAGTGGGTCAATTTGATGTAGAGGCGGCTTTACGCCGCCATTTGGCGAGATAAACTCGCCGCTACAGCATCAAATTGACCCACTACCGTCGTGAGCAAAGCGTTCGTCGTACGCCCTTCAGCCAACAGGAACGGGAGCCTTTGCAATCCCGCACCTCCGGGCTATTCTCTCAGTCGATTCTCACTATCAGGAGGGCCAATGCTGAAGTCCTTGCGGTCGTCTTGCGTGTAGGCAATCTTTCTCCTGTGTGTCTCCGTGCTGGCGTATGCGACGGATGCGCCACAGCCCAGCGGGGCGGTAAAGCCGCTCTACCAAAAGCCACCTAAAGTCATAACCGACATCCTCGAATCGCCGGCGCCCCCGATGACGCTGGTGAGTCCCGCCCGTGATCGCGTGCTGGTTATTGACAGCATGCGTCATCCGCCTATTTCCGATCTGGCACAGCCCATGTTGAGGCTAGCGGGCTTGCGAATCAATCCCGCAACTAATGGGCGGCATCATCCGCCGCGCGGTGCTACCTGCTCCAAAGCTTCGCACCGTATGCCAGCAGGGAACGGTAAGAGGATCCAGCTAAAATACAAAGGGCCAGCCCTGGCGAGCTGGCCCTGATGAAATCCCCGGTTGGGCTATCGATCAGTAATATTTTCCCGTGTAGTCGGTTGGGTTCGCGGGAGGTCCGTACGCATCCTGCCCCCTGAAATTTCCGATGATGCAAGTGCCGTGATTCAAATCTGGAGCCAGGGACTGAACATACAGATAGTAAGTGCCCCCGAAGATGCGCAGATGGTAATTGCCGGAGGGATCGGAAAGTGTGTCGGTAACGACGTCGCCGGTTGTGGCATCAATGGCCTCAACGTGGGCCGCGAAAGCGCCCGTCCCGCCCACCGTGACCTGTCCCTCAATCCCGGTACCGTAGGTTGTCACGGCTGGGCCCGGGTACAACTTTCCCGCGCCAATTATGTCATCGGTCCACAATGCCTGATGGATCCCAATGGAGCTTGTATCCCCGTAAGGGTACATGACCGCGTGGGCAATACCACTATGGTCCAGACCAATCAGGTGCCCAATCTCGTGCGTGGCGACGGATTGCATGTCGAACTGTCCGGTGGTTGCCCCGGAAGTTGCAAAGGTGTCAGCGGGGTTGAACATGATATCGACGTCAATGATGCAGACCTCGAGGGGGCAGGTTGGGTTTGGTGAGATTGAGCCGCAACTGTAAGCGAACGGGACCGGGCCACCCGCACTATTGACGGTCGCAATCCCGGCGAAGGCGATGACTCCCGTGGGGAACACGCCGGAGGCGGTGTCTTTAAAGCCGATCACGTTTTGGCAGTCAACCGCCGGTTCCTGCGGGAGGGAGGCACTCGCGGTTCCGAAGGTAAATCCAATATTGGTCACTGCCGAACTGTTGTAGGTGGCCGTCGACCATGCGGCGAAGGAGTCGCTGATGACGGTTTTGGGCGTCACACTATCGTTCTCTACGACATTAGTTGGCGTGCTGGTGAAATTCAGATTCCAGGTGATATCCGGAGCCGTAGCTGGACTCACCGTTGGCCACATGGCGTCCACGTAATTCCCGGCAGTGACCTCGTAAATCTGAAAATTGGTGGCGAGCAGCCCTACGGCGGAAAACACTCCCAGAATAGCCACCCCCAGCAGCAATAGTCTCGTACGGCTCATTTCCATCCGCCTCACTCTCACGGTTCTCACCTCACGTTTAGGATGACATTCCTGCCGCGCAGGCTTCCCGCCGATTCATGACTGATCGCGGAAATCTGGGCATGAACTCCGCGCACACTTACTTCGTCCCAATAAATGGTCCAGCTCCCACCACTTAGGACCGCCTCGCCTTCCACCTCAGTTCCCACCGGGATCACCACGTTCTTATTGGGGAATAGCTGCGCCGTGGTCTTGCCGTAAACATGCTCGCGTCCGACGCCGTTTGATTCCGTATAGGCGATCGACAGCGGAATGCTGAGCCCATGGGGAATTTGAATGCCGGCGTTCACCAGCGTGGCAACATACTTGCGAAACCCGACCAGAGGAACAGTCCCCACCGGGTTTCCCCCACCGCTCACGATGCTCTGAATTTGCGCTTGGTTAAGCGGCAGGACCACCCGTTGCTGGTTCGAGGTGGCATCCTCATAGACATGGTAGGCGCCCTGCGTCATCCCCACCACGTCGTAATTGGAACCGTCCGCAGGTTCGAGAAAGAGCACGTACTCGCCTTGCGGCCGGAAGGCGACGTCTCCCGGTACGGATACGGTCATGTTGCCGACGGTGCCCCCCAGTTGTCGAATCTGCACCGTGGAGGGGGCATTCCCCTTGAGCGTCTGCGAGACCTCCAAAGTGGTGATCGTCACAATTTGCGTGTGGGTGGCGTTCCACTCGCTCACTTGATTCACCACGCGCGCCTGTACAATGTCGCTGGACGCCTGGGTAAGCTGTTCCATCGACATGGAGACCATGGTGGTGGCACGAGCGGGCGAAATCGAAGCCATGACGCCCAGCAAAACTGTCGCGAGAACCAAGACTCTCATCTTCATTGCTTAGGCCCTCTAATCAACGATTTGAATTGCACCAACGAACGCTTGTGTTTCACCATCTCCGAGCGTCACGACAATATCCCTATTCCCAAGTTGAGCGGTTCCCAGCACCACTATGGGGAAATTGATGTCGGTAAATCCACTCAGTGGAGGCATGGCGGTCAGGGTGCCGACCGTCACATCCGTAGTGTTCCCATGAGGCACGCTCACGGTCAGTCCACTTGCCAACGCGGTACCTCCGGAGTTGGTCAAGCCCTTCCCCAGCAGCCACACGGTGCAGGTTGCGTTGGTGCAATCCGAGGTCGCTAACCCTGAGCGTGACACTTGAATTCCCGTCAACGACGCCGAACATCCGCCGCCGATGCAAGTGCCCACATCCGCCAGGGCCAAGGTGAGTGACGAACTGGAGGAGAGGCTAAAGTCGAATCCCGTCACACTGGCCGCACCTGCCGTAACCTTAACCGCCGTCGGGGTGGTGGCGGAAGGATTAATCGTAACCGTCAAGGAGGCACTCTCCGTGGCCCCCGGTTGGGTGGCCTCGATGGTCACTGGGTTGCTGCCGCCCGGGATGGCGGTCGGCGGGGTGTAAGTGTACGACGGGTAGGTACCGGAGATTGTCCCATAGGTTGAGTTGCCGTTGGTGACGCCATCTACGGTCCAGGTGATGTTGGGCGTGGCGCCGGTCACCGAGGCCGTAATGGGCAAGGTCGAGCCCACGGCTACGCTCGCGGGGTTGGAAGGATGGGTAATGGCAACCACCAAAGCGACCGTCACCTTGGCCGTCTTGTTCTTAGAGGGGTCCGCAGCACTCGCCACCTTTATGACCGCCGGGTTGGGGTTGGGGACATCGACCGGCGGCGCCGTGTAAGTGCACGTCCGGGGCGCCGTGGTCGTGCAGCCGGTCAGCGTGCCTTGCGTAGCGTTGCCATTCAGAACGCCGTTGACGTACCAGTTCAGGGCGGTGTTGGTGGTGCCGCTCAGGGTGGCGGTGAACAGTTGCGTGCCACCGAGCGCCACACTCGCGCTCGTTGGGCTGAGAGTGACGGCAATGCTGTCAGTCACCGTCACGTTGGCCGTCTTGTACTTCGAGGGGTCGGCAGCGCTCGCCACCTTTATGACCGCCGGGTTGGGGCTGGGCACATTGACCGGCGGCGCCGTGTAAGTGCACGTCCGGGGCGCCGTGGTCGTGCAGCCGGTCAGCGTGCCTTGCGTAGCGTTGCCATTCAGAACTCCATTGACGTACCAGTTCAGGGCGGTGTTGGTAGTGCCGCTCAGGGTGGCGGTGAACACTTGCGTGCCACCGAGCGCCACACTCGCGCTCGTTGGGCTGAGAGTGACGGCAATGCTGTCAGTCACCGTCACGTTGGCCGTCTTGTACTTCCCGGGGTCGGCAGCGCTCGCCACCTTTATGACCGCCGGGTTGGGGCTGGGCACATTAACCGGCGGCGCCGTGTAAGTGCACGTCCGGGGCGCCGTGGTCGTGCAGCCGGTCAGCGTGCCTTGCGTGGCGTTGCCATTCAGAACGCCGTTGACGTACCAGTTCAGGGCGGTGTTGATGGTGCCGCTCAGGGTGGCGGTGAACAGTTGCGTGCCACCGAGCGCCACACTCGCGCTCGTTGGGCTGAGAGTGACGGCAATGCTGTCAGTCACCGTCACGTTGGCCGTCTTGTACTTCCCGGGGTCCGCAGCGCTCGCCACCTTTATGACCGCCGGGTTGGGGCTGGGGACATTGACCGGCGGCGCCGTGTAAGTGCACGTCCGGGGCGCCGTGGTCGTGCAGCCGGTCAGCGTGCCTTGCGTAGCGTTGCCATTCAGAACGCCGTTGACGTACCAGTTCAGGGCGGTGTTGGTGG
>Ga0208037_1000713_pt1 | contig 18297 bp, 10 predicted proteins | sample June2015DPH_13_1_3_FD_184710 | JGI IMG/M metagenome (GOLD analysis project Ga0208037, IMG submission 184710) | Peatland microbial communities from SPRUCE experiment site at the Marcell Experimental Forest, Minnesota, USA - June2015DPH_13_100... | ecosystem: Environmental > Terrestrial > Soil >...
TGTTTGCGGACTCTTTCCCCGACGTCATGGTTCTGAAGGCTACGCTGCCGATTGCCAGCTCCGAGGAATTTCTCAGCTTTGCGCAGCAGGTGGCTGAGGGTGAAGAGGTGAAGATGGCCAGCTTTGCGCAGGTGGGCGTTGGCATAGTGCACCTGGGCTTATGGGGTGTGAAGCTCGGAACCGCCGCTGACCGCCTGGTGACGAATACTCGTAAAGCTGCTGCAAGCCTGGGGGGAGCGCTGGTGGTGGAGCAATATCCAAACGGCTTTAATGCGGAACGAGACGTGTGGGGCCCGGGGGGCGACCATCTGGAAGCCATGCGAAGACTGAAGGCGGCGTGGGATCCCAAGGACATCCTTTCCCCGGGCAGGTTTGTAGGAGGGCTTTAGGCAGAAGGCAGCTATCAGCTTTCAGCAGGCAGAAAGCAGAACGCAGAGCTAACGAACCTGTCATTCCGAGCGAAGCGAGGAATCTCGCCCTGAAACAACGGCAATGCGAGATTCCTCGCTTCGCTCGGAATGACAGGCAAGAGGGGAGCTATTGAGCACGACGGATACGCGGAAAAAAGTCGAGGGGAACGGTAGCGGGTACGGCGCAGGTGAAGCCCCCCGTTGGGCGGACTACTCCCGGTGCGTTCGTTGCGGCCTTTGTCTGAATGCCTGCCCCACTTATCGCGAACTTGGCTTGGAAATGGATTCGCCCCGCGGGCGCATCTATCAAATGGTTCAGGTGGAACGGGGCCGGTTGCCTCTTGGCGAGAGCTTCGTGCGGCACATCGACCTCTGCCTGGATTGTCGCGCTTGCGAAACCGCGTGCCCGTCGGGCGTCGAGTACGGAAAGCTGGTGGAGGTGGCGCGAGGGCAAATCGAGAAGTATTACAAGCGGCCCCCTCTTGCCGCTCTTTTGAGGAAGCTCTTCTTCTACGAACTCCTCCCTTACCGCCAAAGGCTGGAAGTGGCAGGGAAGATTCTACGTTTCTATCAAAGGTCCGGGTTGGAGAGGCTGGTCCTTGCGTCTCGCCTCCTCAAGCTCTTGCCGTGGAACTTGGACCGCGTAGCGGGACTGGCGCCACGGATGGAAAAACCGTTCTTTACGGAGCGCCTGGGCACAGTGGTTCCTGCTGTTGGGACTCGCCGTTACAGGGTGGCGTTCTTTGCCGGGTGTATCGCCAACCTATCCTTTGCGCGGCTGAATGATGCGACGCTGCGCGTGCTCGCCAAGAATGGATGTGAGGTGGTCATTCCCGCTGAGCAGGGATGCTGCGGCGCGCTGCATGTCCACGCGGGTATGCGCGACCTGGCGCGCGAGCTGGCCAAACGGAACATCCGCGCCTTCCTGGCCGATGGGTTTGACGCGGTCATTACGAACGCGGCGGGCTGTGGCTCGGTTTTGAAGGAATATCCGCTTCTCTTTCAAGAAGACGACCGGGACTATTTTGAGCCGGCACAGGCCTTTTCCGGGAAGCTTCGAGATGTGACGGAATTCCTGGCAGGTATTGACTTCAATAAGGAATTCGCGGTAACTAGAGTACGGGCGACTTATCAGGACTCCTGCCACTTGGGTCATGCGCAAAGAATTCGGTCGGCGCCGAGGAAGTTGCTGGCGGCAGTACCGGGGCTGGAGCTTATCGAATTAAAGGAATCGGAGATCTGTTGTGGAAGCGCCGGGATTTACAACGTGGTTCACAACGACTTGGCGGAAAAACTTCTCCAGAATAAAATGCGGCGGATTGAGGAGACAAAAGCCGAGCTTATCCTGACGGCGAATCCCGGCTGCCTGCTCCAGTTGCGTGCCGGTGTTTCGCGCGCTGGAGGCGAACGTCGGGTGCTCCATGTTGTAGAACTGTTAGATGAAGCCTATCGGGGCTGAGCGAGTCGACTGGAACTGAGGTATGCACGGGCTCCACCCGTGCGGCCTGAAGAGGTTTGACCGTTTCGCGTCCCGATTAATCGGGACTACATGAGTAGTCCCGCCCTGCGGGATGAAACCCACGGTAACGGCGCGTCGACATCTCGCTCGGCCCTGTAAGGGCCGAACTGTTCGACCCCTGCGGGGTCGGCAGAATTCATGGCGACGCGGCCCGTGGGCGGCGGGCACCAAAACCGTGCCTTTGCCCACGGCTACTCAATTTGAACCCCTTCGGGGTTCCGGCACCGACCTGGACGGAAGCGAAGCGAGGGGTGACCGCCTTCAAGGCGGTCCCCCTCATCAAGTCACCTGCTTTGCGAGGGGTGTCTGACTCGAATTGGGAACGAGGTCGAGATCATGGCTACCAAGACGCCGGTGAATGTGAACAACGTATTGGATCCGACGGATGCTTCTGGGAAGCATCACTTGCAGGATTATGAGGCCGCTTACCAGAGCTTCAGGTGGGAGGATGCTCATAAGGAGTTTGATTGGAGCCACACCGGTAAGGTGAACATGGCGCATGAGGCCATCGACAGGCACCTGACCCGAGGCCGGCGGAATAAGCTCGCTCTGATTTATACCGACCGCGAATATACGGCGCGGCTCACTTTCGAGGACCTCTCGCTTCAGTCGAATCGCTTTGCCAACGCCCTGAGGAAGCTCGGAGTTGTAAAAGGGGACCGCGTCTTTGTGTTCCTGGGGCGTCGGCCGGAGCTTTATATCGCCATTCTCGGAATCTTGAAGATCGGGGCCATCGCTAGCCCGCTTTTCGAAGCTTTTATGGAAGACGCGGTCCGCGATCGCATGGCGAACGCCGAAGCCGTGGCCCTGGTGACCTCTCCTGCACTGCTGGACCGAGTCCCGCAATGGGAACTGCCGGCACTCAAGCACGTGATCCTGGTCGGCGCGGGTTCCGATGGATTGCCCCAAGGACATTATAGTTTCGAAGCGTTGGTGGAAGGGGCGGAGGACAAGACCGAAATCGAGTGGCTGACGCTGGATGATCCGCTCATTATCCACTACACCTCGGGCTCTACCGGCAAGCCCAAGGGCGTGCTCCACGCGCAGCGTGCCATGCTCGGCCATTTGATGACCGGCAGGTGGGTTCTCGACCTTCAGGAAGACGATGTTTATTGGTGTACGGCAGACCCCGGCTGGGTAACGGGCACCTCCTACGGAATTTTCGCGGCTTGGTTGAATGGAGCGACCAACCTGATTCGCGGCGGCCGCTTTAACGCCACGGAGTGGTACCGCACGATCGAACGGTTCCGGGTGAACATCTGGTATAGCGCTCCAACCGCATTCCGGATGTTGATGGCAGCCGGCGAGGAGGCGGCGAAGCAGTACGATCTCTCCTCCCTCAGGCACGTCCTGAGCGTGGGAGAACCCCTGAATCCGGAAGTCGTATGGTGGGGCTGGAAAACTTACGGGCGAAGGATCCACGATAACTGGTGGATGACCGAAACCGGTCATATCCTCATTTCAAACTATCCCTCCATGACCATCCGCCCCGGTTCAATGGGAAGGCCCGTTCCGGGCGTCACGGCGAGCATCGTGGATGACGATGGTAAGGAGTTGCCGCCCAATACTTTGGGGAATCTGGTGATCAAGCCTGGCTGGCCTGGCATGATGCCCACCATCTGGAAACAGCCGGCACGTTACCGGGCCTATTTTCGCATTCCGGGGTGGTACGTCACCGGCGATAGCGCCTACCGCGACCCAGATGGGTATTTCTGGTTCCAGGGCCGTGTGGATGACCTCATCATCACGGCGGGTGAGAATGTGGGACCATTCGAGGTGGAGAGTTGCCTCGTCGAGCACCCAGCGGTAGCCGAGGCCGGAGTGATCGGAAAGCCGGACGCTTTGCGCGGTCACATCATTAAAGCGTTTATTTCGCTCCGCGAAGGATACCAGCCCAGCGACGAATTGAAAGATGAGATCCAGAAATTCGTCCGCCAGAAGCTGGCGGCACATGCGGCGCCCCGTGAGATCGAGTTCAAACAAAAGCTTCCCAAAACGCGCAGCGGGAAGATTATGCGGCGCGTTCTGAAGGCCTGGGAACTGGGCTTGCCTGCGGGAGACCTGTCAACGCTCGAGGATTAGTGCTTCCTGGATGGTCCAGGAGGGAGTGCCTCCGGGACGGCTGGCGACTAAGGCCCCAACTCGGTTTGCGAAGTCAGCCACTTCTTGGGCAGGCCATCCCGCTCCCATGCCGTGGACGAAGGCGGCGGCGAAGGCGTCGCCGGCTCCTACCGTATCCGCGACACGAACCTCGTACCCATCCGCTGCGACGTAATTGTCACCCACCAACAGCACGCACCCTGCTTCTCCCCGCGTGACACAGACTGCCTCCCATCCAAATTTACGTGCTGTGCCTTGGCAAAAATCCTCCAGCGAACGATATGACCAGCCAAACATGGACTGAATCATATCGACTTCCTGGTCATTGAGCTTCACGGCCGTGGCGAGGGACATCAATTCATTGACCAGCGAGGCCTCATAACAATTCTCACGCAGGTTCACATCGTAGAAGCGTCGGGCTTCCGGGTTGGCGTCAATCACCTTCAAGGTCAGCGCCTTTGCTTTGGGGCTCATCTGAAACAGCGTTCCGAAGTAAATCCAGTCAGGCCGGCAGGATGAAAGTTCTCCGAGGTCCCCATCCGAGAGTTCGGGGAAGTCGTAGGCAGCAGGCCGGTGGATGATGAAATGCGGCTGGCCCGAGGTGTCGAGGTTGACGGTGACTATCCCGGTGGGGTGATCCTTCTCCTGGCGCACGAAACGCGTAGGCAGGCTCATAGCCTCCATCCTTTCCAGGATGCGTCGCCCCCTTGGGTCTTCGCCTACAGCGCTGATGAAGGATACCGAGTGCCCCAATATTTTGGCGTGCGCGCCAAAATTGAAAGCAGCTCCACCCAGGTGTTCTGTGTCCTCGAATGCATCCCATAATACTTCACCGATGCTAATAATGTTCATGGTCAGCTCTCCGGCACTCCGCCGCGCAAAATACGTCGAGAAGTCTCAAAATTCGAAACTCGAAATTAGAAACTCGAAAACCGAGGTGGGTATCGAGTTCGATTTTCGCTTTTCGAGTTTCGATCCTACATCTGTCGGGGGGGATATTATGCTGGTTCTTCGAACGATGCAATCGCCCGCCAAACCCAACGCTGTTCACATGAGGCAGAAGTCAGAAACTTAGCCCTCTCCCTTTGGGGAGAGGGTGGCCCGCTGCCGGCGTTTTCATCAGCCGGAGCGGGCCGGGTGAGGGGTTACTTCGACGGCGCCGCCCAAGTCTTCGCAGCCGTTCGCAGTGCTGTTATACTTTGCCCGTGCGAGTCCCCACGCAACGCGTGCGCGAACTGCGGCGCACCCAAACTGATTCTGAGAAAGCGGCGTGGTATCTGTTGCGTGGCCGAAGGCTGGGCGTGAAATTTCGCCGCCAATGCCGCACGCCGCAAAGCAGCTTGTGGCGCGCATCTTTTCGGCGGTCGGCATGCTGACCCGTCATCCGTTCGCGGGCCGTGAAGGCCGCGTCCAAGGAACGAGGGAGCTCGCCGTCGCCCGGACGCCGTACGTTATTGCCTATCGCATTCGCCAGGAGGAGATTCAGATCCTCGCCGTCCTTCACGGCGCGCAACGCTGGCCCACAACATTCAGCGGATAGCCCCCGTCGCTAAGGGCTGACTGGCGCAGACACAACAATGTAACCGTTCTGCGCCAGTCAGCAGATTGGCGCGACATGCCACCAGTCGTATATGCAAGAGCCAGACGCCTACTTAGGCGAATCGGAATTATATGTATCGGCGACGACCTTCCAGCTTCCGTCGGCCTGCTTGGTGTAGATCGTCAGATACTTTCCCTTGTCCGTGATGGGCTTCTTGGTCTTCGGGTTGGTCACGGTCATGGTGTAGGTGCCCTGCGAATAGACCATGTCACCACCCTTAGAGGCCATCGCCCGCGTGGACTCCCAAGTCAACGAAAAATTGGGATCAGCAAAATAGGGCGCGAACGCCGCTTTGATGGCCTCCTTCCCATTCAGTATCCCGGCCCCGGGGTATAGCCCGCTGGCATCTTCCGCCAAGTAGCTGGCAAACTTGTCGGCGTCCTTGGTAGCCATGTCTTTAATCCAGGCCGCCTCGACGTCCTTGACCGCTTGCAGATCGGCGGCGCGCGTGTCAGGAGGTGGAGCGGGGGGGGGATTCGAGCAGCCGGCACTCAGTGCGACGAGCGCCAAGCATACCATCAGCGAAGTGTTACGCAGCATATTCTCTCTCCTTTGGGGATGAAGTCCGAACCAGTATAATCGAACTCTTGGCCACTCACCAGCAGGCCCACAAGGGTGTTTCACAGCCCAGCCGTTCCATCTGCCTCGTGGCTCTAAGTAGCCGATCAACTGCCTTAGGAAGGGAGCCCATTCCGGGGCTAGTAGAATCGGATTTCATCGAGGTCCAAGGTGAACTCCCCGGCTGGGCCTGTCAGTGAGATTTCCAACATCCAAGGGCCGTCCGCCAGCCCGTACCCTGAAGGGTTCGCCAACCACGCGATAGGCACCCGCACGTTTTGCCATGCCTCGCCCGGAACAAAACTGATCTCGGGGATGGGAGAGGCGGCTGCTTTTGGGGGTTGAAATCCTACCTGGTAGATACGAGGTTCGCCGCGAGCTTCAAACTCGATGCCGCGCAGGTTTCGCGAACCCGCGGGCACGCTTACTTCACACCGGGCCGAGACATAACCCTGAGGGTTCTGGGGTGCGGGCGCCAAGTGTCCTTTCAGGCGCATAGCGTGCCGGGTTCCCTCGGCGCCGGGAGTCAGCAGGGAAATCTCCGCCATGGAATGGCCCGACACGTCAGAATCTGTGGAGATTTGCCACCGGCTCAAGAGGTCTTCGGAAGCTTGAATTCCGTCGAAGCTTTCAATCAGGTTTGGCTTCTCCGCCTGCGGATTCAGGGAGGCAGCGGTGGCTTGCCCCATCACACTATAAGAACGGGCCCAATTGGCCGTGGGGTTGGCGCGCGTGTTCATCCACATGCCCATAACCAGGAAGGGCAGCACAAAAACGGCGGACCACAGTTTGGCCTTTGTGGATATCCTCTCCCCCTTTTCCCAGCGGAAGAGTTTCATGGCGAAGAGCAAGCCGAAAACCCCCGATGTCACCAGGACCAGCAGCTCCGGCCAGTGGTCGAGGAGCGATTCTGCCTGCGCCATGACGCCTTGAAACGTGCTGACGAGATAGGTGGAAGGAAAAAACATGGCGAGCCGCTGGATCCAGCTCGGAAGCATCGGCAAGGGGAATGTAACCCCGGAGAGAAACAACAACGTAACCCAGACGAGATTATTATAAATCTGGGCTTCTTGCATGGTGTTCGCCACGCTCGAGATCGTGAGCCCGAAACCCGCAAACGCAAAGGTGCCGACAGTCACAAGAATCAGCAGCGTCAGCCACCCGATCTTCATCGGCATGTGGAAGAAAACCAGCGCGGTAAAGAGCAACAGGCTGATGGTGGGAAGCTGGAGCAGGTAATTCGCAAGCAGGTTGCTCATCAGGATAGTGCGCGGGCCGATGGGGGCCAGACGGTAACGCCGCAGGCTGCCACGTTCGCGCTGCATCACGGATTGCATGCCAAGTCCCCAGAACCCGCTGCCCATGATGTTCAGCGTGATGACGGGCCCAAACACGTAGGCAACTACCTCCGGGTTGCCACGGGCGATCAGAACAGCATAGACGAACAAGAAAACCAGGGGGAAGATGAAGGTGAAGAAGAGCGCCACCTTGGTGCGCATCACCAGCCGGATAGTCAGCAGCGCAATCCGAAGCGTGGGCATGGTCAGTCTTCCATCCTCCTTCCCGTCATTTCCACAAATACATCTTCGAGACTGGGCTGGGCGATGTGCAAGTCAACCAGGGCATTGTCGTCGGATTCCAAAAAGCGGACCAAAGCAGCAATCGTCAGGGCGGCCGGCTGCGCGTGGAGAAAATAGGCGCCATCCGCTTCGCGGCAGTCAATGACCCCTTCGATCAGCTTCAAGCGGTCGAGACCGACCGGTTTCGCCAGCCGAACCTCGAGCCGCGTTCCGCGGCCGGAGCGCGCAATCAACTCACGCGGAGTTCCGAGAGCCGCCAGTTGACCCCGGTCCATTATGGCCACCCGGTCGCAGAGCCTCTCGGCTTCTTCAATGTAATGAGTGGTCAATAATACCGTCCGTCCCTCAGCCCGAAAATGCTCGATGAGGGCGTAAATATCGCGGCGCAACTGTGGATCGAGGCCCACCGTGGGTTCATCCAGCAGAACCAGCTCGGGATCATTCACCAGTGCGAGCGCGAGTGCCAAGCGCTGCTTTTGACCTCCGGAAAGATTCTCGAAGAAGGTATGACGCTTTTCCACCAGGCCGAACCGCTCCAGGAGCATGTGCACGGAGGCAGAGCGCTTATAAAAGCTCGCAAACAAGTGGAGGGCCTCATCCACACGCATTTTGTCCGGCAGCACGGTGGACTGAAGTTGTGCTCCAATTCGCTCCTTGAGCGCCATACTCGCTTGCGCAGGATCAAGCCCGCACACGCTGACCGACCCGCTGTCGGGTTGGCGCAGGCCTTCGATGATCTCGATGGTGGTGGTTTTTCCCGCCCCATTGGGCCCCAAAAGGCCAAATACTTCGCCTTGAAGGATGTCGAAGCTGATGCCGCGCAGGGCCGCTAAATCACCATAATGCTTGTGCAGGTTCTGGACACTTACGAGGACCGAGTTCTCCTCAAGCGATGCCATGAGCAAGTGCAACCATGATAGCGGACACTGATAGGCCTTACAATGCCAAATAGGATGGGGTACAGGGTCGCCTCAAAGTCGGAAAAAAGGCGGCAGAGCCGCTTAGGGATCTTACCCTTCAGGGACTTTGACGCGGCCCTGGGATGGGGTAGAGGCGGCTTTACGCCGCCATTTGGCGATCCCGCCTTGCGGGATCGCCGCTACAGCATCAAATTGACCCACTACTACGGTTGGCGCCGCAGATGTTGAGACCGAACATCGGAACGCAGGCGGATCAGCGGAAGTTACTGATCAGGATGACGTCGCTGTTTTCGCTGCCTCGTGCGAGCGCGAGTTGCTTGCCATCACGCGACCAATCAAAGGCAAAGATCAGTCCCGACTTGAAATTCGTGATCTGTTTCGGCGGTCCACCCGTCAGTTTCTGCTGCCAGATGTTGGAGACGCCCTCTCGGGTCAAAACGCATTCAACGGCCTTGCCGTCCGGCGCCCAATGGGGAGCACCTGCTGCCGCCGGCCAGTCGAATTGGTAGATGGGTGTACCGCCACCGAAAGGAATGACCTTCATTTGATTCGGTTTAGAAATGTCGCTGGGGAACGCGAGATAAACGATCAGCTTGCCGTCCGGAGAGATGCTGAGAGAGGAGTAAAGAGAGTCCTGCGTGACTACTTGTGGAGGCTTCTCACCCGAGACGGGCACTTGTACCATGATCAGAGAAGCGCCCTGCCGATAAACCACCCACTTGCCATCCGGAGAACATTGCGGGTACGCCGCAAAGCTCTCGTCGGCCAAGCGGACGGGGTTTGAACCATCGGCATCCATGCGCCATACCCCGATCTTTTGTTCCCGGTAGGTGAGGAAGACGATGTAGCGCCCATCGCCACAGGCCGAGGGCGCCCAGTTTAGCTGTTCGCTGGGAGTCAGCAGCGTGTGCCCACTTCCATCCGGGTTTACGGCGAAGAGGTGGCCATCCTCATTGTTGAAAACGATGCTGCCGTTGGGCATCCAGGAAAACTGGCCAATACTCGGCTCCTTCGAGGTGATCTGCCTGGCTCGTGCGGCATCTCCCGCGGGCGCTACCCACAGATCGGAAACCCTTTTCATCTCGGTATCGACGAGAGTTGTGCCATCGTGAGTGAGGTCAAGCCAGCCGCGTTGGTAATCAGTCAGATCGTTGGTGAGGCGGCGTGCCTCTCCCTTTGGAAACGGGATGCACCAAAGTTGCCCCCGATAGTCCCGGGAAGGGTCTCCTATCGTCACCAATAGACCACTTCCATCGGGCAGCCAGCGCGGACGGCCAATGGGCTGCGGAGCGGAATAGACTTCGCGGACCGATCCATCCGTGACAGATACGGCCCACAGCACAGCGAGCAGTCTCTTCGCTGTCTCCCAAGTTGTAAGCGCCACCGTCTTTCCGTCGGGAGACCAGGCCGGGCCGAACAGGATGTTCATGGCAGGACGTGTCACGAGCACCCGTTCGCCAGTCCCGTCGGCTTTAGCAATCAGAAGACGAACCTCACCCTTATCGGGGACTCCCCGTCCAAAAGCGAACTGTGTACCATCGGGAGAGAAACTAATGGGCGCGTCGATATCGCGGATCAGTTGACGCGGCGTTCCGCCGAGCACGGGCATCTGATAGAGATAGCTGTAAGCAGGGCTGTTCTTGTCGGAGCGGACGAAGTCAATGTAGTTTGCATCCGGAGAGAATGTCAGACCCTTAAACCGGACTTCATCTGGAGGCAGAATCTGCACGTCGCTGCCGGTGGCCACCTGGCGAACGTTGAGGCTCTGTTTTTCCCCCTCACGCAGAACGTAGACCACGTAGTGCCCGTCCGGGGAAATCGCCACATTCGCGGCGTTTCCACTCTGCGTAACACGGGTGATCTTCATAGCCTGTACATTCCATTCGCTCCTGCGTGCATTGAGCTTGAACAGATAGATTCCCAGTACAACCAGCAAAAGCACCAGCCCAAGCAGCATCAATGCCACCACGCCCTTGTGGCGTCGGGCTTCATTGAGTATGATTGCGCCACTGGAGGGGGGCCCTGCCGCTGGACCGGCGGATGCTATGGAACCGGCCGAGGTGACCTCACTCACCACGCCCGAGTGGCCGGAATCCGTGTCGCGCTTCAGGCGCTTCAGGTCGCTGCGGATGTCTGAAGCGTGCTGATAGCGCAACTCGCGGTCTTTCTCCAGGCACTTGTTGATGATTCGCTCCAGCTCCGGAGGCAACTCGGGATTTAGTCGCACCGGAGCGGTCGGGGCCTTGTGCAGAATCGCGTCAAAAATGACTGCCGAAGTACTGCCGGAAAAAGCTTGGCGGCTCGTCGCCATCTCGTAGAGCACCACCCCAAAACTGAACAGATCCGTTCGTGCGTCCAGCTCTTCACCGCGCGCTTGCTCCGGGGACATGTAGGCGACTGTACCCATCGCGGTGCCAGGGCTGGTCAAAGCCTCCTCGGACGCTGCCGCCGTAAGCTGGGCGCTAACGCCAACCGCCTCGGCTACCTTCTTCGGTTGGGGCGCTAGCTTGGCTAAGCCGAAGTCGAGAATCTTCATTTGACCCCGTGTGGTCACGAAGAGGTTCGCCGGCTTGATGTCGCGGTGGATGATGCCCTTGGCGTGCGCGGCATCCAGCGCATCCGCGATCTGGATCCCCAGATCCAACGTTTCCTCGGTCCTGAATGGCCGGGTGGCAATGCGATGCTTCAGCGTTTGGCCTTCCAGCAACTCCATCGCAATAAAGGGCTGGCCGTCGTGCTCGCCGATTTCGTAGATCGTGCAGATATTGGGGTGGTTGAGTGCCGCCGCCGCGCGCGCCTCGCGCTTGAAGCGCTCGAGTCCCTGGGGGTCGCGGGCCAGTGCTTCGGGCAGGAACTTCAGGGCAACAGGTCGGCTGAGGGACATATCTTCGGCCTTGTACACCACACCCATGCCGCCGCCCCCGAGCTTTTCCAGAATGCGATAGTGGGAAACAGTCTGACCGATCATGGCGAGACGCCCTCAGAATGCTTGGAATCAGAACTTCGAATACCGCCATAATAGACGGTGCCTACAGGCAAGTCAACGTTTCGGATTGAAGTTTCGGATTGAAGTTCAGGATTAAAAGATGGGATTGAAGGACTGTCTGATGTTTTTGGTGAACCAATAAGACGCCACTTGGCCCTACGCCGGGTCTTTGACTGTCGACTGTGAACTGTGAACTGTCAACTGGTCTTCTGGCGGAGAGGGTGGGATTCGAACCCACGGGCCGATTGCTCGGCCACACGCTTTCCAAGCGTGCTCCTTCAGCCACTCGGACACCTCTCCGCGGCCGTGAATCGCAAAATTACGTCAGGGTGCGGCGCATTTGCGATCTTCAAACTGCTGGCCGAATTCAAACTAGTATAACATCCCACCTTGGAACTGGCCACTAGCCGAGTAGGCAGTCGGCAGTAGGCAGTAAGAAGGAACTCCACGTGTTCATTATCAAGGCAGGAGAGGTGCTCGCGCCGGTGACGGTTTCACCTGAAGCGCCGGCGGAACCGGTTCCCCATTCCCTATTCCCCATTCCCTCCTGTGGCGGTTTCACCTGAAGCGCCGGCGGAACCGGTTCCCCATTCCCTATTCCCTATTCCCTATTCCCTATTCCCTGCTTTGGCGGTTTCACCTGAAGCGCCGGCGAAACCTCAGCTCGACGCCGAAGATTCCGTTCTGGTCGCGAACGCCGATCAACGAAAGGTTTTCTCCGAATGCCCATTCAAACTGGATGATCTTGTATTGTGATGAAGCGGTATTGGTGACGTAGGTGAAGGTCAAGTCCCTGGTCACTTGCTCTTCGACGGTCACCCGCGCGCCGGAACTAAACCCCGGCAGTCCCACATTCGGGTCGATCTTGATTCGACTCACTCCAAAGAGCCGCTGGATGCGTCCAGTTACCTGGCTGGACAGGGCTTGAGAGAGCAGCGCGCTTTCGCCCACGCTTTGCAAGGGGTTGCCCCCAGTGAATGAGCTGACTAATCCTGGTGTGGACATCTGCTGTTGTTGGTGCGCATACCCCAGCGCCAGGAGCGAAAGCACATCCTCAGTGGGGAGCGGAGGGTCGGAACGATAAGCCATCTTCAGGCGCCCGAGCGGGCCTGAAACATCAACCGTCAGGTCGTACTGCTGTACGCGGGTTCGAGCTTCCAAATCGAGCGTTGCCTGAGTGCGAATGGGATTGCTCAGGCTGAGATCGCCTCGGTTGAGGGTGAAGCGATTTCCACGGAAGATGGCCTCACCACTCAGAAAGTGCACGGCTCCCACTTCCACGGGGTTTGCAAGGCTTCCTTGCAGGTGCACATCAACGTCGGCGGTCAGCCGCATATCCTGTACTTCCAGCCTCACCGGCGTTGCCGAGGTCACTCGAATGTTCAGACGAATGGTATCGGCGAGCGGGACAGCCGCACTGGGTCTAGATACCTCGAAGGGGCTGCCGGACTGCATTACCTGTGCAAGCCAACTCTTGTTTTCGCTTGCGAGCACTTGGCGGAGGGCCAGGTCGCCTTGGAGCTGGGAACGATCCGATGTTCCCACCAAGCGCAAAGTCCCGCTGAGGATGGAGGTGAAATCAAAGGGATAGCGCACCCTGACCTGATCGAGCTCGGCTCGCAGCTCAACGCGGGGCGGCAATGCCAGGGTCACGAAACCATCCAAGGTCAGGGTGCCCCCACCGCTGATGCCCCGTAATGATTTCACCGTAGCTCTCTCCCCCTCGAGCTGGATATCGCCATTCAGGTTGCTCAGGCGGAAGGGAAGACCCTGGTAGTCAAGACTGACGTCCTGGATCTCTACGGTTCCATTCAATTGGGGTCGCGCGGGTGAACCCGACATGCTCAGCTTGATTCGTGAGTGCCCGGATGCTTGCAGGCTGGGGTCAAACAAACTCAGCACCGTGGCATCAGCTAGGCCTTGGACCGTGAGGGAAAGAGAAGCTGGGCCGGCAAGACGAAGAGAGCCATCGACGGTAAGGTTCGTGGAGGGGCCTTGCATGCGGAAGGGTTGAGCGGAGAGCCGGTTGGAGGCAAACCGCAATTCCACGGGATGTTCGTTCCTCCATTTCAGAGAAGGAAAACTTACCTCCAGACTCTCGATCTGACTCTGCATTTGAAATTTGGAAGCATCACGCAGGGAACCATTCGCCTTGAAGGAGCCACTCGCAGTAACTTGACCACCCAGACGGTTATTCAGCAACAGGCGTGCCCAGGGATCCAAGCGCAAGGATACGTATTGCCCTTGGAGTTGGAGCGGCCAATCGCCGGCGGTCTTTGCGTCTCCGCCCAGGCTGAACATCCCCCCAGGTCCGGAAACTATGCCCCGAATCCGGAGGTTCTCACCTTCGCCATCCAGTTGAACATGGAGGTCGCCGACCTGAGTCCCGGCCACACTGATACCCTCGACGAGCATTGTGGAGTGAAAGTGGAAATTGTCAGGAGTACCGCTTGCCTGGAGGTCAAAGCTTGCTTGGCCCTGTAATTGAAGGGGAAGGGCGGAATCCGGAAAGGAGAGTGCCAGTCTCTTGAACTCAGCGAGAGAAAAGCCCCTGCCGTGAAGTTGGCACGTTATGGAGCGATTCAAAGGCCTTATCTGTGCCTTTCCCGTTATACTGCCGTGATCTTTCAGCATCTGTATCGTATCAAGATCCCAGGTGGACTCACCGACCCGAATACTGGTCGAGAAGGAATCGACCGCTTCTCCGGCGATGTTGCCGTTTTCCACCCTGATGGAACCTGTTCCCTGGAGGTTCGAAGCGGTTCCCGACAAGTTAACCTGCCCGCTGACGTAACCTCCGACGGGGTAGTCAATTCCCAGCGCCGCTTTAAGGCCTTCCAGCGGGGTGCGTTGAGCGCGGGCGGAAATCCGTACCGGTGAGGTCTTCGTAATCCTCCAATCTTCAAGCTGGGTTGAGGCCTCAAGACTAAACACGTTCGTCCCATGTGAAAGTCGTCCGGAAGATACCTGGAAATAGTCCGGCCGGGCAACTATGTTTGCCTCGAGGTTGTCCCAGGTCCAGCCATGATACTCGAACGCGCCCAGCCGCAACGAGCCGCGCATTTCGGGCTTCTTAATCGAACCCGTGACTTCTCCAACCAGAGTCGCCGGCGACTTGAGTGAGAGTGGCAAGTGTGGGGTTGATTCGACCAGGGTCTCGAACACGGAACGCCATTCCTCGAATTGCGTCGTTTCCCATCGGATTTGCAGGTGGCTCGGGGATTCGTTGCGCGCCGCTGACTCGACCAGCGTTCCCTTTGCTCTGAGCGAGGAATTGGGAGTGTGAAAGTTTGAATCCTCCAAGCGTACGGAGAAGCCGTGATTCAGTTCCAATGATCCACGCAGGTCACCGCTGACGGGAAGGAAGCTCGGAGGATGCGCGGCGGGGGCCGATAAATGCAGGTCGAATTCCGACTTAACCTTTTCGAACTCACCTGCCCAGGATAGATCGACCGCTCCGTCGATGAGAGAGGCAGGGTGAAGCTGGGTGATTAACAGAGGTTGGACTCTGGAACTATGAAGGAGCGCGAGCAGATTCATGTCACGGAGCCGGGCGCGGACGTGGAACTGGGGAGTTGGCCCTGCAAGACTAACCTGGCCATCGCCCAGCGCACTGCCTCCCCATCCAAGCACCTTCAAATTGGAAATTGCCACTCGCGAGCGATCCAGGGAGTAGTCGGCCGAGGCCTCAAGCGGCCCCGAGTCGAACTGAGCATCACGGAACAGCATTTGCCGGGCTTGGAGTCGCCCCTGCGCGGAAATCTCCCCATGACGGTAGATCCCCTGACCCTCGAGGCGTAGGTTCCCATTCTGCAAACCAGGAAGACGCAGTAGTGGAATTAGAGCCGCCACATCAAAGCTGGTCTGGAAGGAAAAGTATCCTTCGGGTTCAGGGACAGGGTGAAAGGTATATGAACCTTGTCCAGTCATTCCGCGGCACTGCCAGACGAACGATGTAACGGCAAGCTCATTTTGCGACAACACGAAGCGGGTTGAAAAGGTAAGAGGCGGCGTCGATTGCCCCGGCATATGGGCAGTTACAGCCGAGGCCGCAAGGCTGCCCTCATAGCGGGGACCGCGCCGGAGGCGCAGGAGGAACGCCACTTCTCGGGCACTGAGATCCAGGCTTATGGGCCGGTCATTCCAAAAGAAAGTGGAGTGCGCCAGCGTCACCCTTCCAATGCGAAGGTCCATCAACTGTTCCATGACTTGCCCGGCGGTATAGCGGGTTGCAGGGCCTGGCAGGTTCGTCGAACCATCGGCATTGGTCTTGAGATGTAATTCTGCTCCATCCCAGTCAAGGCTCATTATTCGGATTTCGCGATGCAGCAAATTGGCCGGGTTGAGACGGAGCACCACGGTGTGGGCAGAGAAGAGAGGGGGTGCTTGGGGCGGTTCGCTTCCGTGGATCACAACTCCGTGGAAAACCACCTGAAGGACTATGGGGCGAAAGCGGAACTCCTGTACTTCGACTCGTCCGCCCGTCGTGTCCTCCAGCGCCACGATGAGGCGGCGTTCCAGAGCGCGGCGGAACCAGGGGGTACTCATGACACCAATCGCGGCTATGGCCAGCGCCACCAGCGTCCCGATAATAGCGAGCGTGATCCGAAAATGTTTCGACATTCAGATCCTCTAATAGGATGCTGGATTGTCATTCCGATCCCGCAGTCGCGGGAGAGGAATCTCGCTCTGATTCTTTCTTCCTCGGCGCAGAGCCAGATTCCTCTCCCGCGACTGCGGGATCGGAATGACAGCTTCTAAGGTCTGACAGCTTTTGCCGAAGTCAGAAAGAGTAAAAACGCACGGCGCGGCTTGGCTTCAGTTCCTCCAACCAACTGGCAAGAAGCTGATCGATTCTTTTCTGCACCAAGATTTCCTGGATCTGCCCTTGGACTTCGGTCAAAGGGGGAACGGCGGAGCCGTGCGTCTGCGTATATTCGGGCGTGAACACGTCGCGGTAGTACGATTCAACATCGCTTGTCCCAGGGGCCGCCGCCGGCCGCAACCTCTGTTCGACAATCCTCAAGATCCTCTGCTGAGCAACGAGCGTTGTCAGAATCTGTTTTTCGTCCATGTGTAACGCATGGAGAGCAGATTTGTAGTCCGGCTCAGATGAGAAGCGCTTCCGAACAGCATCCAGTTCTTCGGCTGCCGTTTTTTCCAACGCGGCGTCGTGGGAAGAGTCCTGGGTTTCTTCCTCGAGCAGAAGCTTCTGGTCAGTCAGCCGCTCGCGAACCTGCTCCAGTGTCTTCCTGTCGGGGGGAGGAGCCGGCCACTGCCCGTCGAGGAAACGTTCCAATCGGTATTCGCGTTCGACGTCACTCTGGGTGATGACGACATCCCCGATCGATGCAACCACACGATCGAGAATCTCAGCACGGGAAAACGATGGCGCAAGCCCCATTGCCAGGAACACAAGTGGACACGCTGCTAGAAGCTTTGACCGATGCTCAGAAAATAGTTGAACCGAGATAATTGTTGCACCGCCATTCCCACTTGGTACCGCGTGGGATTTAGATTGTAACCCACATCGAAGCGTATGGGCCCGACAGGCGTCTTGTATCGGATACCCAGACCCACGGCGTCCGAGTCATAATCGGAATCTGTCGGGCTGCTTTGTCTGAATTTCAGTAAACGCATGTGTCGGATGGTTGTGAATACATTCCCTGAATCGTTGAATACCACGAAGCCAAGCCTCCGCTGCGCCAAGGGCACGCGAAGCTCGAACGAATTAAAGAACAGAGCATTACCGCCAATGGGGTAGCCCGTTACAGGGTCGCGCGGTCCCGCTTGGTTGATGGAGAAACCACGATGCGATTCGCTGCCGCCCATAAAGAACCGTTCGGGCAGAGGGAGGACGTCGGTGTAGATGTATTGGTTGGGCTCGCCGGGGGTTCGAATCAGGACCTTCTCCAGGCTGCCATAGGGAGACTCGAATCCGAATCTAAGGTTGCGGGCAAAAATCAGGTGTGATCCCAATCGGTAGTAGGTTGCATTTTCACCCGTGAAGCGAAGGAAATTTGCTTCCGAGCCGAAGCCTTTATAGGCAATTCCCGCGTCGGCAAGTGAATAGGAGCCGCGGGTGGCGTCCGCGGGATCGTCGCGATGGTCGTTGACATAGCTGGCGCCGAACCCGCCCACACGCGCCGGCCGGCTCAACAGAGGTTTCTCCTCCGGGGAAATGCGATTGGAAATGTCGAGAGCCTCAACGCGCGAGAAGCTATAGCGACCCGAAACTACCGTCGAAGCACTGAAACGCTTTTCGATGGCGACCGACGCCACTTTCCGGTCATCCGTAAAGGTGAGCACGTCGCGGCTGCGGTCTATCAGCCCGCTGATGCGCAGGCTCAGGTCCCGTCGATTCGCCAAGTAGGGAATCACATAGCTCGTACCGGCGCCCGTTTCGAGGTTCGATAGCCGTCCCCATAGGGTAAAGGTTTGTGCGTGTCCTCCGACGTCGAGTCGGTGGAGGTCAAGCGAGACGCGGGGACTGGCTTTGAACGCGCCCTGTGGGTTACTGCTTCCCAGCCTTTGGACCTCGAGTCCTCCCCCGTAGCCTAAAGTCCATCGCCGGCTCTCCTCCACCGCCACCAAGACGGTTTTCTTCGTTTCGGAACTTGTCTG
>Ga0208037_1000724_pt1 | contig 18143 bp, 17 predicted proteins | sample June2015DPH_13_1_3_FD_184710 | JGI IMG/M metagenome (GOLD analysis project Ga0208037, IMG submission 184710) | Peatland microbial communities from SPRUCE experiment site at the Marcell Experimental Forest, Minnesota, USA - June2015DPH_13_100... | ecosystem: Environmental > Terrestrial > Soil >...
GCTGACGGAGTCACGCCTGCAATCCCTCACGGCCACCGATTGGGCACGGCGCGCGATTTAGACGGAAGGCGTATCACCCGGACGAATTGGTCTTCCGCGCCGCCGAGTTGGGCTATCGCGCCATCGCTGTCACCGATCGCAACACCCTGGCCGGCGCCGTGCGCATGCAGCAAGCGGCCAAGCAGGCGGGGATCAAACTGATCGTCGGCTCGCGCCTGAGCTTCACCGATGGCCCAGACGTTCTGGCCTGGGCCGGCGACCGCGCCGCCTATGGCCGGCTGTGCCGGCTCCTGACCCTCGGCCGCCGCCGCGCCCAAAAAGGCCAGTGCCGGCTTCAACTGGCCGATCTGCTCCAGCACCAGCAGGGATTGTTCCTGGCCGTCGTCCCGCCTGACACGCTCGACCCAAAATGGACCGGCGCCTTGCCTCTGCTGCGCGACGCGGCCGGCCAGCGTCTTTCGTTGGCCACGAGCTGCCTGCACGGCCCGCGTGACCGGCCGCGATTGCATGCTTTGGCCGCCGTCGCCGCGGAACACGGCATCCCCCTGCTGGCCACCAACGACGTGCACTATCACGATCCCGACCGCCGCGCCCTGCAGGACGTGCTGAGCTGCATCCGTCACGGCTGCACGATTCACGATGCCGGATTTCGCCTCTTTCCCAACGCCGAACGCCATCTGAAGTCTCCCCGGCAGATGCACCGCCTGTTTGCCGACTATCCCCGGGCCATCCGCCGCGGCTTGCAGATCACCGAGCTATGCCGCTTTTCTCTCGACGAGCTTCGCTACGAATATCCGGACGAGTTGGTCCCCGCGAATCAAACGCCGATTGCCCACCTGGAAGATCTCACCTGGCAGGGCGCCGCCCGGCGCTACCCCCAGGGCGTGCCCGACAAGGTGCGCCGGCAGATTCGCCACGAGCTGAACCTCATCGCCCAACTCCGCTATGAGCCGTATTTCCTGACCGTCTACGACCTGGTGGTCTTCGCACGCCGTCGCGGCATTTTGTGTCAGGGCCGCGGCTCCGCCGCCAACTCCGCCGTCTGCTACTGTCTGGGCGTCACCAGCATCGATCCCAACCAGATCGACCTGCTTTTCGAGCGTTTCGTCAGCGCCGCTCGCAACGAGCCGCCCGACATCGACATCGACTTCGAGCACGAACGCCGCGAGGAGGTGATCCAATATCTCTATGAAAAATACGGCCGACATCGCGCCGGCATGACCGCCACGGTGATCACCTACCGCGGCCGCAGCGCCGTCCGCGACGTCGGCAAGGCCCTGGGCCTGGGCCTCGATCTCGTCGATGAAATGGCCAAGAAACTCGACGGGTGGGATCGCGGCACCGTCACCGAAGATCGCCTGCGCCAAATCGGCCTGGACCCGGCCGATCGCACCGTCCGCCTCGTCGTTGAATTGACCTCGCAAATCCTGGGCTTCCCGCGCCATCTTTCCCAGCACGTCGGCGGCATGGTCATGACCCGCGGACCCCTGTGCGAGTTGGTCCCCATCGAAAACGCCTCCATGCCCGACCGCACCGTCATCCAATGGGACAAGGACGACATCGACGCCCTGGGAATTCTGAAGGTGGATGTGTTGGCTTTGGGAATGCTTACGTGTCTCAGCAAGGCGCTGAAGCTGGTTAACGCGCCTTGTCATGTCTCCTTGTCTCCCCGTCTCCCCGTCTCCCCCTCTCCCCCTCTCTCCGTCTCTTCGTCTCTTCTTGAACTCCACACCCTTCCAGCCGACGACCCCACTGTTTACGACATGATCTGCAATGCCGACACCGTCGGCGTTTTCCAGATCGAGAGCCGGGCTCAGATGTCCATGTTGCCGCGGCTGCGCCCGCGCAGCTTCTATGACTTGGTGATCGAAGTCGCCATCGTCCGGCCCGGCCCGATCCAGGGGGACATGGTGCATCCGTATCTGCGCCGCCGCAGCGGTCAGGAAAAAGTGGAATATCCCAGCGAAGCCCTGCGCCAGGTGTTGCACAAGACCCTGGGCGTGCCGCTGTTTCAGGAGCAGGCGATGAAGATGGTCATGGTCGCCGCGGGATTCAGCGCCGAGGAAGCCGACCAACTGCGCCGCGCCATGGCCGCCTGGCGCCACAACGGCCAGATCGACCGTTTCCATCAAAAGATCGTCGATGGCATGCTGGCCCGCGGCTACACGCCCCAGTTCGCCGAGCAGTGCTTCAATCAAATCCGCGGATTCGCCGAATACGGCTTCCCCGAAAGCCACGCCGCCAGCTTCGCACTGCTCGTCTACGCCAGCGCCTGGTTGAAGTGTCACCACCCCGCCGCCTTCGCCTGTGCTCTGCTCAACAGCCAGCCCATGGGCTTCTATGCCCCGGCACAGATCGTCCGGGACGCACGCCAGCATCACGTGGGGGTCCGGCCCATCGACATCAACCGCAGCGATTGGGATTGCACGCTGCAGCGGGAGAGGGGGAGAGGGGGGGAGGGGGAGACAGGGAGACGGGGAGACAGGGAGACAAGGAGACAGGGACCGAGTTTGCGATTGGGGTTTCGATTAGTGAAGGGCCTGTCCGCTGCACACGCCGACAAAATCGTTGCCGCCCGCTGCCGCCTCGGATCTTTCCGCTCGATCGACCAACTCCATCACGCCACGCGATTGCCGCGTCACGCCATCGAGCGTCTGGCCCACGCCGATGCTTTTGGAAGTCTGGGCCTGTCGCGCCGCCAAGCCCTCTGGCAAGCGCTGGCGCTGACGGATGCGCCCGCCCCGCTATTCGACGAATGTCCGGAGGTGGAAGCAACTGTGGATTTACCCCCGATGCCGATTGAGCAGGAAGTGATCGGCGACTACGCCACCGCGGGATTGTCTCTCAAGCAGCACCCGCTCGCCCTGCTGCGAAAGCGCCTATGCGATCGCGGCGTGATTCACGCCATCGAGCTTTGCCGCGCCCCGCAAGGCCGCCGCGTCCGCGTTGCCGGACTGGTCCTGATCCGCCAGCGGCCCGGCACCGCCTCTGGCGTCGTCTTTGTGACTCTCGAAGACGAAACCGCCGTCGCCAACCTGATTCTTCGCCCCCACATTTACGAGCGCTATCGCGCCGCCGCCAAGCACTCGATAGTTTTGCAAGCGGATGGCCACGTCGAGCGCCAAGGCCAGGTGGTTCACATACTCGTGCAGCGCCTGGATGACCTAAGCGATTGGCTCACCGCCTCCATGCCCAAGTCGCGGGATTTTCATTGACACCATTCCAGGGCAACCGCATTCTCCGAATTCCCCTCGCCCCGGTACGCCGGGGAGAGGTTGGGTGAGGGGTCTTTCATCAACCGATCAAGCAACAGCCCCCACCCTGACCCTCCCCCGGCGTACCGGGTGAGGGGACAAATGCCGCGCGCACGAGAATGCGGTTTCCTCGGAAAGACCGCCCAGCATTCCGTTGCTTCGATTGTCCCGATGGCAGTTTGCTAGTATGGTTTCACCGTGACGGCAATTCGAAAGAAAATCGTCGTGGACGAGCGGGGCAAGCCGCAAGAGGTGATCATTTCGTGGGCGCAGTTCTGCGAACTGAGCGAGGCGCTCGGGTTTGATCTCGACGAGAAGACCAAGGGCGATTTGCGGGCCGCGCGCCGTGACTTGAAACGCCGCAACAGCAAAGCATTTAAGCCGCTCTCGGCACTCTGATTCCAATGCCACGACCGGTGGTTCACCCCCCATCTAAGTGATTGGCTCACCGCGTCCATGCCCCCGTCGCGCGATTTTCATTGAACCTTAAGTTATCCCGGCTGCGTGGCCGCCGCGACTACGCCTAGCTTCCGCAGCAATTCTTCCGCCTCCTTTGGCCCGGCCCAATCGACATGTCCGTCGCCGTAAAGAACGTTAATTCCACCCACATGATTTTGCAGCGGCTCCGTCGCAAGCACGCACGCCGGATCCAACGGAGCTCTCAAGCCCCTGGCAAAATACAAATAGGAACAGCACCCCGGCTTCTTCAAATTCTCTGCAATCTCCCGCGGATTAATGCCGGCAGCCGGGATGTCATCCCCGGAAGGACAAACGAATATCTGCGCCGACAGGCCATCGCTCAGAAACAACTCCGCAAAATCATCGGGGTACATGCCGTCGTGATCTGTCGCATACCGATCCATCGCCTCGCCGATTTGCCTGAGATTCGACTCGCATTTAATGCGCCTCACCCCTTCGTACGCGCCTCCCGTGTAACGATAGATCGGCAGGGGCGAGCGAACCAGCCACGTCGTTTGATGCACCACGCCGATCATCGCGATCCCGGCAGCGAACATCAGGATGACCAGGCAGAACCCGCTCAGCGTCCAGCGCTTGTGCCACTTTCCGGCGCCCATTTGGCGATACAACCAGCTCAGAAACAAATGCGAGCCGGCAATCAACAGGACCGCATAGACGACAAAGCTGATGACCGCATCCCAACGAACCCGAACTTGCGGAAACACGCGCTGAATGAAGAACGCCCACCCGGTAAGCAGAAAGCCCAGCACGTCGAATCCCGGCAGGAACCCAAGACAGGACAGAACCAACAACACGATCGCGAGTGCCAGGATGGCCAGAAAGTTCTTTTCCCGCCGCGATTTCACTTGGCGCCCTTCAAGCGGTAGATCGCCCCATTCTTCTCCCAAGCCCCCGGCGTCATCAGCTCGCGCGCGCCGGAGATCATCGTCAGTACGATGGCGAACAGCAGCCCCCACAGCAGCACCAGCGACAGCGCCCTGCCGTATCCCAGGCGCGGCAGCCGGGCAAAGCTCTTACGCAGTCCGTTCCACAAGAGCTGGATACATAGCGCACTGACCAACAGAACCAACAGGAAAAATGAGATGGCTTGGACGCGCAGTTTCGCGATATCGGTCAATACCCACGGCGATGGCATCCCCGCCCATGCCACGCGCGGCAACAGGCCAACGAGCCCCGCCGCAATTCCCCAGACTTTGTAGGATCTAGCGCCCATTCCGCCCTCGTCTCTCTGCGAATTGAGCAGGAGAACAGTAGAACAGTAGACCGTCCCGGCGCGCCGGGACTCTGTTCGCCTCCGGCGAACGGAGGAGGAGGGATTCGAACCCCCGAGGCCCTTGCGGGCCTACCGGTTTTCAAGACCGGCCCGTTCAACCGCTCCGGCACTCCTCCGGCAATGCACCGCAGTGTAGCCCCACCCCTAACATCGGTCAAAACGCCCCCAGCAACCTGAGCAAGGCCGCAGAAGGCTCATGGTGTTTGACACCAACGACGCCACATTTGCCGGTAGGCGGATTCCATGTTCCGCGCGAACCGGCCAGCGTCCATGAGGGGAGATCGCTGCATTCTCTCTCGCAAGCCGGCGCGAAGTTGGCTCAGGCGCGGCAGGTCCGCGGCCAGATGGGCCGCGATCTCGACGAATTGCTCGGGCGACTGCGCCACCAACTGCTCGGCTAGGCCAAGATTGCTCGCCTGGCTGTAGCCGGCGCGGGAGACGACCGTCCGGCCCGGCAGCGTCACCACCGGAACGCCCATCCACAGCGAATCCAGGCTCGTCGTGTGTCCATTGTATGGAAACGTGTCCAGGCCCAGGTCGATGCGATGGTAGGTTTGCAGATATTGCCGCCGCGGCTGGTGGGCGACGAATTCGATCCGCTGCGCCTCGACCCCCAGGGCCTGACGCAACTTGTCGCGGTGTTCTCCCGGCGGACAGAGCACGATCAATCGCGAATCGGGGACCTTGGCCAGCACCTTGCACCACAACGACGTAGCAAGGCCGTTTACTTTGCAAAAATTGTTCAAGCAACCAAAAGTGAAATGACCGGCCGACAGGGCCGGCAGCGCGTTCACCGCGGGCTCGCCGCTCAGGGGATCGTAACACCAGAAAGTATCCGGCAGGCGGAAGGATTGCTCGCAGTAGTCCGCATCGCCGGTTCCGGGAGGATCGAGGAAGGGATCGGTCAGGCGATAGTCGATGCTGCTCAAGCCCGTGGTGCCGGGATACGCCAGCCACGCCACCTGCACGGGCGCGGGCTTGCGGGCAAACAGCAGCAGCCGCCCGTCGCACAGGTGCATCGCCAGATCCACCAGAATGTCGATGCGGTCGGACCGCACCAGCTCGGCCGCCTGCTCGTCGCTCATACCACGGATGTTTCGCCACACATCCGCATGGCCTTCGATGCGCCGGGTGAAATCGTCGGGATGGGCCACGTTGCTGTAGCAGAAGATTTCAAAGTCGCGATGGTTGTGCTGCCGCAGCAATGGGATCGTAAAAAACGATTGACAGTGGTTGCGAAAATCGGGCGAGACGTAGCCGATGCGCAAACGCCGATCCGCCTCGCGATCGTTGCCGTGCGGCCGAATTTCCTTTTTCAGCGGCTCGGCGTGACGGCGGTTCCATTCCTGCGCTTCGCGCAAGAGGGCCGCGGCGTCGTACCGCGGATGAAAATGCAGGGCCAAGAGGCGATTGCTGTGGATCGTGGGGTGACTCGGCTGGATGCCAAGGGCGCGGTCGAAGCAGGCGATGGCTTCGTCGAGCCGGCCCAGGTCCTGCAGGGTATGGGCCAGGTTGTTGTGCGCCTCACAGTACTCGGGGCGAAGGGCGATCGCCTGAGCGAAGGCGGCGATGGCCTCCTCGCGTCGGTTGGCCGCCGCCAGAGTAACCCCGAGGTGGTTGTATGCTTCGGGGCGATGCGCCCCAAGGTCCGGGGCGCGGCGCAGCGCCGTCAGAGCCTCGTCGATCCGCCCAGCAGCTCGCAGCGCGTTGCCGAGATTGCTGTAGGCCTCGGCATAATCGGACCGCAGGCTCACGGCCCGGCGAAACGCATCAATCGCCCCCGCCAGATCACCTTTGGTCTGCAGCACGTGCCCGAGATTGTTGTACACCTCGGCCGAATCGGGACGAAAAACAAGCGCCTGACGCAAGGCGGTGATGGCATCATCCAGGCGCCCGACCCGGCCCAGGGCAATTCCCAGATTACCGTGCGATTCGGCCAGGTCCCGCCGCAGTGATTCAACCTGTGGCGAATCGTTGGCGCGATCCACATAGATGGAAATCGCGCGGCCGATCCATTCCACGGCCGCCTGAGATTGGCCGCCCTGCAGCGCGATCACCCCCAGCGTGTGCAGGGCATCGGCATGTTCCGGCTCGCGGGCCACAATCCCCAGGCAAAGCTCCCGCGCCTCCTGCAACTGCCCGCGCCGATGATGCTGCAGGGCCAGATCAAACATCTGTTGAATCGACAGTTCCGCCATCGCGCCGTCTCCGAAGCTCGCACGCGGCACCCGCGCTGCGGAGATTTCACGATACACCGGCTCCCCGTCCGCCGCACGATCCTTCAGTTGCCGAAAAACAAATTTAACCACGGAGGCACGGAGGCACGGAGGCGCTCATTTCGATCCGACAGCAAACCTGCGAAGCTTTAAGCTTGGTATGAAACTAACGGCTTGGCAAAAGAGTTGACCTCCGTGTCTCCGTGCCTCCGTGGTTAAATTCTGTGTTCTTACTCGCGTGCGGTGATGGGTGGGCGCAAAAAAAAGGCCCCGGCTTCACCCACGACCGAAACCGGGACCTTTGAAATATCGCTCCGAGCAGCCGCCCGGATTCGCCCCGTCTTCTGGCCAGCGCCGCTCGGCACGAGCGGCGCTGTGCTGTACCTCCACCCTTCCTTACCCCGCCGGTTTTCAACCGCCGAAGCGTCGCCAAAGCGTGGGGGTCACGCATTTGACGCTCCGCAGTGTTCTTACCCCACAAGACCCAAACATGGTTGCACCATAAAGTGCACTGTGGTGGCGAGTATCTCACCGCCATGCGTACACACAACTGGAAAAATGTAACCCCCAACCGCGTTATCGGGCCAGAATACGAGGGAACCCCTACGGCGACGAGGCAGCGCACCCTGTTTTGGTAATTTGGAGAATATTTGCGGGTCATTCCGGCACCCGGCATACCCGCCCAAGTTTGCCCAATCTAACAAACTCGTCCACTAATCCTTGATAAACAGCCGTGACTTACGCGTGCCTACGCGCACCACTGCCATCGTCGCCCCCGGTTCCGCCACCACGTTGATGATCGACCCCACGGCGATTGGCCCCTCCTGCAAATCCAGCGCATCATCGGCCGTCGGCAACTCCACCACCACCGACACTCCCGCGCGAATCACCACCCAACCGTTCTCGACGTGCAGGGCCCGTCCTTGGATCGTCCGCGGCGGTCCCAGCAGCGGCGAAATGAATCCCCCGCCACTGGGCACCGTATACACCTTCTTCGCCTTGGCCCGAATCGTCGCGCTGATCGTTTGCTGCAGCGGCCCCGTGTACGGCGAGGCGGTCTGCAAATGCAGCGCGTAATTCGTATCCGCCGGCACGAACACCACCGCGGCGTCTTTGACTTCGCTCACCTTCCCGCGCACCGCGAAATCGCTCACCAAAGCCATGGCTCTCCTCAAAACGGGCCGAGGCAATTTAACCCCCTCGGCGCCGTTTGTCATCCTGCGCCCCACGCTGGGAAAAATCCTCGCGGGACGGTAACGCATTACAGCCAGTGGCCGGCGGTGGAAGGACGGCAAAGACGAACGTTGGCGGTGACCGAACGGTTTTACGGGGCGACGGCCTGCTGAAACTCCTTGCGACGGTCGGCCATCTGCGCTTTCAATCGCGCCAGAATCGAGCTGTGCATCTGGCTGACGCGCGATTCGCTCAGGTCCAGCGTCGCGCCGATCTCCTTCATCGTCATCTCTTCAAAATAGTACAGGATGATGATGAGCCGCTCGGCACGCGACAGGCCCTTGGTGATCAGCTCCTTGAGGTCCTTGCGTTGGATTTCGCGCACCGGGTCGGCGCCGCGCTTGTCCTCCAGGACGTCGATCTCGCGCACGTCTTTGTTGCTGTCGGTCTCGAACCATTTGCGGGACAGCGAAACCAGTCCGACGGCGCTGGCGTCCTTGGCCATTTTTTCGAACTCGGCCAGCGACACTTTCAACCGCGAGGCGATCTCGCTGTTGGAGGGGATTCGGCCCAGTTCCGTTTCCAGGGCCTTGGTGGCGGTGTCCAGCTTGTGGGCGCGCGAGCGCACCAATCGCGGAACCCAGTCCATGGAGCGCAGCTCGTCCAAAATCGCGCCGCGGATGCGCGGGGCGCAATAGGTCTCGAACTTGACCCCGCGGCCCAGGTCGAAGGCGTTGATCGCATCCATCAGGCCAAAGATCCCGGCCGACATCAGGTCATCCAGTTCCACCTCATCCGGCAGCTTGATGTGGATGCGCTCGGCGTTGTAGCGGACCAGGTGGAGATAGTTCTCCATGAGGACGTTGCGCAGCGCTTCCGATTTGTTTTTTTTGAACTCGATCCAGACCTGCTTGATGTCCTTGGTGGCGGACTTGGGCATATGTCCTCCCGTTCCGTGGGGCTTCACCGCGGCTGGCATTTTCCCTCCTTGCAATGATGGGACTGCGCCAATTCCATTTATCGGTCACTTGGGGTTGAGGGAGCTGAGCCTTTTTTCAATTTTTGTTCTTCCGACTTTAAATTTTCTTCGAGCATTTTGCGGGCCATGGCGCCCAGGACCAGTCCGATAACCAGGGTGACCAGCATGGCCGTCACCGCCCGCACGACGGTGGTGGCGAACGTGTTGTCCGCCTTCAGTCCGCCGATGATCAGGCAGACGGCAAAAACCAGCAGGGCCAACGCGCATGCCATTCGCTGAATCATAAGTTCCTCATTTTCTGAACCATCGGCCCATGCGGTTGAAGAACCCGCCGCCCGCCGTGGCGGGCTCGATGCCGCGCTGCAGTCGCATGGCCAATTGACCAATGCTGAGGCTGGCGGGGCAGCGCGGGTTGTGCAGCAGGAACGGGGTTCGCCGCCGCACCGCCGCCGGCACTTCCGGATCGGCCGGCACGTACCCGCCATCCAGGACGTGCACCGCCAGGAACTGCCGCGCCACCTGCGCGATGCGCTCGTAGACCAGGTGCCCTTCTTCCGCCCGCTGCACCTGGTTGACCACCAGGCTGATGGGCCTCTCCGGTCCGTCGCGGCTGATCACCTTGATCACCGCGTAGGCATCGGTGATGGCCGTCGGCTCGGGCGTGGTCACCACCAGCACGTGATCCGCGCAGCGGGTGAAGCTCAGAACGTTGGGGCTGATGCCCGCGCCGGTGTCGATGAGGATGACATCCGTTCGCGCTTCCAGGTCGGCCAGGGCGTCGATCAGCCGCTGGCGGTCGTAATCGCTCAGGTCGGCCATGCGGGCCAGGCCGGAGGCTCCGCCGATCAGACGAAAGCCCCCCGGCGCATCCACCATCACATCCGCCAATTCTTTTCTGCGGGCGATCACGTGCGACAGGTTTGACGGCAGGTCGATGTTGCACAGGACATCGGCGTTGGCCAACCCCAGGTCGGCGTCCATGAGCACGACCGCTTTGGCCGCCGAAGCCAGCTTGATCGCCAAGTTCACCGCGATGTTGCTCTTGCCCACGCCTCCCTTGCCGCTGGTGACGGCGATCACGCTGGCGCGGGTCCGCTGACGCGCCAGGCGGCGAAGTTCCGTGGCTTGGTCGATGGCGACGGTCATTGACCTTTTTCCTTCCCGGCGCCCAGGATCATCCGCGCCAGGTTGCGGCCGCGCCCGATCTCGATGTGATCCGGCACGTCCTGCCCGGTCGTCACGTACGACAGGCTCTTGCGGACCTTGTGGATGACGTTGAGCACCACGCCCAGGTGCGCCGCCTCGTCCAGCTTGGTGAAGATCAGCTTGTCGGCCCGCACGTCCGCGAAGCGCGACATCGCCAGCTCCACGCATTCCTGGCTGGCGGTGGTGGAGAGCACCAGGTGTACCTCGTCCGGATTGGCCGCGGACAAGAACGCCTTCAGCTCGCTGAGCTTCAGGGCGTCGTTGGGGCTTCTTCCGGCGGTGTCGATCAGGATGAATTCGCAATCCCGCATCGCCGCCACGGCGCCGCGCAGGTCCTCCGGCGAGCCGGTGACGCGCAGGGGCGAGCCGATGATGTCGGCGTACTTGCGAAGCTGATCGATGGCGGCGATGCGGTAGGTGTCGATGGTGATCAGCCCAGTGCGGCGCTTTTCCCGCAGCCTGAGGTTGGCCGCCAGTTTGGCGATCGTGGTGGTCTTGCCCACGCCGGTCGGACCGATCAGGGCGACGATCTGCGGCCCGGCGGTCTTGGTGCGGACGATCGGCCCCGCCGCCGGGAGCAGCCGCTCGATCGATTCGATCAGCTTCTCGCGGATGAAATCGACCTGTCGAAGATGCTCGGGCCGGAGCTGCCGGGCCAACTGCTTGATGATGTCCGCCGCCAGCTCCTCCTCCACTTCGCTGTCCACCAGTTGCGTGTAAAAATCGAAAAGTTCCTCCGGCACTTGCGGAACCCGCTGCTGGCGGGTCTGTTTGACCAAATCCTTGACCAGCGTCTTGATGTTGCTGATTTCCTCGGTCAAGCCGAGCATGGCGGCGCCGTGCCCGGCGGGGCTTTCCAGCAATTGCCGACCCGCTTGCGGCGCCGGCCGCGCCACCAGCGGCAGTGCTTTGCCGTTGGCGGCGACCAAGACGTGCGACTGGACCGGTGTCGCTCGCCGCAGGGCGCGATCGGGAACGCTCAGCCCCTTTCCCGCCGTGATCTCCACCACTTCCTGACGCCGCAGGCCCAGCCAGCAATGCCGGCGGTACGTCCGCGTGTGCAGGATCACCGCCGTCGGTCCCATCGACGACTTCACCTGCGCCAGCGCCTCGCTCATCGTAGCGGCTTGGAATGTCTTTAAGTCCATGGCGTCACTCCGACTCCTTGGTTCACGCGTTGACCCCCACCATGGCGACCGCTTCGACGGTCACCTCCGGAACAATTTCGTTGTAGCCCAGCACCGCCAGGTGCGGCATCCCCGTCTCGATCATCCGCCGCACCGCCAGGCGAACCTGCGGCCCGCACAACACCACCGCCGACCGCCCCGTTTGCGTCAGCTCCGCCGACTTGCCCACGATCTGCTGGGTGATTTTCTGCGCCGTTTGCGGCTGCATGGTGTTGGTCGTGCCCCGGTCGCTGCGCTCCAGTTGATTGTTGATCAACTCCTCCAGCGCCGGATCCAGCGTCAAACACCACAGCCGGTCCTTCTCGTCCACGTATTGCTTGCAGATGGTCCGCGCCAGCGCATGCCGCACGTATTCCGTCAGCACCTCCAGGTCCTTGGTGCGCGTCGCGTAATCCGCCAGCGTTTCGATGATCGTCTCCAGGTCGCGCACCGGCACGCGCTCGCGCAGAAGATTCTGCATCACCTTCTGCAACTCGCCCGGCTTGATGAGCGTCGGGATCACTTCCTCGATCAGCGCCGGCACGCGGGTCTTGAGATTCTCCAGCAGGTTCTTGACCTCCTGGCGCGACAGAAGCTCTTGCGCGTGGTTCTTGATCAGCTCGGTCAGGTGGGTGGCGATGACGGCGGTGGCCTCGACGACGGTGTAATTGAGCAGTTCGGCCTGGCTGCGCTGCGGCTCGGTGATCCAGTAGGCCGGCAGACCAAACGCCGGCTCCGTCGTTTGCACCGCGCCGGTGATGGCGCCGGAGGTGGCGCCGTTGTCCATCGCCAGAAACTGCTCTGGATACGCCACGCCGTGACCCACCGCCTGACCCTTGATCTTCACCACGTAGTCATTAGCGCCCAATTGCATGTTGTCGCGGATGCGAATGGGCGGAACGATGATGCCTAAATCGAGGGCGATCTGCCGGCGAATAAGGCTGACACGGTCCAGCAGATCGCCCCCTTTGGAGGAGTCCACGAGCCGCACAAGGCCGTAACCCACTTCCAGCTCCATGGTGTCCAGTTCCAGGAGCTTCTCGACCTTCTCCGGCTCTTTTTTGGCGAGTTTTTCCTTTTCCTTGGCGGCGACGAGTTGGGCGGCCCGCGCCTGCCCGCGCCCCAGCGTGTAGGCCAGTCCGCCGCAGCACGAGCCCAGGATCATCAGCGGAAACTTCGGCAGCCCCGTGAACATCAGCAACATCAAGAACGCGCAGGCGATGAACAGCGCCTTGGGCTTGGCAAAGACTTGGGCCAGCACCTCATCGCCCAGATTGGTCTTGCTGCTGGTGCGCGTGACGATCAAGCCGGCGGCCAGCGAGACGATGAACGCCGGCACCTGCGTGACCAGTCCGTCGCCGATGGTCAGCTTGGTGTACAGGGACAAACAATCGCTGACGCCCCAGCCGTGCTCGAACATGCCGACGTACAGCCCGCCCAGCACGTTGACGAAGGTGATGACGATGCTGGCGATGGCGTCGCCGCGGACGAATTTGCTGGCGCCGTCCATGGCGCCGTAAAAATCCGCCTCGTGGGCGATGTCACTCCGGCGCTTGCGGGCCTCGGCCTCGTTGATGGTGCCGGCGTTCAGATCGGCGTCGATCGCCATCTGCTTGCCCGGCATCGCGTCCAAAGTGAATCGCGCCGCCACTTCCGAAATGCGGGTGGCGCCCTTGGTGATCACGACGAACTGAATCACCACGATGATGATGAAGATGATCACCCCGACGGCCAGCGAGCCTTTGGTGACAAAATCGGCGAAGGCAAAAATGACGTTCCCGGCGGCGGTCAGGGCGGACTGGGCGTCGCCGGCGCGGTCGCCGGCCGTCAGAACCAGGCGCACCGTCGCCACGTTCAGCACCAGCCGGAACAGCGTCACCGCCAATAGCAGCGACGGAAACACCGCAAATTCCAGCGGGCTTTGCACGTAAATCGTCGTCACCAGAATCACCACCGACAACGTGATGTTGAAGACCAGCAGGATGTCCATCACGCCCGGCGGCAGCGGCACCAGGATCACCAGCAGCAGGCTCACGAAGGCCATCGGGAAAACCATCCCGCGGTTCTCGTGCAGCTTCACCAGCAGAGGATGGGATGAAATCGATGCCATTGATCTGGGCCTATACGGCAACCGCACGGCTCACCGTTTTGCCGGTCAGCTCGTACACGTACGCCAAAATTTCCGCTACCGCGGCGTAAAACTCCTCGGGAATCTCCTGGCCGACCTCGACCATGCGGTACATCGCCCGCGCCAGGGGCGCGCGCTCCACGATGGGCACGCCGGCCTCGACGGCGAGCTGGCGAATCCGCTGGGCCATGAAGTCGACGCCCTTGGCCACCACCCTGGGCGCGTGCATCGTTTCCTCGTCGTATTTCAAAGCCACCGCGTAGTGCGTGGGGTTGGTGACCACCACGTCCGCCTTGGGAATGTCTTTCTTGAGCTTCTGCATCGCCCGCTGGACGGCGATCTGGCGGCGGCGCTGCTTGATCAGCGGATCGCCCTCCATCCGCCGCATCTCGTCCTTCACTTCCTGCTTGGTCATTTTGAGCTGCTTTTCGTGCCGGAATCGCTGGTGCACGTAATCGATGATCGCCAGCACCAAAAGCAAAACGCCCACGCGCAGGCCGATGGCAAAGACGATGTCGCAGCCGATGCCGAAAATCTGCAAAAAGGAATACTGCTGAACGGACACGATCTGCCCTAGTCGATCGTTCACCGCCGAGTACGCGATCAGCCCCACCAGCACCACCTTGAGCAGGTTCATGAGCAACTGCATGCCGCCCTGGCGAGGGCCGAGGATGCGGTTCAGCCCGCGGAAGGGATTGAGGGCCGCGAGGTTGGGCGCCAGCCGCGCGCCGTTGATGTTGAACCCGACCTGGGCGACGTTGACGGCGATGATGATCAGGACCATCCCGCCCAAGAGCGGCGCCATACCCACGCCGGCCAGCAGAACGGAATGCAGGATTTGGGCCCCGATGCGCCCGGAATTGGTGTCCGCCAGGGCGGGGGCCGCGAGGTTTTCCGCCACGACGCTGTGCAAGGCCGCGACGACCCCCATGCCGAACCACCTCAGCAACAGCAGCCCGCCCAAGAGCAGCACGGCCGCGGTCAGGTCCGGGCTGCGGGCGACCTGACCCTGCTCGCGGGCTTCCTGGCGGCGCCGCGCCGTCGGGGCTTCGGTTTTGTCGGCCATTGATTCTTCCGCCATGAACTGCCTTCCCGATCTTCAGCCCGGCGACACCAGCGGCGTGTCGCTCCCATTCAGTGCAGGGCGTAGCCCGCGTAAACCGTTTTCATCGCGCGCAGCAACGCATCGCGGATCACCGTGCTGGTCAGGCTCAGACCCGCGATCAGGACAAAATTCCCGATCAGCGATCGCAGGGAGATTCCAGCGCTGAGGATGTTGAGTTGCGGCACCGTTTTTCCGATGAATCCCAGGATCAAATCGACGATCAGCATGGTGACCAAAAGCGGCGCGGCCAACTGCATCGCCAGCATCGTGGCCGCCTGGAACAGCCCCACCAGCATGCCCAAGAGCGGCTGACTCATGCCCACCGACAGCAGCGGCAGCACGTTGAAGCTGTCATACACGCCGCGGATCATCGCCCGATGGCCGTCGATGGAGATGAACACTATCAACGCCAAAAAGTAATACAGGTCACCGATCATGGAGCCGTGGGCGCCGAATTGCGGATCGAACGTTTCGCCCAGGTTCAGGCCCATCTGCTGACCGATGATTTCCCCGGCCCACTGGGCGGCCACGAAGATCATGCTCAGGATCAGGCCCATGGCCAGGCCGAAGACGATCTCGCCGCCGATGGCGACCGCCAGCTCCCAGGCCGTTGGCGGGAGCTGCACCCGCGGTGTGACGCCCGGCGCCATGGCCGCGGCCAAAACAACGGCGATCAGCCCCCGCACCCGCCGCGGAATCCGCACGCTGCCCAGCAGCGGCGCAAAGATCATCATCCCCGCCACGCGGAACAGGATCAGGACGTAGACGCCCACGAGATTCAGCGCATTTTGCGACAGCACCCGCGGATTACCTCACCTGGCCACTGACGAACATCTCGGCCGCGTAGAGCATGAGCCGGTGGCCCATCCAGGGCATCAGCACGATGGCCGCGACCACCATCGCGATGATCTTCGGGATAAAGGACAGGGTTTGTTCCTGGATTTGCGTGACGGCCTGAAGCAACGAGATCACGATCCCGACGATCAGGCCGCACACCAGCATCGGCGCAGAAATGAGCAGCGCCAGCACCAGCGTACTTCGGATCAGTTGGGAAGCCTGTTCCAAGGACATGTCACACCCTTCCATGAGTGTCGTTCGCCGGTGACGGCCCATCCATGAGCCGCTTTCTCGCCAGGTCTTTGCATCGGCGATCAACTGACAAAACTACTCATCAAACTTCCGGTGATCAATCGCCAGCCATCCACCAGCACGAACAGCAGCAGCTTGAATGGCAGCGAAATGAGCACCGGCGGCAACATCATCATGCCCATGCTCACCAACACGCAGGAGATCACCATGTCGATGATGACAAACGGCAAATAGACCTTGAATCCCATGAGAAACGCGGTCTTCAGCTCGCTGAGCATGAAGGCGGGGACCAGCGTCATGGTGCCGACGTCGCCCCACTGGGCCGCGGGCGGACGATGGGCGAATTGCGTGAACAGGTCCACGTCCGCCTCGTTGTGGCTGCGCTCGATCTGGGCAATCATGAACTGCCGCACCGGCGCCTGCGCCGCCTCCAGGGCCGCGCCCTGGCTGAGTTGGCCGTTGAGATACGGCTGCAGGGCCTGGCTGTTCATCCGCTGCCACGTCGGGCCCATCACCAGAAACGTCATGAACAGCGCAAGCCCGATCAGCACCTGATTGGGCGGAAGCTGCTGCGTCCCCAGCGCCTGGCGCATCAGTGACAGCACGATCACGATGCGTGTGAAGCTGGTCATCATCAGCAGAATCGCCGGCGCCAGCGAAAGCACCGTCAGCAGAACGATGATCTGCATGGCGGATGAGAAGTTTTCGCGTTTGGCCAGGTCGGGCAATTGGCGGACCAAGGAATTGTCGACGGCCGCCGCCGGACCGGCGCCGGCTCCGGACGGCGCAAGCTCATCGCCGCGCGCCCATGAACCGCTCATCCATAGAAGAAGTGAAAACGCGACAATGCCCCGAACCACCGGACTCACGAGAGCATCCTTTCTCTTCGAGCGTCCCAATCGACCCGCCGTTTATATCACGCAAAACGCGTTAGTGGTAGCGCATCGTCAAGATTTCTTATGAATTTTGTGAACGCCCAACGCGCGGGAAGTGCGCGATCAGGCGCGGCCCATTTGGCGCGCCAGGTCGCGGACTTTTTCGCTCAGTCCGGAAAGTTCCTTGCGCGTTTGGCTTAAGGACGGGTCGATCAATTCGTGGGTCGGGTCGAACGCTGCATCGGCCGGCGGAACTTTGGCTTCCGCTTCGGACAACTCCGGTTCATAACCCTTGCGCGCCTTGCCGAAAAACAGCTCGAACCGGTGCGTCGCGGCCGCCGAATCCTCGTGAACCTGTGCCAGCAGCGCTTCGATTTCATTGCCATCGGCGATCTCACACAAGGGATTGAGTTGCGTTCCGCTGTCGCCTACCACAATTAGACGTTTGCCGACGCGAATGAGCAGCAGATGTTGCCGCGGCGAGATCGTGCATCGGGAAAGAACCTGGATGGCTCGCGTGGACCGAAGGGCGATGTCGCCGGGGAATAGCCGCCGCATCCCCAGACGCAGCATCAGGATCAAGCCCACCACGCCGGCCAGGGCCAGGGTCACACGCACAGGATCAAACCCCGAACCGCGCGATTCCACCGGGCTGGCACTGCGCTGCCCTGCGGCCGGGATGGCGGGGTCTCGATGGATCGGCTGATTCGCCAGGGCATCGGGTCGCACAGAATCGTCAGCCCAGACCGGCGCCGGCCCCCGCAGCACGGCGATCGCGCAAAAAACGCCTGCCGTCAGAAGTGCGTGGCGGAGCACAACGCTCACGGCACCTCCTCCTTGACTCCCGCGACGATTTCGTTCACGCGCACGCAGAAATTGTCGTTGAGCACCAACACCTCGCCCCGGGCGACCAGCCGGTCGTTCACGAACACGTCCACCGGATCGCCGGCCAGTTTGTCCAACTCCACCACGCTCCCCTCGCTCAATTTGAGCACGTCTTCGACCATCATGCGGCTTCGGCCCAGCTCGATCTTCACGTTCAGTTCCACATCCCGCAGCAGATCGATGCTGGACACCTGCGCATCGGCCATGACCTGCTGGAAATTGGGGAGCTTGAACGCCTCGGCATCGGTGGGGGGCGCGGCGGCGACGACGGCCGAGACATCCTCGAACTGGGCGCCCGACAGCACTTCATCGCT
>Ga0208037_1000740_pt1 | contig 17919 bp, 19 predicted proteins | sample June2015DPH_13_1_3_FD_184710 | JGI IMG/M metagenome (GOLD analysis project Ga0208037, IMG submission 184710) | Peatland microbial communities from SPRUCE experiment site at the Marcell Experimental Forest, Minnesota, USA - June2015DPH_13_100... | ecosystem: Environmental > Terrestrial > Soil >...
TTAAAGGTCTATTTCCAAGGCCGTCCACATGATTCAGATGCGAGTCCACTTCTGGCCCCTTCTGATTGGTGCGTTGGTCCTCATTTGGGGAATCGCAACGCTGGCGAGTCAAGTTCTAGGGATAAAACTACCTATTTCTTGGTGGGCGGTAGTCGCAATAATCATAGGCCTTTGGATTCTCTCGCACGCCATTCGCAGACCGCAGGCATAGGTAGTTGAAACAGGCGCAAATAGCGCTTGGACATCGATGCATACCGTTCGGTCCTCGGACTGAGCAGCTGACCAGCCACGTGGAATTAGAGGCTCATTTCAGTTTCAAGAGGTTCTTGGCGTTCTCCCTTAGAACCATACTTTTGATTTCTGAACTCAGACCGAGCCCTTCGAAGTCTAGGAGCCATCGTTGTGGGCTCAGCATGGGATAGTCTGTCCCGAACAGGAATTTCTGTGGGATCATTTTCGTCATGTAAGTGATCAGAAGTGGCTGGAAGTATTTGGGAGACCAACCCGAAAGGTCAATGTACACATTGTTTTTGTGAGTCGCGATTGCCAGCTGCTCGTCCTGCCACGGCCATCCGGGATGCGCCATGATAAGCTTCAGGTCGGGAAAGTCTGCAGCCACATCATCCAGAAGCATGGGGTCTGAGAACCGCAGCTTTATGCCCCCTCCGCCCTCCAGACCAGCGCCCCAGTACGTTGAACCAGTATGGAATGTAACTGGCACACCAAGTTCGACACACTTAGAGTAAAGCGGATAATAGGCGGGGTCGTTCGGCTCGAAGGCTTGCACTTGCGGGTGGAGTTTCAAACCAACAAGACTCAGTTCACGGATTGCATATTCAAAGTCCTTGACAGCGGATTTCTTATGCGGGTCAACTGACGCGAACCCTATGATTCGCTCAGGATACTGGTCAGCGACTTTGGCGACAAATTCATTCGTAACTCTCGGCATGTGGCTGGTTGTTTCGGCGTCCCAAGCGAACAGAACTAATTTTTCAACGCCACACCTCGTGTATTCATCGAGCATCTGTTCGAAAGTTCTAAGTTCAATTGTGCGGCCGAATTTCTTGACGGCAGCTTCAACATGCCGTCCGCCAGAATCTATTAGGAACTCTTTGGTGGGCGGATGAACATGCACATCAATGTAACCGCCCTTCTTTTCCGAGGACACCAACTTCCACCTCGCCTTTCCTTATTCGGTCTGCGGTGATAAGGATTAGAACTGCTCGCAGGAACTGATGCCAAGATGCTTTTGTACTGGGATTGGCTTGTGGTGGATCTCAGATAGGGTTGTGGTAATGGCTTGAAGCAAACCTACTCGGCCGCGATGGGAGTCATCGGCGGCATTGTTGACATGGTTGCAGGCTTGGCGCTTCTTCAACCTGCGGGAATGATGGTTTCTTCCACTGCTATGTGGGGCGGCTATTTCCTTCTGATGTTGGGGTCAATGGTTCTATTGACCGGCCTGTATTTGCTCACGTCGCATGTGATGAAGAACCGCTCGACGATTGGAGGAGTAATGGTGCTCTACGGTGTAATTATGTTGGTTTTGGGAGTGGCTATGCTCGGGCAAGTGTTCTCGATGATGCAGGGTTCAACGCTTTCGGGTTCTGTTATGTTGCTGATGGGCATATTGATGCTCTATAGTGGTTATGGCATGGCTAAGAAATAGCCAGCTGATCAGCGCGTATTGTTATTGTTCTATGAGCCAATTTGGAGAGTTGGGATTCTAGGGCGGTTTTTTGTTTGAGTATGTCCTTACCGACCTCGTCGATTCTTCTTTGCACTTCTCTGTGACGTGTCTCTACTGTTTCTTTTTCGTTGCGGGCTTGGGTTAGTGATTCTTCGGTTTTATCCCTTTTCTGGAGAAGCCCATTTGCGCGCAGCTGCCTGAGTGTTTCCTGAATGTTTGCCTGGATGGTCAAGTATTCCTGACGCATTGCCTCGATAGCTCCGTTCTTGACGCTCAGAATTGTGTCCTGCGCTTTTCGTTTTTTCCGTTCTTCGACGTCCAACTCATTGTGCGATAATGCGTCGTCCAACTGTCCCAGGATTTTGAGGATGGCGAACGTTTGGCCCGTTGCTAGAGTTTCAACGGGCGATTCGACTAAGCCACGTAACGTTTGAGTGTCAAGAGCAGGGCTCTGCTTGGCCGATACTACTCTCTCAAGCTTGACGAGCGGCTTTACGACCGGTTGAAAGAACTGCCTTATTTCATCCTCCTTCACACGCATTAATTCCTCGTAACGTCGCAATTCAAGAAATTCTCCTTGCGAGGTCAATTCCATCTGGCCTCGTAAGAAATCGTTTTCTCGCTCTGAGATTGACTGCAATGTGGCCACGCATTCCGTTTCATCTTTCCTTAGCGTGAGAAAGTCCTCTAGCCTTCGCGCTAGTATGTCTGTTTCTCTTCTGATTGATTCGATCTTGGCTCCGGGTGACTCATCCAATGCTGCGCCTAGTGACCGCACGGAGTTTTCGAGTTTTGCTAGGGCGGTGTTTAGAGCAGCCATTTCGGTCTTGAGGCCCCGATGAAGTTTGGGAAGATACTTTCGTATTGTAACTATGATTTTATTGAGGGCATGAATGGATTCTTCATGGAATTTCTGAGCATCTGGAAACTTCGTCTTAGGTTCCGCTCGGGTAAGTTGTTCGGTTGTTTCTTGTATCGTGCGTGCTAAGCGCATCCCATACTCAGATGCAACTTTGTCCATGGTTCCCCACGCATTTTTCACGCTTGATTCAAATCTGCCAGCAGTGATTGAGAGTGTGCTTGAGGTTTCTCTTATCGCCCTAGTCCTTTCCGCAAACCGTTTTTCATGGCCTTTCATTACGTCTCGTGCCAATGAGTCGCAGAACTCGATGACTTTCTCGATGGGGACTTCGCTAGCACTCAGGATAATCAACCTGTCCGGTGCCCATGAGAACCATAGGCAGAATTAAGGTTCTATTGAATATTGTCTGCATCTGGAGTAATTTGTCTCTTCGATGACCGCTCAACAGTTTGAGTCACTGCTAGGCCGAATTCTTGACAGGCAGCCTTTCTCACCTCCAGCGCGTCGTTCGAGGTGGTTCTATTGAATTCATCGAGCTTGGCCTTCAAGAACTCCTGGCGCTCTCTTAGGCGACCCCTCTTTACCTCAAAGTTTGCCCTTAGTTCGTCTAGGTTAGTTTGCAGCAATGTCCCCTCGTGATCAAGGTCAGTTCTCTTCGATTGCAGCGCATTCGTGCTCGCGTCGAGTTTCGCGCTAGACCTATGTAAGATTCTTTCAACGATTGAAGGTTGCTTTCGAAGCAGCTTGAGCCGTCGCTTGTCGAGTAAATCAATCTCGTTCCTGAGCTTCCCCAATACTTTTTCATGTCTTTTTCTGGCTTCATTCGTTGCAGTTCTATACTCATGTTCGAGCTTTGAGAGCTCAAGTTCGAATGCACTCAACTCTTGCAGTATTTTTGATGTTTCTCCAGAAGTGTTTTTCTCTGCATCGACTTGTTTACCCAGTGCCTCGCGGAGTAAGGACAGATGGTCTTGGACGGTTACTCTGTACGCCTCGTCCGCCATTTCAGGCAGCTTCGTCTCGAATTCCATCAATACTGTCTCGACATCCTTGGTCCAGCGTTGAAAATGCTCGGAGAAAGGTGGAAGAGCAAAGCGTTGTGTGCCAAGGTGTTCGAGGGCGTTCAAAATTCTTGAAGAAACTTGTGACGGATCGATTGGTTCTTCTTCTAGATAGGACACCGAGGCTTCGTGTTCGCCCCTCCTCTCCTTTGAATGTTTCCTGGTTGATGGCCTGCGAAATCTTGTCCCGCGCATTCTAGGCTCGGAGCTCATGCTTGGTCAGTTTCCATTTCATTGTATATATGAAAACGCATGGCTAGACCCTGGTTCCAAGCCGCGCCTTCTTGAGCCAAGAGTAATGCAATGCTAAACCGACAACTAAGCCACCTGCGTGGGCCAAGAAACCGCCACCCGCGAAGATGTCGAGGCCTATGAAAAAGATCATTCCCACAAGGCCTTTCACCCCCCCAGCTGCTCCTAGCAAACCCCATATTGCGCCAGAAGCCCCAACGCCAATTGCGTTTCCTCCTAGGAACAGGAAGGCGATGTTCCCTGCAATTCCACTTGCAAAATATGTTGTCAGCCACTTTCGGGTAGAGATTTGTTCTTCTAGGGACGTTCCGAATATCAAGAGGAAAAGCACGTTTCCGCCCAAATGCGTTGGGTTTGCATGTAGGAACATGGCCGTAAGCAACATCCAAACCGCGCCGTGCCACACGTCCGTGTTAACTTGGGCCAGCGGATAGAACATATCATAATTCAATGAAAGAATATTGCCTCCTGCAACTCCCAAGACCAAGTAGACGATTACTAGGATTACTGACATCCAGACTGAGGGTGAATCCCTGATTCGTGAATTGTGTCCGCTTTCCATCGCTTTGCCTCGCCTGAGCTGATAAGGCACTTCCTCTAGTCCGATTTAATAAGTGAAATCGCAATCTCAGGGAATTTGTGTCAACAGCTCCAGCGGAAGCATTTCAAGCTGGCGAACGCATCGCCAAGCTCTCTGTAATCACCCTAGTCAGCATAGGGTTAGTGGAACTTACAATTGGATTCTTGACGGGGAGCCTTGGGCTCAAAGCTGATGGAGCGGACTCAATCTCTGATTCTGTGATTTCCTTAATCGTATGGCTTGGGTTGCATTATTCCAGAAGGCGGCCGGATGCGCGTTTTCATTTTGGCTACCAGAAGGTGGAAAGCCTATCTGCGCTCATTGTTTCAATAGGAATGGTGGGTCTAGCAGCCTACGTAATGTTCCATGCCTACGCAACCTTCCTAAACCCAAGGGAGATCGCCTATCCGTATCTAGCTCTCGCAACGTTACTCGGTTGTGGAACGATCTCAACGTACCGCGCTTTTCAGATGCGAAATGTCGCGAATAAGTACGGCCTACTGTCACTTCGGACAGATGCGAATAATTCGATCAAGGACGGAACTGCCTCATTCGTCGTCTTCGCTAGCGTTCTTGGCGCATCCCTTGGATTTCGGCAACTCGACGCTGTGGGAGGAATGATAATCGCCGTCTACATTGTCGCAATAGCGTACATCGCCTTCAGGGAATCCTCTCTAATCTTGTTGGATGCATGCGAAAGTCCCGAGTTGACATCTGCTTTGGCTGCAGCTCTCAAGACTGTGGAAGGAATTCGAGGCGTAACGAGCATAAGGTTGCGGCCTTCCGGCCAATTCTTGACTGGAATAATCGCTGTTTTGGTTGACGGTTCAAAGAGCGTGACGGAGACTGAGCAATTGCGGAAGAAGTTACTCGAAATAGTCTCAGCGATTATTGAGCCGGTCGGTGAGATGTCTATCGTCTTCCGGTCCGATACTCAATCCTAGCACGCATTGGAGACGTGGTCAGAGGCGGTCTATGAACTCGTACCAAGAACGCAGTTTTGCAAACTTATCAGAAAATTCGTTTCCCGAGTAGATCAATGGGTTGACCGCTCCGAAGACTGCAAAGTCGGCGAGGCTTGGCTTCTCAGCGACGAGAAAACGATGGTCCTTCAACATATCTTCGACGATTTGGAAGTGGTTCTCCATGTCGGCCTTGAATTCGGGCCGTCTGGCTTCCAAGGCTTGCAGAGGCCCGCGCTTCAATTCTTGTATTTCGATGAATACCCAACGTTCTAAATCGTCCTTGAACGTCTTGGGGAAATCGGCGACAGCGTACCGCCACACAATCTCCTCAAGCCGGTAATGTGCCCAGTCTTCGATCGCTTTCGTCAAAGCTTTGGTTCCGTCCGGGTAAATTGTGGGGTGGGCGTGGAGCTGCTCTAAGAAGTCGGGAATGCTTGAGTAGGTCACGACCTGGCCATCGTTCACTATGGTGGGAACATAATCCTGTCCAGTCGCCTTGATGAGTTCCCTCTTATCGTGGTAACCGACCATTTTCGTCTCGAATTTGATGCCTTTGTAATCCATGATTTTTCTGGCTTTAACGCACCAGTGGCTGAACGGTTCTTGGAAGAAAATGAGCAATGACAGAAGCCACCTTATTCTCTAGGTTTTGATTTTCTCTACGAGCAGCATTTTTCCAAGCGTAGTTAATGTGACTTTAGTCTTTCCCCTAGCGTGTCTAGTTGCTTGAGCTAGGCCTAGGTCAATTAGGCCTCGTGCGTCTTCTGAACCATGAATATGATAGCTGAGTAGGGGTTTGCCATAGTTTGTTAGTTTGCTCAATTCATCTAGGCTCTCAACTTCTCCCCCAGCTTTATCCAAAGCCCTGAGTATGTCCAATTTCACGTCAGAAACCATCTCAGTATAGCTGAGTTTCATTGGTGGAAGCATGACGCATTCATCTCCCTTGCAGAAGAACGCTTTGAAACCCAAGATGAACGACGTGACGGCAGCAGCTATGCAAATCATCTTATCTCCGCTGCTAACGTTTAGGAGGAAATCATCGAACTGCTCCTTGTTCTTTCCGACAATATCTGAGAAAACCTGCATGATGTCTTTGTACGAATGTTCAGGCCTAATCGTGTCGTAAACCTCAACCTCAGCCTTGAGTGTGTCTGAGATCCGTGTTGCCAAGCGTTTGGCACTCTCCTTGTCGTGGTCATAACAAATCAACGCGAGCTTGTTCGCGGGGGCGTTCCTGACTCCGGCTAAGACTCCCTCAGAATCTTCGCCTACAGTAGCTATTTGTAGTGTCTTCCGGAAAGTACCCCCTGGTTCCTCCTCAGAATCTCTTGTACGCCGGCTCGCGACTTCCGCAACGCTCAACGGTTCTAGCATCCCAATTCATTTGAAGAACTCCCTGTTGAAGTAAAGCTTGCTGGTCCTCGAACGGTCAAGTCCTCCAGAACAGCCTCTAGGTTCCAAAGGCGCCGGTTCAGTCCCCTCAAGACTGGATAATTCTTCTAAGTCAGGAGTTACCTAACTATATGCGATGATGGCTTTGAGTGTCAAGATAGGGTGCAGCGGCTGGTCGTACGGAGATTGGGTTGGCCCATTCTACCCGAAAGATACTGCACCGCAGGATTACTTGAAAGTCTATTCACGTGTCTTTGATTGTGTGGAGATTGATTCCACGTTTTACCGCGCGCCATCACCAGCAATGGTACAGCAATGGAGCCACGTAACTCCATCCGGTTTCATTTTTGCGCCGAAGCTTCCAAAACGGATTACACATGACCAGAAACTGAAGGACGTTTCATCTTACTTGGAGCATTTCGAAAGGACCTTAGGCCAGCTTAGGGAGAAGCTGGGCCCATTCGTTGTTCAACTGCCTCCATCCTTCAAGCTTCCCAAGCATGAAAAAGCTTTCACAGATTTCATTACAACCCTAGACCCAAAGTACAAGTTCGCTATAGAGTTCCGCCACAAATCGTGGTTCAACCCAAGGGTGGAAAAACTACTCCGAACCAAGAAAGTCTGCCAAGCCTGGTCAGTGAACCAATACTTGACCACGCCTCCCACTGTAACATCGGATTTCGTCTACATGCGGTTCGTTGGGGACAGGGAACTCACCAAGTTCGGCACGATACAGAGGGATCAATCTGAAGTAACGAAGACTTGGAGTAAGACGCTGCAGGAGGTTGGTGATGAAGTCAGGGAGCGTTTCATTTTCTTCAACAACCACTTCGCCGGTTTCGGTCCAGCCTCAGTGAACGAGTTCAGACGACTGATGGGGTTGGTTCAGTTAGATTGGTCAGGACTAAAGGACGGTGAAGGCCCGCAGAAAACGCTCTTCGACTTCTCTAAATCACACTAATCTAGTGGTGGAGTGAAGTTGGCGCGAGTCATATTCCATGTGGACCTAGATGCGTTCTATGCTTCAGTGGAGCAAAGGGAGAACCCTTCTCTACGTGGCGTTTCGCTTGTCATTGGCGCTGAGCCTAAGGAGGGCAAGGGTAGGGGCGTCGTCGTTGCATGTTCGTACGAAGCGAGAAAGCTTGGATTGCATTCGGGCCAGCCAATATCTAGAGCTTACAAGTTGTGTCCACAAGGCGTCTACGTGCCACCCAACCTAGCTTTGTACGGCCAGGTCTCAACCGATGTTATGGAGAGAATCAAGAAATATGCTGACAGGTTTGAACAGGTTAGCATAGACGAAGCCTACTTGGATGTAACTGAGAGCTGCAAACGCCATGGCGGCCCCCTTGAATTGGCGAGGCTGATCAAAACTGAACTAAAGGAAGAGGAAGGACTCACTTGTTCGATTGGGATAGCTCCGAACAAATCTACGGCCAAGATAGCGTCGGATTTCCAAAAACCCGAGGGGTTAACTTACGTGGAAGCCGCGCACGTGAAGGAGTTCCTCGCTCCCCTGCCAGTTTCCAAGATAAGCGGGGTTGGAAAGAAAACAGAGCAAACACTTATCCAACTTGGAATCAAGACGATTGGCGATCTTGCCAAGTACCCTCCCAAAGATTTGCTTAAGAAATTTGGCAAGCCAGCAGTATGGCTGTGGGCTATAGCCAACGCAGAGGAGCAAGTAGAAGTTCAAGAGAACTACGTGATGAAATCTATCGGGGCCGAACACACATTTGAGGTGGATACTAATGATTGGCCTGTCATAGATAGGCAGCTGTCTGACCTGATTGACCAGGTCTACAATCGATTGATGAACGAAAACAAGGCTTTTCGAACAATAACCTTGAAGGTGCGATTTACCGGCTTTCAAACCTACACCCGAGCAAAGTCACTACGGTTCGCAACCTCGAGTAAGGAACCGATAGTTGAGGGAATACGAGCCCTCGCAGCCGAATTCAGGAATAATCCAAAGAAGGTACGGCTTGTCGGGGTCAGGCTGTCAGGTTTGGAAAAAGAGAAGGCTGGGAAGCCCATCGCGAAGGGGACGTTGGATTCGTTTGCGGCGACTAGTCCTTAAGCTGGTAGTTTCATCTCTGGCAGAATGCGGTTTACTGTAACGCGTAAGGCCTCTACCTCGTTAGCATGCATCGATCGTAGTGGTAGTCTCACATAGCCTCTTTTCAGGCCCCTCATCTTCAGAGCCTCCAGGATTGGTGCCAGGGGAGGTGTGGACAACGCATTGCGAAGGGCGCGTATTTTGATTTGCAGAGCCTTTCCCTTTTCAAAATCCTTCGTGTTGTAAGCTTCGTACATTTCCACAAAATGTTCGGGAAATGCGTTTGCGGTAGCTGAAACGCCGCCGTGGATACCGGCGCAAAGGGCTGAGAAAAGGTATGAGTCCGTTCCTGTGATTACGTTGAAGTCGTCGGGAACATTGCGCATGTAATCTAGAAGCTGCGTAAAGTCTCCACTGCTATCCTTGATGCCAATAACTTTCGGAATTTCACTCAATTTCTGGAGTAGTTTGGCATCGACGTTAAACCCTGTATTTGGTGGAATGTTGTATACGAACAAGGGGAGGCTCGTGGTACGTGATAATTTCTGATAATACTCGATGATTGCTTCGTCTCCCGGATGATAATAGAAGGGGGTTAGGCTGGCCACCGCGTCGGCTCCGATCTTCTCGGCGTGGAGCGCAAGTTCCAGGCTGACTCTGGGCTCGGAAGCACCAATCTGCACAATGACAGGGACGTGCCCATTTGTTTCTTCCACAACAACTTCAGCGACTCGTTTTCTCTCAAAGGCCTCCATTGCCGGACCCAAGCCCGTGGTCCCCAGGGGATAGAAACCGTTCACTCTGGCTTTCAACTGGAATCTGACAATTTCGCGTAAGGCCTCTTCGTCAACCTCGCCGTTCTGGGTGAAAGGGGTAACGAGCGCCGTTATGATTCCTCGGAGCCTAAAGTTGTCCACCATAGAGACAATTCGCCGCGAAAGCCGTTTGCTGCGCTAACTAAAATGCGTTCGCATCGTGAGTATGCTCACTAAGGCTGAATGCTTGAGCAGTCTATGATCGCCTATGCTCAAGGAAACGGGTTAGGCGTGTCGACATCTTCAACGCAATTCTCCCTGGGAGGGTAATGAGATAGCGCCCTCGGTCCCCTTCCTGTACCACGAGGCCAGCTTCTTCAAGGATTTTGAGGTGACTAGAGATTGTGCTCGGGGAGATATCCTTGAGAACGGATTCTATCTCGCTCGCGTACCTCCCTCCGTAAAGGAGTTCGCTCAAAATTCGAAGGCGATGCTCGCTGGCCATCGCGCCCATCAAGGTGGAAGCCCTTTCTGCTTCCGCGGCGCTCATCGACCTCGCTTGGGCTTTTGCCACGTGACGATCGAACCAAGCGCCTGTGGGATCCACAAGGACCGATCGTTCAATCTCCGAGGATATCCCGGAGATTACGCTCTGAACAACGTCGTTAACGTACTCTGATAGGGACTCGCCGAAACTTGGTCTGCTCGATGTTTCCGACTGTTTGGCTTTCTGAGAAGGAATAGCTTGCGAGAGGCGCTGTACTTCTTCTCTTAACCGAGCCACTTCTTCCTTCAGGTTGCCAATGTTGTCGGGTGATTCGTTGATTTTCTCGGGCAATTTCATCACCAAATTGGGTTTGAGAAAAACCGAATTCAATTCGAGCATAATAAGTCTTGCTCACGGAAAGCATTAGTGGAGAATTTGACTTGTTGTTCAGGGATAGCTTCAAAGCCATGAGCACTCCTCGCGCAGCAACAGGGAAAGGAATACGGAATTACACTTGGCGGATTTTGAGGGGGATCGTCTGAAGAGTACGGATACAATTCCCGTGCTTTTCTACGCCGAATGGTGCCCGTTTTGCAGAAGTTTCTATGCGGAATTTAACGAAGCGTTAAACGGCAATGGAGTCCGATGGGCTGAGGTTGACATTAGTGACGATGATAATCCGTTGTGGGAAAGGTTCGGGATCAGCATTGTCCCAACAGTAATTGTCTTCAGAGACGGCCGGCCGGTCTTCAGAAGGGACGGTGTACAGGGCCGTGGCCTACCGAAGAAAGCCATCGAGGAGACCCTCAAAGAAATCGAGATGCACGCAACGCATTAGGCCCTTTATTCGTACTCATACACAGTTTCCTTCTCCAGGGCTTTACCCTTCCTAAACTTCCATATCTCAACTGTTCCCCGGAAAGCTTCTCCCCAAAGCTTGAGCGTTTTCCGTTCTGATTCCGTTGCTCTGCCCTGTCCGCTTTTGACCTGAACCATGAGTATACGCCCGCCACGTCCTGCGAAAATGTCAACTGGTCCATGGGAGGCCGCGCTTCTACTGCAGAACCAACCTTCTGCTCTCAATAAGCGTAGGACTTGGTATTCGCGGCTTCGGCCCCTTGTATAAGGCGTGGACACCATTCTGCATCAATTCCCTCGAGTCTTCTATTCTCCACCTTGAATGCGTGGTATTCTCATTAGCGCTGGGTGTTTACCTCGAACGCAGATATGTAAAATGCTTAACACCACTCTATAATGCTGGTTAAAACACATTTCTTGGCTCAACAGCTTACATAATCGAGTTCTGTCATGACGACGATTCCTTCGGGGCAAAGTATTTTCATCCTAAAGTTCTGTAGGAATAAGACTCAATTCTAGTCTGAAAATGAAGCTCATCTAGCGTGGTCTAGGTTGCGTTTAACAGTAGCCTAGAGAACGTGTTCAAATTCGGTCGCCCGCACCATTAGACCCACACACACAAAACTCCTCATAGTCAGATTTCTTTGCGGTATGAATCCGGATATGTGAGTGATGCCCTGTCTGCGTGGCGAAGAGACCGCTTCGGATTTCGTTTGGGAATATCAGCTATCGAATTCACAGCGGTAATTCCGTATGGAATGGCAAGTGTTAACCACGCATAGATGACTATTGTTCTTCGTCCTTTTCCGGCTGGGCAAGTTAAGCAATTACGATATGAGGAAACAGAGGAGGTGAAATGAGATGGGAAAGTTCCTAGTGGCTCACACGCTACCGTCGCCCGCAACGATTGAGGAGGCTGGAGTGTTCGCTAAGAAAGCCAAAGCCAATGTCACCTTGGACGCTTATTGGATTGGTGGTACGATACAGCTAAACGAACAAGGAAAGGCGGTTAAGATATTCTGTGAGTGGGACGCAAAAGATGCTGAGTCAATACGCAAGGTTCTCGCTAAAGTTCCTGGGCTTCCAGTAGACGGAGTATACCCAATGGCGAAAGTTGACGCGGAATCTTACAGGTAACGATTCGAATGTACTCCTGCTCTCGTATCGTACCATCCTAGCCTTCCCTGTTTTTCCCTCGTCTCAGTAGTACTTTGTGTGTGTGCGCACCATTAGACCCACACCTATGAAAAGTCGGTAGCCTAGGATTCTTCTCTGCGATTGGTTCTCTTGCGTGGCGTTCAAGTGCTAGTTCTGCTTGCATTATCTGCTTTCTTCCTGTTCTTGTCGGTCGTGGTAGTGGGTCTAATGGTGTTCACATACCTCTAATCATTGTAATTTCATGAATACTCTCGCCATGTCCGTCCGCATTTCGTACACCTGAAGAACTGTGTCGAGGCTTCATCGCCACCGCGAGTTTGTACCATCCAATAGAAGGCTTCTCCATGCCCGCATTTTTGGCAGCTAACTTTCATGGTCGGGAGAGTCTGTAGGTTCTTCTCACCCTTACCGATTACCACGACGGATTCCTTGGCCTTTCCGAATTTCTGTACCATCGGATCCGACGGTCTAGTTTCTTCTCCGCACTTAGGGCATGCTAGCACAACAATCTTTTCCTTCTTAATTGGAATGAGCGCCAAACTACATTTCGGGAAGAACTGCATGCTAGACTACAACCGAATTGCGGGCGTGCAGTCATATACGCATTTAATCTTCCTTTCTTACTTCGTTGAGACTTCGTCAAAGAACCATACCCACCTCTGAGAAAACGTAGTAGCGATCCTATGTCGAACCAGGAAATGAGGCACGTTTGCTTTTCTTCTGATCTTCCATCTTCAATTGTCACAAAGTATGAGCACGAAATCAGTTTTTATGGTGGTCTTGCCTATTGCGTAGGCAGTATACTGGAGGTCTTACCTGCGTGGATGATGGGAGAGCCGTCAAGCTCGTGCCGATTATCGCGGCGAGTATTATCTTTCGTATAACTAGAGAATAGGACGGTGGAAAACAAAATGGGTTATCAGAATAGAAGTTACGGTGCCCCGAGGCAAATGACGAAAGTCAAATGCTCTGAGTGCGGTGCAGATACGGAAGTACCGTTTGTGCCGACGACGGGTAAACCGGTCTACTGTAGAGAGTGCTACCAGAAGCACCGAAGATACTAGGCGAACATCCTAGGACCGGTAATGAACGGAAATCCCAGTTTTTTGTCAAACATTTTCGTGTGCGTGGGTCTTATGGTGCGGGCAGAGGAAACTAAATTCTGGGACAATTCTTCTTGTGTAAAGGAAAGATTTCTGAACTGTTCGTTTCGAAACCACACTTATCGCACACAAATCGTTGTCCTTCCTTTTCGAACCTAGACATCATGGTTAAACAACGCCATCAGTTATTCAAACATACACTAATACCTTATCGATTCCCCTACTTCAATTAGGCCCCGGCCCAGGCTAGAGGTGAGTTGATGCACTGGTCTCAGAATTGGCTCGTGGTGAAATTGGTGAAAGAGTGGTAGTTAGGGGGCACTCCACTAAAATCAGACAAGATTTTCGTGTGTGTACGCACCAATAGTACGGGCATATTACGTAAGCGCTGTTTTGGGATGGCCATGTGGATGTGGTTTGGGGGACGTGGATGTCCACGTGTAAGCGTTAAGGAACATGAGTCAATGATTACAATTTTCCCTTGAATGCCATGTCAAGGATAGAAGGGAGCAGTGCGTCTCCGATTCGGGACTACGGGTAGGTTATGAGCTCTTTCTCTTCAAGCGTTTCTTGCAGTTTTGCGATGGATCTGTGAACGTCCGCCTCTTTCTTGGCGCCCGTACAAACGAGCTTTCCGGTTGTGAAGATTAGTATGACTACTTTGGGGTCGTCCATTCTGTAGATGAGGCCAGGGAACTGTTCGGGTTCATACATGGTGCGTTTCAGTGAGTAGGTTACCTTTTCCAAATCAATATGGCCGCCTAAACCTGCCGAGGCTACTATGTTTTGAACCTGAATCTCAGGCTTACCCAAAATGACGATCCCGTTACGGCTGAGCTCGTCCACAACCTTCATGACGGCCTTGTGAGCCTGCCGCTCCGACTTCGACCCAGTACAGACCATTTTACCCGAGCCGAAGATCAAGGTGGTGGCCTTCGGTTTCTTCAATCGATATACTAAGCCCGGAAATTGCTCAGGCCTATATTCTACGCCAGGGAATACGCGTACGATAGAGTTCAAATCAATATTCTGATGGATAGTTGCTGTCGCGACCACGTTCTCGATGTTGATGTACGCTTTGTGTTCGGCCAGAGGGCGCACCTGAGTGATACTTAAGGTGCTCTAGTGAGGGAAGCCTATATGAATACAATTTGCGGAGCACGCAAGAAGTTCCTGAACCCTTGATTGAGAATAGAATTTCCGCTTCCTCATCCAGCAAGTAATGTCACGCAATGCGCATAGATATGGGGAGGCAAATTCCAGAATCAGGCAAATGCGATGTCATCGTTGAACGTGACGGTAAACCCGTGAAGTGCGATAAAGTCACGAATAATATTCATAATGTGTGGTGGGTTTGCGATGACTGCCTCCAGTATGCCAGAGAACATGGCGGTTTTCCAATCAGCGCAATCAGGAAGATCACGCCATGAGCCGACACGTTGGTTCCCGCAATTTCATTGCCTGAGCCATCGATGAAGGCTGAGGGTTATCTGGGTGGAGCCTTCTTTTGGAAAGGTTCAGACTTACGCGGCTCGTTCTTACATGTGTTGTTCGGCGGCATGTTCTTACTTGACCTTGGCCTCCTTGACCAACGAGTTTGCTATGTCGGGATCTAACCAGGAAGGAAAACGAGCAGTTTGCCAAAAATGCGGCTTCGAGACAAACAGTCCGGAGATATTTGCACTCCACAAAAAGAATTGTCCACGAGTTTAGTTGCATCATATTTGCGATTTCGCCCTAATTGTGAGCGTGGGTTCTCATGGGACGCAACTTGTCCAACCACAGCTAGGGCGTGAAACAAACCGGTGGTTCTTCGTATGTGGTATAACTGGTGCGTTCCAGATGGCCTTTCAAGTATTCAGGCCACGTGACAAATCGCCCCGCATCTTGTTCTTGACTCATTTTCGCCACTTCCTATTTCAGGTATTTCCACGCGTAATACATGAGTCCGATTGCGAGTATGCCGCGTGCGACTCGTTCAGCGTTGTACCAGAAGCGATGCGTGTTGCCGGGTAGTAGGATTGAGCCTACTGCGTCGATCAGGAGGAAGAGGCCTGCGATGAATACGAGTTTGTCCATTTCCATTTCGCCAACGGGATTATGGTTGAGCGTGTGGTACTAGTGGTGCGAGCACTAGAATTTGAATCGTCGTTTGTGTGTGTGGGTACCATTAGTTCCAAACAACTTCGAAGTTCTTTAAAGTCAGGATCAGCACACACGTTTGCATGATTACCAATAAAGGATCGTCGGCAAAACCCACCATCTTCTATCTCGACGCGAGAAATCCAACAGGTATCAACTTAACGGGTTTAGCTCGGAAATTTAATTCTGAAAAGGGAGATACTGCTTCAGCGGCTTTCGAGACGCTAAGAGAGTTATCCCAGAGGTTATGCGCTGAATTGAGTTCAAAGTATCAAAGAGTTAACAACGACGGAAGGCCCGCCTCGATGACTTTTGAGAACCTTTGCTGGGCGGCTAGCTTGATACTCTCAAGTTGGCTCGGTCTGACCTTAGAATCCAAGTCCATAAAGCACTACGGAGAACCGCATCCTGACGAAGAACATCTTCTATACTTTGAGGTTATACCGAGTGTTCTAAATGCATTCAAACAGGGAATAGAACAGGCAATAACTGACAAAGGAAATTGAGCGGAACCACACAAATTATGGCAACGAAAATTAATTCTAAAGAAGGGGACTTGAAGCGAGATCTTTGGGGTTCTTGGTTCTTTCCCATGATTTCACCGACGGAGCCAAGAGAAGGGTCGAAGAGATCTACCGAAAGACTCTGACTCCTGTTTTACTGATGGAGGCACAGTCGCGAAGGCCTTGTACCTCAAAGCGCTTGGTCTCTACAGAGAACATCCAAAATGCATCATTTATCGAGATTGAGGATCTTTTTGGACGAAGGGGGCAAATACCCGAGGACGCTATGGGACTACATGTTTAACAGAGCAATTGAACGAGCAGGAATCTAGTTGTTATTGTCTCATTTTTTTCGACACAGACCGGCTAGGCACGTACAAAGGCCACTTCCTGTCATGTTCTTCTGTCGGGGCGTTATATCTGCGTTAGCTCTTCAAGGAGAATTGTCGGAAGTCTGCTCTCATCGGAGGCGTTCTCTTATCGACCTTGTTGAGTTACTACTTTCAAAGTAAGTTTCCATGCAACTGAATTCAATTTTCATTGAATCAGCTCAAAATGAAACCCTTTTCGCGGTTTAACCAACACTATAGCGTGCTCTAAAATACTTAAGGCATGGGGCTTCGAACTCACGAGACGAGAAGACCGGGGTTGCATCTTTCCGCGCGGCCATTGTTAACGCTCGCGTTTTGCCTTGTCGTAGCTGGTCTTATCACACCATATGTCGGAGCCCAGCTCTCTTACTCGGTTTCAGTTAGCATAGCAGGCCTTCCATCAACCGTTAGCACTAACCTCTACGTTGATGGGACCTTCAACACAACCATTAACGGGGGCCAGACCCTTTCCTTAACGTTCTCCGTTCCAAACACCGGCCACATAATCACAGTAGATTCTTACGTCCCGAATAGCATCTTAGCTAACGGCACGCGTTTCTATGAGCAGGACGCGTCATGGAGCTTCACCGCGGCCGGCAGCCACATTTTCACTTACACAGCGCAATACTATCTCACCGTAAAAACATCTTACAGCACCTCGACCGGTCAAGGGTGGTATGAATCTGACACGGCGGTGCAAGCGACCGTGAATGACGCGAATGTCGATCAGGGTCAAGGAACACGAGAAGTCTTCACAGGATGGTCAGGAGACGCGTCTGGAACTAGTTTGACTACGGCGCAAATATTCATGACTGGGCCGAAGACCGCCATAGCGAACTGGAAGACGCAATTCCTTTTGACAGTGGTGTCCAACCCCGCCAACGTTTCGGGCCTCTCCGGCTCTGGTTGGTATGATTCGGGGAGCGAAGCGACCTTCTCCGCTGCTGCAGTTCTGCCGGCCAGTGACAATACGCGTCTTATGTTTGAACACTGGAGCGGAGACTACTCGGGTCAATCAACGACTGGGCGGGTCCTAATGGACCGGCCACAGACAGTCAGTGCGAATTTTCTCGCTCAATACTTGCTTGCCGTTCAATACAACCCAGTGAGCATTTCCTCAGGATATAACGAATCTCATGCAGGCTGGTATGATGTCAACTCAAATGTCCAGCTTGGCCCAGCTCCATCAACTGTCAAATTGAGCTCCGTCGAGCGCCTTAGCTTCATCGGTTGGACCGACAATAATTCAACTTCTTCAAACCCGTCCTACACAGTGGTCATGGATCAGCCGCGTACAATCACCATCTCGTACAAGACCCAGTATTATGTGGATGTGCGATCTTCGCAGGGTTCGGTTGCAGGGTCAGGGTGGTATGACCGCGGGTCCACAGCAAATATCACTGCCACTACTAGTTCTCAAACTTGGCCTATTTCATACACTCTAACTGGTTGGCAGCTCGAGCCCTCGTCAGGGGTCCTCACGAAGACTGATCATTCATGGAGTCTGACTGTGGACAGACCGTACGTTGTCCAAGCTGAGTGGAGCTTTGACTATCTTCCGCTTGTCGAACTCTTTGGTGGTGGCGGAATCGCGGTCGTGGTCGTCGCGGTGGCGTTCGTTCTTGCACGCAGACGCGGTGCGTTCGACCGTGCGCGACCAATGCTTAATCCTCCTGCT
>Ga0208037_1000743_pt1 | contig 17826 bp, 15 predicted proteins | sample June2015DPH_13_1_3_FD_184710 | JGI IMG/M metagenome (GOLD analysis project Ga0208037, IMG submission 184710) | Peatland microbial communities from SPRUCE experiment site at the Marcell Experimental Forest, Minnesota, USA - June2015DPH_13_100... | ecosystem: Environmental > Terrestrial > Soil >...
GCGTGATGTCGTTGGGAATCTCATCCAGGCTGTAACCCACCGCCAGCCGGGCGGCGATCTTGGCGATGGGAAAGCCGGTGGCTTTGGAGGCCAGCGCGGAGCTGCGCGACACGCGGGGGTTCATTTCGATCACCACCATGCGTCCCGAGTGCGGATCGACGGCGAACTGGATGTTCGAGCCGCCCGTCTCCACACCCACGGCGCGGATTACCTTGAAGGCCGCGTCGCGCATCAACTGGTATTCCTTGTCGGTAAGCGTCTGTATAGGCGCCACGGTGATGGAATCCCCCGTGTGTACACCCATAGGGTCAAAGTTCTCGATGGAGCAGACGACCACGGCATTGTCCGCGTGGTCGCGCATCACTTCGAGCTCGAATTCCTTCCAGCCCACCACCGACTCTTCGACCAGCGCCTCATGGACGGGGCTGATCTCCAACCCATTCCTCACCGTTTCGGCCAGCTCTTCCCTGTTGTAGGCCATGCCGGCCCCTGTTCCGCCCAGCGTGAAGGAGGGGCGAATGATGAGGGGGAATCCCACTTGCTGAGAAAACTTGAGCGCGGCGTCCACATTGTTCACCAGGACGCTCTTGGGCACATCCAGCCCCACGCGCTGCATGGCGTCTTTAAACCAGAGCCGATCCTCGGCCATCTTGATGGCGTTGAGCGAGGCGCCAATCAATTGCACATTGTACTTTTCCAGCACGCCGCTTTCAGCCAGCTCGACCGAAAGGTTCAGGGCCGTCTGCCCGCCCACGGTCGGCAGGAGCGCGTCCGGCCGCTCCCGCTCGATGATGGCCGTCAGGTACTCGAGGGTGAGCGGCTCGACATAAGTTCGGTCGGCGAATTCCGGGTCGGTCATGATCGTGGCGGGGTTGGAATTCACCAGCACCACCTCGTAACCCTCGGCCTTGAGCGCCTTGCACGCCTGCGTGCCCGAATAGTCAAACTCGCACGCCTGGCCGATAATGATCGGCCCGGAGCCGATGATCAGAATTTTGTGCAGATCAGTGCGTTTGGGCATTAGTGCTCGTTGTGGCTGATTTCATCCGGCCTAACATCGCTCCGCGGAGTGTCCTTGCCCTTGCTTATGCGCTGGCGTATACGGGCGGCTTCGCCTTCCAGGGCTTGTTTCATTGTTTGGCCCTTTTCATCGGCCTCGCCGATCTGCGCAATGCTAAACCCGGATTTCTCAAAGGGGCTGCCCGTTCTTTGGCCAATTGTTCGCAAGCTCGGTAGCTACCAAGTACGAGTGTGGGCACCAGATCGAAAATGTCCCGCAGCTTCGTCGCCAACTCAGGGTCGGCGGGGGGACTCGACGGCGACCAAGCTCTTCTGTATGTTTCGTAGGTTTCGCCAAAGTTGGCAATGAAGTTGTAGAGGCTGACGATAGATTTCACAGTCGCCACGCTGAGTGTGCCAAGCTGATGCGCAATCGACCTGTATATTACGAGCGTAGTCGAAGGAAGCGGTCCTAGCTCGGGTGGCGGCTTCATTAACAACTCAATTGCACCGCAGATGCTGTGCCGTTTTTCCCAGAGGCCCTTGAGCAAAAACTCGTAAAAATCATCGATCTCCGCTAAAAGAGCAGCGGCGACTGCGCGCTTCTGTCTCTCTGACTCCTCAGCAGACGCCTTGTGTTGGTCAGCCATTTGTTCGCGCAATTGCCTCGAAGCTGACCGAACCTGGAAGACGACTGCAAGGAAGCCGATGGCGGCAGCGAAGAGTGTCGTACCAACCATGGCTAAGTCATCTACCGATAGACTTTCCCCTAGCTCTGTGCATCTGTGAAACAACGTTAGGCCAACGCAGAGGACGATAAGTACAACAGGCACTGCCAGCCAAAATCGGAGGTCGTTTTTTTGGTCTTTCGGCTTCATCTAGTGTTGTTCCTGATTTTTGAATTCTTCCGTCATGATTACAGACCGACCGAACAAAGGTGCCGAGTCGTGCGGGTTTTCTTCGAGACACGGCCCGCCACATCGAGCTGATTGACTTCAGGGGCTAAAGCCCCAATGACCTCGCGCCCTGTTACGGCGGGCCTAAAGGCCCGCCCCCCCCCCCGAGTTTCTACATTCTCCCCTCCCCCCCTTGGGGGAGAGGGGCCGGGGGGTGAGGGGGTCAATGCCCTGAAACCACAAACAACGCAACGCTGTCCCCAGGTTTCTCGAGAAGGTGCTGGACGTCGCATGGTCGTTGCCCAATGCTTTCAGCGGAGCGGGGTGAACTGCAAACGGACGGGCGCAGGCCCACCACCCCCTCACCCGGCCCGCCCCGGCTGAAGAGAACGCCGGCGGCGGTCCACCCTCTCCCCCAAGGGGGAGAGGGCAAGTCGCGCATGGCCAGAAAATCTCAGCAAAAATGTAGAAACTCCTGCGGCAGAGCCCAAGCCCCGCCCTTCCAGCCCCCCTGCGACAAACGTCATCCGACAGCGGCCCTTCGCTTGCCTATGGGTCATTGCCCTTCGCGGCGGAGCAGCGCTCCGGCCAGCCGGTCCAGCTTTTGGTTCGCAGAAACTGGGACGTCCGCCAGCTTATCGATCTTGTCCGACAGCCGGTCAACCCTCTGTTCAGCGGCGGCGGAGAGCTCCCCCAGCCTTTCAATCTTTTCCGCCGCCCCGTCGAGTTTGTTCTGTGCGCTCGTGGGAAGGTCGGCCAGCTTATCAATCTTTTCCGACAGCCGGTTAATCTTCTGTTCGGCGTTGCCCGAAAGTCCCGCCGCCAAACGGTCGAGTTTTCGCCCTAAGACCAAATCCAGGTCCGCGACTTGATTGAGCTTCGTACTTGTATTCACCATCGCGTCGGTTATCCGAGTCATCCAACGGTCGATTTCTTTAAGCGTCACACGCACCCCCGTTTCACCGTTCCCTGCTGCAACATCCTACCACCCTCGGCGTTCGCCCGGATCGTCGTGAGATTCACCGCAAACGCACTTCGGCGGGGGCAATTCGTGATCCGAGCCCAATGACAGCAGCCAGGCATTCATCGCCTCGTGCGGGATGTAGTGTCCCGCTTCCATTTCCGCGAACCCGCGCCGGATAGATTCGAGTTGCAACGGTTCTTCTTGGATGTCCATTCCCTAATCCTTAAACTCCCCGCATCATCCTTGCCAACATATCAACAATCCCGAGACCCATTTACCCTTTAACCTTCACCCTTTACCATTCACCATTCACTATTTTTTGAACTCTTCCATCATCTTCGCGAACCTATCAAAAAGGTACGCCGAGTCATGCGGGCCGGGCGAGGCCTCAGGGTGATACTGCACGCTGAAAAGCGGCAGGGATTTGTGCCGCAGGCCCTCGAGCGTCTGGTCGTTCAAATTCATGTGGGTTAATGCGACTTCGGTGGAATCGAGCGAGTCCGGGTCCACCGCGAAGCCGTGATTCTGGGCGGTGATTTCTACCTTCCGGGTTTCCAGGTTCATGACGGGTTGATTGCCGCCGTGGTGGCCGAACTTGAGCTTGTAAGTTCTCCCGCCGAGCGCCAAGCCGATGATTTGGTGGCCAAGGCAAATCCCGAAGATGGGCACCTTACCCATGAGGCCTCGGACGGCCTGTGCGGCGTACTCGAGAGGTTCGGGGTCGCCCGGCCCATTGGAAAGAAATACCCCATCGGGCTTCAATTCCAGAACCTCTTCAGCCGAAGTCGTAGCGGGCACAATAGTGACGCGGCAGCCTACATCCACCAAGCGGCGCAGGATGTTCTGCTTGATCCCGTAATCGTAGGCCACTACGTGAAACCGGGCCAGCAACTCCAATTGCTTGCTTTCCTTGAAAATGTCGCGCGTCGGTTCCGTCCATTGGTAGCGCCACAAAGTTGTGACCCGGCTGGCCAGGTCGAGCCCCACCATTATCGGTACCGCCTTGGCCTTTGCCACCAAGCCGGCTTCATCGAAATCCACGGTCGAGAGCACGCCTCGCTTCGTGCCGTACTGCCGCAGGTGCCGTACCAGGGCACGCGTGTCGATGTGAGAAATCACCGGAAGACCGTATTCCGCCAGAAAATCCGATGTTTCCTCAACCGACCGCCAGTTGCTGGCCAGTTCGGATAATTCACGCACCACCAAGCCCTCCGCGTAGGGTCGCGCCGATTCGGAGTCCAGCGGGTTTATCCCGTAATTCCCGATGTGAGGGTAAGTCAGAATAACGATCTGACCGGCGTACGAGGGGTCGGTCAGGATTTCCTGGTAGCCGGAAAGCGAAGTGTTAAAGACAACCTCGCCAAAACGTTCGCCAGTGGCGCCGTAGCCGCGCCCCCGGAATATTCTTCCATCCTCTAAGGCGAGTATCGCCTCCATCTCAGCTCCCGAGAATAGTTAACAGTTGACAGTCGACAGTTTACGGTCTGACAACGGACGACTGACCACGGACAACGGACAATGGTTCATTCCAGAGATCCAAACACCCTGAAAGGCCAGTAGACGAATACGGCTTTCCCGTAGATGTATTTCCGATCGACGGTCCCCCAAACTCTGCTATCGTTGGAAGAATCCCGGTGGTCGCCAAGCACGTAGTAGTGATCCGGCTCGACCTGAACGGGTGGATAGCTCTGGTGATCCAGGTAATATGCGGGGAGGTAGGGTTCCGTAAGCGGTGCGCCGTTCACCAGCGCCCGGCCATCCTGAATGCTGACCCACTCGCCCGGCAAGCCCACAACGCGTTTGATATAAGACTTCGAGGGATCGAGGGGATACCAGAAGACCACGATGTCGCCCCTTCGGATGGGCTCGAAGCGGTAGACGAATTTGTTGATGAAAATCCGCTCGTGGTTCTCCAGCCGCGGCATCATGCTGGTTCCCTCCACCTGTACCGGCTGGTAGAGGAAAACAATTACGATGAACGCCAGCAGGATAGAGAGGATGAGGTCCCGCAACCAGTAACGCGTCTCGAAAAATCGGCGTCGCGGGCTTCGTTGTGTTTCCCGTCTGTCGGTCACTTGGGCTGGGGGTTGCTCTTTTTCCTGCATTGGCTCCTTAAAGATTTTATACCACATGGGTAACTTTGCGCACCACTTTGCAATTTTAGATTTCAGATTTTGGATTCCGGATGGATTTTGTGTTTTGGTTCGGTCGTCCCCCCCAGCCGCCAGTCCCCAGTCCCCAGTCGCTAGTTCCCAGCTTTCTAGCCCCCAGCCCTGTTCTTAGAATCCAAAATCTAAAATCCAAAATGCCCTAACCCCTGCTTTTTTGTTAGAATCCCAGCCGTGTACGCTCTTATCATCCCCGCGCTTAATGAAGCCGAATCGATCGGCTTGGTTCTGAATCGGCTCCCGAGGGGGCTCTTTTCCCAGGTCATCGTCGTGGACAATGGAAGCGATGACGGAACATCTGAAGTGGCACAGGCGGCCGGGGCGGAGGTGGTTCGAGAAGCGCGCCGGGGTTATGGGCAAGCTTGTCTGGCAGGGCTGGCACACCTCGCGCCGCAAGTCGACGCCGTTGCCTTCATGGACGCGGATCTTTCGGATGATCCCGCTGACCTCGAGCAGCTTGTTCGCCTATTCGAGGACGGCGAATGGGACCTGGTCATTGGCTCGCGGGTCCTCGGGAGGCCCGAACCCGGCTCCTTGACTTTCCTGCAACGCTTCGGAAATTGGCTGACCACTCTGCTGATCCGCAAGATCTGGCATGTCTCGTTCACCGATTTGGGTCCCATGCGCATTCTCAGCCGCCAGGCGCTTAATCGGCTGAACCTCCAGGATCATGACTTCGGTTGGAACGTGGAAATGCAGGCCAAAGCTGCACGCCTCAGGCTCCGGGTGACAGAAGCGCCAGTGAAGTACTTCCGGCGTCGGCTCGGAAAGTCGAAGATCTCCGGAACCATCTCGGGCAGCGTGTGCGCGGGCGCTAAGATCCTCTTGACTGTGTATCGCTGCTGGCATGCACAACTCAAGCCGGTCAAAGCGCCGGAGCCGCAGAGCTTTTGAATCCTGGGCAAGCTTAGTGCAGGTCCGGTCCCGCTCGGGGGGAGACCTGCGGCTCTTTAAGAGCAGAACGCTGGCGGTACCAGCGGCAGGCAATCAGGGCCAAGCAGTGGGGACCAGGAAGGAAGCAATTCAAAATTCCAAACTCAAAACTGCTCCAGTCGCGGGCGGCCGAGATCAGGCGGTAAACAAGAGGAGCTAGGCAGAAGGCGGTCAGCAGTGAGCAACAGGGATCTCGCATTCGCCGGTAAGGAATGCGGAGAAGAGAGCCATTCATAATTCAGAATGGAATTGCCCCCTGACACCTGAAACCTGGCACCTGACACCTGCTCTTCCCGATCTACCCGAAGACGTCTTTAACCTTCTCGGAGGCCCGGCGCTCCAGGGGATGATTTTCCACCCGCACCGCCGGATTCAGCATTTCGAACATTCGTCGCTGCTCCCGCGAGAGCCCGGTAGGGGTGACCACATAGACCGACACGTACAAATCCCCTTGCCTCCGCCCGTCCACGCTGGGCATTCCCGAGCCTCGCAGGCGGAACACCGATCCATTCTGCGTTCCCTCGGGGATTCTGAGTCTTTCCTGGCCCCTGAGGGTAGGGACTCTGATCTCCGCGCCGAGAGTCGCCTGCGCGATGGAGATGGGAATGGTGTAATAAAGGTCGTTGCCTTGGCGGTCAAAATAGGGGTGCTCACGGACTCGCAGAACAACATAAAGATCACCGTGCGGCCCCCCCATGCTGCCGGCTTCACCTTCTCCGCTCACACGCAGACGCGTCCCCTCCTCGACGCCTGCTGGAATCTTGAGCCCCAGGACTTTCTCTTGCTGAACTTGCCCCTTGCCCCGGCAACCCGGGCAAGCCTCGCGCATCACCTGCCCCATGCCCCGGCATTGCGAGCATGTGCGTGAAACGGTGAAGAAGCCCTGTTGATGTCGAATCTGGCCTCGCCCACCGCACGCCGGACAGGTGACCGGTTCGCTGCCTTTCTTCGCCCCGGTGCCGTGGCAATCGCTGCAGGTTTCCGAACGGGGAATCTTTATCTTTGTTTCCAGACCGCGCGCAGCTTCTTCGAGAGAAATCTCCAGGTCGTATCGCAGGTCGGCGCCGCGGGAGGCGCGTCGGCGCTGGTGCGTGCCCCGGCCAAATCCGCCGAAACCGAAAAAGTCCCCGAAGAGATCTTCGAAGTCCGAGAAAATCGTCGAGGAGAAGTCAGGGCTCCAGCCGCCTGTGGAGCTCACGCCAGCGGGCCCGAACTGATTATAGGCGGCCCGCTTTTGCGAGTCGGCGAGCACGCTGTAGGCTTCGGTGATTTCCTTGAATTTTTCCTCTGCTTCCTCTTTGTTTTCGGGGTTGCGGTCCGGATGGTGCTGCATGGCGAGTTTACGATAGGCGCTCTTGATTTCCTGGTCGGACGCCTGGCGGTCAATACCCAGAACTTCGTAATAGTCTCGCTTGTTATTCAACGCTCAACCCCGCTGGACATTAAGAACACGTCGCGCGCCCGCGGTCAGTCTGCCTCTGCCATTTCTTCCGCGGCTTGGGAACCCCCGGCCCTTGGCTTAACCGCCACTTTGACGATGGCAGGACGAAGCAGGCGGTGCTTCAGCTTATAACCTCGTTGCAATTCTTCCACGATCTCTTGGTCGCGCCGTCCCGCATCCTCGACCGTCTCGACAGCCTGATGGTAATGTGGATCAAACAACTGGCCGGATGTCTCTATCGGCTCCAGGCCCGCCCGTGTCAGGACGTCGGACAACTGCCGGTGGATCAATTCCATTCCCTGGTAAAAGGTTTCAGGGATTGGCGGCGCGCGCTGTCTCAAGGCTCGCTCGAACCCATCCAGAACCGGCAGCAAGGATCGGATCAAGTCCTCCGTGGCGTGCTGGCGAAATTCTTCCTTCTCCCGCTGAGCGCGCTTGCGGAAATTCTCCAGCTCCGCCTGCTTGCGCAGCAAGCGGCCATAAAGCTCCGCCTTCTCTTCCTTCAGCTTTTCGTAGGCCGCCCAAGCCTCCAGGCTTGTTGCGGCTGGCTGGCTTATGGTTGTGTCTTCGCTTAGAGGCGCAACATTCTCCTTCGGATCAGGTGCATCGGTTGGCCCAGCAGCTTCGGACAAGGGCTTGGCAAGCTGTTCTTTTTCGTTCTCCATGACCTTACGATTGTATACCCTTTGTCAGTGGCTGGTAGGTAGTAGGTGGCATGTGGGGATGGAGGCTTGTCCCCACCTACTGTTAATCACCTGCCGGTTCTCCCTACTGCCTACTGCTTTCTGCTTTTGAAGAGCGCCAAGTCCGGAGGCGCAACCTGCGCTACGATTCCCCCATTGAGTCAATGACTCATTGAATCAATGACCCAATTCCTTGGAGCCCCGTTCCTGCCATTCAGTTGGAGCTGAGGAGCCTGCTGCAAAGGTGGGCGATATAGTCCACCGTGCTGATCGCGCGGTCGTACTCCATGCGCGTCGGGCCGACAACGCCCAGCGCTCCCACGGCGCGATCCCGATAGTGCAGCGGCGCGACAACGAGGGTGCAATTATGCATCCGACTTTCGGAATTCTCGTGGCCAATCAGGATTCGGACTCCGGGCTCCCACGTGTTGAGGCAGGCGCTCAATATCCTCACCAGCTTGGCCTTTTCTTCGAAGGTCTCGAGCAGTTCCTTGATCTTGCGGATATCGTCGAACTCCACGTGGTCGAGCATCTTCGCGGTGCCATCCACGAACAGGGAGCCGGGGGCTTCACTGATCAAGGCGCTCCACATGAAAAGTATGGCCACATTCTGGAGCAAGCGGTCGGCAAGGATTTTTTCTTCTTCCATGCGCTTGAAGATTTCAAGGCGGATGGTGCCCAGCGACCAGCCCCCAAACTCGGCATTCAGGAAATCCGCAGTTCGGTCGAGCTCTTTCTGCAAGAAATCTTCCTCCAGGCGAATGGCCTTGCTTTCCACCAAATGCGGTTTGGAGACGATCACCACCAGGATGCGGCGGTCCGGCAGCAGCACGAACTTGATGTGCTCCAGCACCTTTTCCTCGAGCGCCGGCGCCAGGGCCAGTCCCACGTTGTGCGAAACCTCGGAAAGAACGCGCGAGGCGCTGGACATCATCTGCTCCAGGGCACCGCTTTCAACCCGCAGGCTCTCCTGGATGTATTCTTCGGTGGCCGGGGCAAGTCGGGAAGAACTCACGGTGCGGTCAACGTAATAGCGATAGGCCTTGTCAGTCGGGACGCGGCCGGCGGAAATGTGTGGCTGAGACAAGTACCCCAGGGATTCCAGGGTTGCCATCACGTTCCGGATGGTCGCCGAACTCAGGGGTTCCGGCAGCTTCTCCGCCACGGTCTTGGAGCCCACCGCGGCGCCGGTCTCAATGAATTGGCGCACAACGGCAACCAGGATGTCACGCTCGCGTCCTGGAAGCTCGCCACGGTCTCTCATGTTCAATCTAACTCACCATGCCTCAAATGATTAGAGGCTACCAATCTCCACTATCCATTCTATCGGCCTTGCCGGAAGCTGTCAACAAATCAGGTGGTGTCCTCCTGAGCGTGTATAGCCGAAAACCGCTATCCGTGATGTCAGAAACGGGGTACGTCGCAAACGGGTGTTGCCCTCTCCCCTGGAGAGGGCCGTCATTTCTGCTGCGCATCGAGGTTAGGAAAACCGCCCTCTCCCCTGGGGAGAGGGTGACCCGCGACCGGCGCTTTCACCAGCCGGCGCGGGCCGGGTGAGGGGTCACTTGCACGCCGCGGACGGATCAGAGAGGCTCGGTGCAAGTTGCTCAACCGACACGAGTAATGCATCGAGTTTCTGGAGGGCCCGCTACGGCCGGCGAAGGGATGGCCGTGTTTCCGCCCATTGCAGTGTGCACTAAGGATTGCCGCGCGGCTCACCGCGTGATATCTTCACAGGCTTGAGGTTATCGGAGTCGTCCGCGCCTGAAACTGACCCCTGACCTTTGGAGGTTCGCATGAAATCCTGGCACACTCGGGCATTAACCCTCGCCGTCCTGCTGGCAGTCGCGCACCTGCCGCCCTCGCTCGCTACGGAAATCGCCAAGCCCACGGTCGATCTTGCCATCTACGGGCACGTGAGTTCGGTGGTGTGGGTCGCGAAAGACCTTGACGCGGTTTTAAATTACTACGAGAAGTTGGGGCTGAAGGATATTCAGCGGACAAACGTCTCGGATCGTACCGGTCTGATTTACAGGGGCAAGCCGGCTCCCACCACGGCCAAATCGGCATTCGGCCATATCGGCGGTGTGTTGCTCGAGTGGATCCAGCCCGTCACGGGAACCAACCTTTACACGGAGTTCCTCGAGCGACACGGCGACGGCATCCTCGCTCTGGGCTTTGCTGTCAAAAGCGACCAGGAACTCGAGCAACAGATTCAATATTTCCAATCCAAAGGCGTGCAGGCCGTGCAGCGCACGCAATGGACGGGACCAAAGGGAACAGGCCACGGTGTTTACCTCGACACCGCGGCCCAAGGCGGCGGCCTGACTCTGGCGCTTTACTACGATCCTGCCGGCCCTACGCCCGCCCAGGCAGGGACCCTGGAAAATGACGACCCCTTCACCAAAATCGGTCATTACGCCTGCGTGGTTCGCGACGTCAAGAAGGTGGGAGACTACTGGCAAAGCCTGGGGTTTGGCGGGCTGGCGGTCGATCACAACGTCAGCGTGAACCGCTTCTATCGCGGCCAGCCGGGACAATTCGAAATGGATTTGGGCTTCTGGCGATTCGGGGACGCGCCCTTTGAGTGGGTTCAGTCAACCCTGGGGCCCAACATTTATGAAGAATACCTCCGGGAACACGGCGAAGGGTTCCACCACCTCGGCTTCACCGTCCAGGACATGGACGCCGCCCTGAAGATGCTGGGGGCCAAAGGCGCTCCATCCTCGATGGGCGGGGGCTGGGACACGCCCAAGAGCAAAGGCCGTTTCGCCTATCTGGATACGGACTCTCACGGCGGCGTCACCCTGGAACTGATCTGGAACCAGCCCATGGCTGAGTGAGCGGCTAGTGTCCTGAGTCAGAAGTTAGCTGACGAAGTCTTCCCCTTTCCGGTGATCGTTCCACAGCCCCGGCAGGGGCGTAATCCCGCGTACGCGGGACCAGGGCGCCAGCCCTGGGGGAAGGAGCCCTCACCCCGTCCCGCAGAGCGGGACACCCCTCTGTCGCCGCGGCGACCGGGAGAGGGGACGGGGGAGAGCGAGGGCTCTCCTACCCACGGCTGACGAAGCTGTGAAAAAATCCTCGTAGGGGCACGCCATGGCGTGCCCCTACCTGAATCTTCAATGGGTTACACAGGGCGAAATTCCCGGTTTTCGAGTTTTTCACAGCCTCTGACGCCGTGGGCTACCCTCTTTCGCCCCGACGAGTCGGGGCTGACTTCATCAACGAACCTCTGACTCAGGAGACTAGTATTATGGTGCGCCCCTTCAGGGCGGGTACATGGGAACAGGCTCCTGACTTCTCCCTTTCCAATCCCAGGCGGCGCATGCGGAACAATGCACGATTGCGGGATGCCCCGGAGCCTATGAGCCCCGGACAGTCGTGCACACCGTCAAACACCAGGGTGAGGTGATGGTGATCGACCACGTTCCCGCAGAGGTCTGCAACGTTTGCTGCGGTGTCCTGCTCACACCCGAAACCGTGCGCCACATTGAAGCGGGTAGCCACAGTCAGCGTTTTTCTGACTGTGGGTTTTTCCCCGTGGGTTTTCGAACCCACCGTCGATCCCGATTACGAATTGACCGTGGCTACCACTAATACGCTTGAGTTGAGGGGGAAAAAGTTTAGACGTGATGGTCAACCAGATGCTATGCTTTCGATAGTTCCGAGGGGTTTTCTGGGGAATGATGCTGACTCAGGCCGAAGCCGACCAGTTCACGCAAATGCCGAAGCACTTCGTTCGCCCTCCGGCAACGATCACGATTCCACCCGGCGCTGATGACACTTACGAACTCGTCGATACCAACGATAGGGAGAAATTCTTGCTGGACGTCTGGCGAGGAACGCTTCGCCTCACAAAGCTGAAGTTCCAGAACAGGGTGAGAATCGCGATCGTTCTCGTGCGGCTTGATGTCGATGGATCGCCCCATACCAATCCGGATGGTGCACTGCTACTTGGTACTCATCTTCACTTGTTCAAGGAGGGTTATGACGACAAGTGGGCGTACCCGGTGGATTCCAATATCTTCACCCTACTGAGCGATTCGGGGAAGACATTTCACGATTTCTGCTCCTATTGTAGTATTGAGTCGCCTCCTTCTGTTCAGGGGGTCATAACATGAACCGGGACGAGTGCCAAAAGCTGATTAATTCTTACGTCGACTGGCTTCGCCAGGGACTATGTGTGGAAGAAGTGGGGGAAGCCTGCGAACTGACCACTCCCTTTCTCGACCGCCACAACGATCATCTCCAGGTGTATGCGATTCGGCACAACGGGAATATCGTCCTTTCCGACGATGGGTACATCCTCTCTGACCTCAGAACGAGCGGGCTGGAAGTAGACACCCCTAAGCGAAAGATGGTCCTGGATAGCGTACTCAACGGTCTCGGTGTGCGGGTCGAAAACAATCAGTTGATCGTCGAGGCCTCCACGAAAAACCTTGGGCAGCGGCTGCATTCATTGGTCCAAGCAATGTTGGCTGTTAACGACATGTTCGTGATGGCCCAGCCTCGAGTTGCAAGTTTCTTCTTTGAGGACGTGCGCGCTTTCCTCGATAGCCATGACATTCGTTACACCGCCAGGGTGAAGCTTGCGGGGAAGAGCGGCTACGACCATGGTGTGGATTTCCTGATTCCGAAGTCGAAAAGCCGTCCGGAGCGAATCCTGCAGGCGATCGCGGCTCCCAAAAAGGAAAATACTTTCGCCTACCTCTGGACTCTAAGCGACACACGCGCGGCGCGCACCGGGGGTTCCGACCAAGAAGCGGAAGCTTATGCTTTTCTCAACGATCAAGAGCAAGCAGTTGGCGGGGACATAATTGAAGCATTGAAGGCCTATCGCGTGACGCCGGCTATATGGTCCCAGCGTAGCCAGTACGTCGCGGGTCTGGCCGGATAAATGGGTAGCAGGTAGTGGGTAGATACAAGCGCAGAGCCTCGTCCTCATCAGAGACTCTGCGGCTCTTCCTCAAAAAGGTCAGTGCACCCCGAAGCGAGATCCGCATTCCCCCTCACCCCTGAATTTCCAGAGCGTGGCCGCCTCTCCCCGGCTGGGGAGAGGGGAAGGGATGAATTCCTGACCCGAAATGACACCCCAGAAATGCCGACCCCGCCACGCGGGGTCGGTGCTACGCTTGCTGTGGGATGAAGCCCACTGATAGGGTACCCGACACCCTGCCCCAGCGAACCCACGGCAAGTCTCGAATGATGCATTTCCCGTGGCGACCGGCGTGGATCCCCGCCCTTCGGCCGGCTCGGGGTAAGCTCTGCCCAGGGATGACCGCCTTAAGGATTCGCACTTCTCGCGACAAGTCATTCCCGCCCCGCCGTGGCGGGAGGAATCCAGCGCCCATCTGCTCCGCACTTTTGCTCCGCACTTTTGTTGTTGACACGAGGCTAGAGATGTGATACGCTGGCGCAGATGACGTATGAAGCAGGTTACAATAGAGCGCCCGAAGGGAGTTCGAAATCGGAGCGCCGGTAGCGGGATGCTGAAAAACCCGCCTCGCCTGTCATTCCGAGGAGTCCGCCATTCTTATTGGCGGACGACGAGGAATCTCGCCCCGATCAGATAGGGGTTCCCAGAGGGAGATTCCTCCCCTTCGCTCCGCTCTTGGTCGGAATGAGTCGCCTTGGCGACTTCACAAAGGTTTTTCCGCATCCTGTTGGGGAAACGGGTAGAAAATGCAAGAAAGATGTTATTTGGAGGGAACGAAGCCAAGAACACATTGAAAACACAGCATTTAGCTTTTTTAGGAGCTCAAAACGGACTGCTTTTTGAGCTCAGCCCCCCCCCATCAAACCCAAAAACACGGCCAGAGACCAGGTTTCAGGTGTCAGGGGCTCAATCAGGATTCAGGAGCCAGGATTCAGGGCTGAAGAGACAGACTTTGAGAACGTGCGCGCGGCGCAACAATGGCAACAAACTCCTTTGTTTCCTTTGGACAATATGTCGCTTCTGACAGGGAAAGAGAAAACTCGGTGGCTTTAAAAAGACAGACCGATGCGGCAATGTCTATGAAAACAAAGGACCGCTGTTGAAAACAGGGCGCCAAAGCTGGAATGTCTATGAAAATAAAGGTGTTTATCTGCCTAAAGCCGGAATGTTATTGAAAACAAATCGACCTAGCTTTCGGATGGCAGACCGCTTCCAAGCGCCGGCAGCGCTCCCAAATTAGCTTTGGAATGGCGGAAGCGTGACCATGCTTACTGTCTCGGTGTTTACCAAACGCTGCACCGACTAGGCTCTCCAGGTGGCTGAATCCCCGCTCCTGAATCCTGCCTTTCGACCCTTGACACGAGGCTAGCCATGTGTTGCGCTTCCGGTAGTGGGTCAATTTGATGTAGAGGCGGCTTTACGCCGCCATTTGGCGAGATAAACTCGCCGCTACGGCATCAAATTGACCCACTACCCCGCTTCCCCTGTGCTTGAAGCCCTGGCCGGCGTTTGCTATAGTTCCCCGTCTGTCGTTAAAGGCAGGTGGTAGATGGTAGGTAGTTGGTGGAGTCAAACATCCGTCCCTACCGACTATCCACTGCATTCGACCTGCACATTCAACTCGCGGATGATTCGGCTTCCGGCCTTCGCGGGCTTCATGGAGGAACGGGAAAATGGCGCCACCCAAAGTCTTCAAGAACTACATCAATGGTGAGTGGGTTTCGTCGGCAAGCGGACACACTTTTGATAACATCAACCCCGCCAACACGCACGAATTGGTCGGCATATTCCAGAAGTCCAACCCGCAGGATGTGGACACCGCCATCCAAGCCGCGAAGGAAGCGTACAAATCCTGGCGGCTTACCCCGCCTCCCAAGCGCGGCGAAATTCTCTATCGAGCCGCACGTTTGCTCGTAGAACGAAAGCAAGCCTACGCCGAGCAGATGACGCGCGAAATGGGGAAGATCCTGGAGGAAACCCGCGGTGACGTTCAGGAAGCCATTGACATGACCTATTATATGGCAGGCGAGGGCCGGCGGCTCTTCGGGCAAACCACCACTTCCGAATTGCTCAATAAGTTCTGCATGTGGGTGCGCAGCCCGATCGGCGTGTGCGCGCTGCTCACGCCGTGGAATTTCCCCATGGCTATTCCCTCCTGGAAAGTCATGCCGGCGCTCATCTGCGGCAATACGGTAGTGATGAAGCCCGCCACGGACACCCCGCTCTCGACGTACAACCTGGTTCAGACGCTGGAAGAAGCCGGAATTCCGCGCGGGGTGGTGAACTTCGTTACGGGAAGCGGCGCCCAGCTCGGAACTGCTTTGATGACCCATGACGATGTCCGCGTGGTTTCCTTCACGGGCTCAACCGAAGTGGGGAAAAAGGTAGCCGAGGCTTGTGCGGGCACCTTCAAACACTCCTGCCTGGAGATGGGCGGCAAGAACATCATCATGGTGATGGAGGACGCAAACCTGCAACTCGCCGTGGAGGGCGCTCTCTGGGGCGGCTTCGGGACCGCCGGGCAGCGTTGCACCGCCTCCAGCCGCATCGCAGTTCACAAGGACGTGTACAAGGACTTCCTCGAGAAGTTTGTGGCGCGGGCGCGCGCTTTGAAAGTCGGCAACGGCCTCGACCCGACCGTGCAGATGGGGCCGCTCATCAACGAGAACCAATTAAAGACCGTCGAGAAATACGTTGAGATTGGGAAGGACGAGGGCGCCAAGCTGCTTTGCGGCGGCCAGCGCCTGGCTGGCGGCGACTACGATTGCGGCTGGTTTTACCGCCCCACCATTTTCGGCGAATGCGATCCCAAAATGCGAATTTGCCGCGAGGAGATCTTTGGTCCCGTCGTCTCGATCATCCCCTGCTCGAGCCTCGAGGAGGCCATTGAAATCGGTAACGGAGTAGTCTACGGGCTTTCCTCATCCATCTACACCCGAAACGTCAACCGCGCCTTCCAGGCCATGCGTGATATGGAGACCGGCATTTTCTACGTCAACGCTCCTACCATCGGCGCCGAAACCCATTTGCCTTTCGGCGGCACCAAGCAGACAGGCAACGGCCACCGCGAAGCTGCCACCGCCGCGCTGGATTTCTATTCTGAGTGGAAAGCTGTCTACGTGGATTACAGCGACAAGTTGCAGCGGGCGCAAATTGATACGTAAAAGAACGGTAGGTGGTAGGTCGTAGGCGGTAGGTGGGGAAAGAACGGTAGGTCGTAGGTAGTATGTAGTAGGTGGGGAAAAGACGGTAGGTGGTAGGTGGGGGAAAAACAGCAGACTGCCTACTGCCTAAGGTCGGGACGCGACCTGCGCTACGCTTGCTGCTGTCCCCTGACACCTGAAACCTGACACCTGAAACCTTATGGTTGTGGCCCTGCCGTAGGCGGGTCCTGCTGGGTGTCTGGAGTGGCGGGAGTGTCGCTGCCTGTATCGGTGCCAGCCCTAGCTCCACCACTGGCACCCAGGTCTGCCGGCAGAGGATGCGGGCCGAGACCGAGCTTCATCAGGGATTTTGCCTCAGGAAGGCCCGTCACCGGGAACCCGTGATCGGCCTGGTAGCGTCGCATCGCCTCGCGCGTCTGATCGTCCCAGCGGCCATTAGGTTGTGCATTCAAGTAGCCTGCCTGGACCAAGGCTTGTTGAATTTCTTGAATGCGTTCCGGCTCCGGACGCAACTGTGCCCGCCGACGCCGCGCCGCCGCGGCTCGCTTGGCCTTGGAAGAAACGTGCCGTGTCGCGGGGTGGTGCGCGGACTGGTGTTGGCCCGTGCGAGCCGAGGCCCTATGAGTACTGTGCTTGGGGGGCGTGTGGGACTTCCGCTTCGCCGTGCTAGCGCTTTTCTGTGGCGTGGTGGTGTCAGCGGGTAACTGGACCGGCAATATCCACACCAGCGCGGCAAGGACCACTAGTCTTGCGTAGGTTTTCTTATTCCAGTGTTTCAACTTCCGTTTCCTAAGTCCCTTACGGCAGGCGATCCGCAAGGAACAGGGTGGTATACGAGTGCGGGCCGCTGCTTCGTGCAATAAGCAGCAGCACATCCTCCCCGGATTTCAGGGAAGATTGTATACGGTTGAAGTCCTCTGCTGAGGCGACCGCATGATGGTTGATGCTCAGAATGATATCGCCATGCTGAACGCCCAAGTCGGAAGCGAATCCGCCGGGCTGGACGTTCATCACCAAGATTCCCTGTTTGCTGTCCAGATGGAGTTGGTCAGCGAGCTCCTGGGCCTGCTCGCGAGTCAGGTTCTTTAGTGATATCCCGAGGACGCCGGAGCTTCCCTCCGCAGGAGTTTCCTCGCCCTCGTTTCCAGGACCTTCGCGCAATTCGGCAACGATCTTATTACGGTCGCCGACCTCGACGTCCGTGGTCAGCGGTTTTCTGTCGCGAAGGTATTCCACGCGAAGCCTCTTGCCAATTTCGGTGTCCGAGACGATAGCCACCAACTCGTCCGCGTTCTTGATAGGTTTCCCGTCGATGCTCAAGATAACATCCCCGCGCTTCAACCCAGCGCGCTCGGCAGGGCTGCCTGCTTCCACGACATTAATGACGATGCCGTGATCAGTTCCGAAGCTTCTCAGCAAGGCCGGATTGTTCTGGCTATAAAACTGAACACCGATGGCGCCGCGCCGCACGCTGCCCGAGGTAATAAGAGCGTTGTAGACCTTTCGGGCCGTATTGGAGGGAATGGCAAAACACAGGCCATCATAAGTACCCCGTTGCGTGGCGATAGCCGTGTTAATCCCAATCACCTGCCCCGCGAGATTGACCAGCGGCCCACCGCTGTTGCCGGGATTGATCGCC
>Ga0208037_1000744_pt1 | contig 17817 bp, 14 predicted proteins | sample June2015DPH_13_1_3_FD_184710 | JGI IMG/M metagenome (GOLD analysis project Ga0208037, IMG submission 184710) | Peatland microbial communities from SPRUCE experiment site at the Marcell Experimental Forest, Minnesota, USA - June2015DPH_13_100... | ecosystem: Environmental > Terrestrial > Soil >...
TGAAACGCTGCTCGAAGTGGCGCGCGATCCCCGCCATCTCGGCGCTGAAATCGGCTTCTTCGGCGTGCTCCATAGTTGGAATCAGAAATTGGAGCATCATCCCCATGTCCATTGCGTGGTCCCGGCCGGCGGCCTCTCCCCCGATCACCAGCGCTGGATCCACCCCCGCTATCGCTTCTTCCTCCCCAGAAAGGTGCTGGCTCTTGTTTTCCGCGGCAAGTTTGTCGACGCTCTCAAGCGGGCCTTCGCCGACGGCCAACTCGGCTTCTATGGTGACTTAAAGCTTCTGGCAAAAGCGAAGACTTTCGCTTCCTTCCTCCGCCCCCTGTTCTGGCGGGACTGGGTGGTCTATTGCAAGCCGCCCTTCGGTGGCCCCGAATATGTTCTCCGTTATCTCGGCCGCTACACTCACCGCGTGGCCATCTCCAACCATCGTCTCGTCTCTTTGGTGGGTGACCAAGTCACCTTTCGCTGGCGAGACTCCGCGCACGCTAACCAGCAACGCCTCCTGACCCTGTCGGTGGAGGAGTTCTTGCGGCGCTTTCTCCTCCACGTGCTTCCCCGAGGATTCGTGCGCATCCGCCATTTCGGTTTTCTGGCGCACCGCTGTCGCGCCCGACTTCTACCCCTCTGTTTCCAGCTCCTGGGACGACCGACCAACTTGCCACCCGCCCCAGAACTGCCGCCAGAGGATGAAGAGGGCTCGTCGATCACGTTGCCTTCTACCTCCTCGTGGTCCTGTCCCCAGTGCGGCGGCCCCATGATTATTCTGGAACGACTAACCGCGGCGGAAATGTGCCTGCGTTCTCCACCGCCCGCCCTGACGAGGCTCGCATGAAATACACCATCCCAATTCGACCACACGGCGCCCGCTCACCACGCCCCCGCTCCCGTGTGCCTGATTACATGCCGGCAACCCATCCCTCCTCACCCTATCCCTTCACACCCTCTCCAAGGGATCTCGGGTTGACGGATAACACACGCTTTCGCACCCGCAGACAGCCATTCCACTTATCTCTCCACCCGCCCGCGGAGCCACTGACCCCCGTTCAAAACCCATAATTCGCCCGCGTCCGCCGCAAACACGGGCGGCTCCGTTCAAGTCGCTGTATCGAACGCGCGCCGGGCTCGATCCCAGCCACTCGGCTGATGGTCCAGTCGGCGCGCATCCGATACGCATTATAAAAGGGCGCCCCTTTTGGTGTAGGTTCTGAGCGTGACCTCATTCCCTACGAAAAGGAGCACCCCTATGGACAAAACGAAGTATATCGGCATGGACGTTCACAAAGAAACGATTTCAATTGCTGTGCTGGATTCTGTCGGCAAGCAGGTGATGGAGTCAATCGTCGAAACGAAAGCAGCGACCATTCTGGAGTTTATTGAAGGGCTACGGGGAAGTTTACATGTCACGTTTGAAGAAGGAACCTGGGGCGCTTGGTTATACGACTTGCTGAAACCTCGCGTCACGAAGGTCGTGGTATGCAATCCGCGGAAGAATGCCTTGCTGAAAGACGGCAACAAGGGTGACCGGATTGATGCGCGGAAGCTGGCCGAGCTGTTGCGCGCCGGACTGCTGTCGGCGGTCTACCATGGAGAAACTGGCATACGAACCTTGAAGGAGCTGTCCCGCAGTTATCTGACGATCAGCAAGGATCTCACGCGCGTCATGAATCGGTTGAAGGCGCTGTATCGAAGCTGGGCCATCCCCTGCGCTGGTACATCCGTCTATGCACCGCGTCATCGTTCGGAATGGTTGGGCAAGATCACAGAAGCCGGCGTGCGCCGTCGGGCCGAGTTCTTCTATCAACAGCTCGATGTGCTGCAGGCTTTGCGCCGAGAAGTACGACGCGATCTTTTGGCCGAGAGCCGGAAACATAGGGCGACGAAATTGCTAGGTCAGATTCCTTGCATCGGCGCGATCCGAGCCGCTCTCTTGATCGCGCTGATCCAAACACCTCATCGGTTCCGCACCAAGCGGCAACTGTGGGCCTATAGCGGGCTTGCTCTCGAGACGCACAGCAGTGCGGAATACCACTACGTGGGAGGTCAGTTACAACATTCCAAGAAACAGCCGGCGCTTCGTGGTCTCAATGACAACCACAACCATGATCTCAAAAACATCTTCAAGGGCACAGCCGCGAAGGCCAGCAGTTGTGCCGGGCCCTTCCACGATTTCTACCAGGCTTTGCTGGCCAAGGGCATGAAGCCTTCGATGGCTCGTCTCACCTTGGCACGCAAGATTGCGGCGATCACTTTAATCCTCTGGAAGAAAGGAGCACGTTTCGACGCTGAAGAACTGAAACAGCAAGCGGCTTGAGCGTCTCGGGTAGAGAGTCCGCTCCATCCCCTGGGATCAACCTGGCGGTGGGCCAATCGGGTTCTGGAGACGTTCGGGTTCGAGGGCAAGTATCTCTAGTGCTGTTAGGCCCCGTGCACCTTTGCACATGAGTCTCTACCGATACCCTATGCTCCCTCGGATAACCCAAGAAAGCTATAGGCCACGAGTCTCAGATAGAACCATGGGTTGCCAGTTGGCAACCGCTTCGCTTGTCAAGTTTCAGGAGCCGAGTGGCGTCGTCACGACAGGAAGATGCAACTGAGGGGACGGAAAAGCCAGGCAGCCTCGTCGCTGCTCGGGACGAGCCGAGTTGATAGGTCAGAGAGCCAGAGCAAAACCAAAAGGCTCCTAGTAGGCTACAGGGTCTCGATGCCGAGGTCAATATTCCCTCGGCCTCCAGTCGAGGGGGGATTATTTCTCTTGACATCGCCTTTTATAGAACAGCACTAAGACTTCTCAGGCCCAATCCCGAGATTGGGTCGGAAGCTAGTGTAGCGCGGACCCGTTTTGTTGATTCTGCGGCTCTTTGTTTTCAATACGGGACGAACCGCGGACCTTCAGAACAGGTCCGGGCTACGCTTGCTGCCACCGAGCCTGCCAAGTCTCCGAACACCGGACCCAGATTTGTCTTGCCATCGATCACACCGATATTTGTCATCAGGGCTCCGCCCACGGGGGTGCAGCCAGATGCTCTTGCCAAAAATACCGAGCCAGCAGGACGTAGCGCGATTATTCCCAGGGGAGCAAACGCAACCAGCGAAAGCCCTGAGCCAGCCAAAGCCAGTACGATAGCTAACCTTGAGTGTCACACCTGCCTTCCTGAGTAAAGGTCAAGTGAAGAGCCATGCGCCATGCGTCCGTGGGCTCCGCAGAGACCCTGCCGCGACCAAGCGCGCGAAACCTCACCCGACCAGTGCCCATCGCGCTGGCCCCGGGAGATGCCGATCTCGCCGAAGGGTTGCTCACCATTCGTCACAGCAAGTTTGGTAAGTCTTGCTGCCTGTACTCACTTCTACGCTCCAGGTCCCCGTCGAGTACGCTCGTCGGCGGGACGCGTTTCTCGGTCCGCACACCCCGCCCACCTTCTCGGTGTCCGAACAGGGTCGACCTCTGGTAAGCGAGGCCGTTCGGCGGACTTTCCGGGATCTTTCCCCTCAGACAGGACTGAGAGGCCCAGCGGACCGCTCCGAAGCGCGCTGGCACGATTTTCACCATCGCTTTCGCGGTCGAGACCTCAGTGGAGTCGTACCGTTCCAGCCAAGACGTAGAGCGGCGGCTGCCGATCCTGTTGACCCACTTGGGGCATGCTCGCGTGACTGACGCCTATTGGTCTCAGTTCACCTGAGAGCCGTCGGCAGTCACCGCTTTCCTGCGGAGGGCGCCCCAGCAGCGGCTCGCCCCTTAACGCCCGAGCAGCCCGCCGCCGATTGCGATGCAGCTGCCGGCCTCCCACGAACTACCTTCATACCCAGTCTCGAAGCAGGTCATTCCATGTGGGATCAGGTCCCTGAAGTTGAAGTGTTTCCCATTCAAGCTGACCGTCTCGCTCGATACCAGCTTCGCCGAGAATATGAAAGTATCCGTTAGCAGGCCATCGCTGCTTCGAACAAGTGACGCCTCCCTGGTAAACACGGCCACGGGTTCACCCCAGGTGCTCCGGTCAAGGAGGTTAGTAAAGTCACGGCTTCCCGGGTTGGGGTTGAAATAGATGGTGGCTTCTCCGGCGGGAGCCAGAAAGAGATAAAGGTTCGGATTGGCCCCACCGGTGGGGGTAGCGCTTCGACGCTGAAGTCTGACACCCAGATTAGGTAAGAATGAGCCCTGTCGACGACCGGGGCACCGGACGAGCCCGTCGCGTACAAGGACCCCAGGTTGAGATCCCCAAGGACCGGGAAGGACCAAATGCAGATACCCGTCGAACCTGATGTCCAAGTTGACCCACCGTTGAAACCGATGGCCACTTCCGAAGCGCCGGCGGGGTCGCCGGCGCTGAATGCAGCCGGAGATCCCAGCAGCATGATTCCCATAAGCACAATAGTCGCGAATTTCATAAAACCTCCGTTTACTGTAAAGCTGGCCGGTCGCGGCAGGCATACCAGTTGCTTGGCAGCCCATGACGTGCCGATCCATGCCCGTTTGCGGTCGGGTGGGGCTCGCCCGGCTCATGCCCGCGGGCCCTGCTGAAGCGCGGAGAGACGAACCGGCCCCACCCGACCTGCGCGTTTTGCTTGCACCTTCGGGCAGTTCGCACTTTCGCGCGGACGACTGCTGGCGTCAATGCAGGAGGGGCAAGTTTTTGGCAAGTTTGGGGCAAGCGGCTAACCTGCTGAGGGCGCCATGGTTGGCGCGCGAGATACACACCAAGTGGTCTTCCCAACAGGCCTTGATTTGTCTGGCCAGGGGCATATAATGTACTTATCATTTATCCCCTGCGGGTAGTTTATGGCTGGCCGGGCAACGGCACACTCCCGAGCGTGCTTCGGGGTCTTCGAGTTGGACCTCGAAACGGGTGAGTTGCGCAAGTCGGGCGTCCTCCTCCACTTGCCCCCGCAGCCGTTCAGAGTTTTGACCCTGCTCGCCAGCCGCCCGGCGGAACTCGTCACGCGGGAAGAAATCCGGGACCAAATCTGGGGCACTGACACTTTTGTAGATTTTGAACACGGTCTCAACTTCGCCATCAAGAAAATCCGGGACACGCTTGGCGACGACCCTCAAACACCTCGTTACATCGAGACCGTGCCGCGTCGCGGCTATCGGTTCATCGCGCCGGTGGAAGTGGCAGGGGGGTCGCCGTGGCGACTACCTGCCCTGGGACCAGACGGGGCGGGGCCTACCGGGGCTGGGCCGCCACGACGGGCGTCCCTACAGGGCCGATGGATCCTCGGGGCGGGCTCTGGCGCCGTGGTGGCCATGGCGGCTCTTCTGTTCGCCCTCAACGTCGGCAGCCTGCGCGAGCGCGTTTTACGGGCCGTAGGGGCGGTTCGCGAACCGCCCCTACAAATCCAATCCATCGCCGTCCTACCCCTCGAGAATCTGTCGCGCGATCCCGAGCAGGAGTACTTCGCTGACGGCCTGACCGATGCCCTGATCACCGACCTGGGGCAAATCGTGACCCTGCGCGTGATCTCGCGGACCTCGGTGATGCATTACAAGGGGACGAGAAAGCGCCTGCCGGAGATTGCGCGCGAACTCGACGTGGACGCTGTCGTGGAAGGGACGGTGCAACGCTCCGGCGGCCGGGCGCGCATTACCGCACAACTGCTCGAGGCGCGGACCGACCGCCACCTTTGGGCGGAAACCTATGAGCGCGACGCCGGAGACGTCATGCGGCTGGAGAAGCAGGTGGCCTTGGCGATTGCCCACGAAGTCAGTGGGCGGCTGACCACCGCCGAAGAGACGCGCTTGGCCAGCAAGCGAGCGGTCAGCCCGCACGCCTACGACGCCTACCTACACGGTCGTTATCTTTGGAACGAGAGAACTCCGGAAGCAGCCGCGGGGGCCCGCGCCTACTTCGAGCAGGCGCTGCGGGAAGATCCCCAGTTCGCACTGGCCTATTCCGGCCTGGCTGATTACTTGACGGTGGGCTGGGGGCCGTGGGCGGACCCGCCTTTGGCCGAAAAATACGCTCGCAAGGCCGTGGCGCTCGAACCCGACCTCGCCGAAGCACACGCATCGCTTGGAATCGCTTGTGTCTATCAGAGGAAATTCGCCGAGGGGGACAAAGAGCTGAAACGGGCAATTGAGTTGAATCCGAACTATGCAATGGCCCACCACTGGTATTCCCTCCACCTGCTAACCCTTGGCCGTCCTGCGGAGGCGGTGGCAGAGAACGACCGGGCGCGGCAACTGGACCCCTTCTCGTTGCCAATCAATTACCTGCGCGGCGTCATGCTCCTCGGCCTGCACGAATATGATCGGGCGGTAGAGCAGTTGGAAACAGCAGCCGCAATCAACCCGCAATCGGTCAATCCCCACGAGGACCTCGCCCGTATCTACTGGATCGAGGGCCGAGTTCCGGACGCCCTGGCCCAAGAAAGGAAGGTGGCGGCCCTAGCGCACGATCCGGCGCTGCTCCACGACCAGGAGGAGATCGCCGCGGCTTACGCAAAATCGGGCCTGCCCGGTGCGCAGCTCAAGGCCGCGCAACTCAGGGAGAGAGGCTACGAAGCCAATCGGCAGAGGAGCGGTGCGCCCTCCTACGAGTCTTATTCCGCTTTGGACGTCGCCTTCCGGTACGGGCTCCTCAAGGATAAGGAGAAAGCGCTGCATTGGTTGAATCAATCTTGCCACGACCAAACGGGCCCCAGCGCCTATGGGAAGAGCGCACCCGAGCTCGACTTCCTGCGCTCCGACTCGCGCTTCCGGGACCACCTGCGGCGCATGAGCTTCCCGCCGAAGTTCGCTACGAAAGGCAGCCCTGCGAGGATCTTGGCGGACACCCTGTCTCTTGACAAATGAGAAATGGTAGGCTAGGATAGTCAGTTGAAGCCTTGCAGGAGGTCATGGCCTCAAGGAAACATTTTGCTCCAATGCAAGCGCGAGGCGCGAAATCCACCCTCGAAAATGTCTCGAGCGGCGCCAAAAAGCCCGGAGAGCTCCCTCATTTCCCATGGACAACAAGTCTGCAACTGGACGGGAAAGAAAAAAGAATTTTTCAAAAGTGAACGAGCAACGCGGGAATGTCTATGAAAACAAAGGGCCGGTTTTCCACAGCCGGAAGCAGAGCGGGAATGTTATAGAAAACAAAGCTAGTTACGCGTTTTAAGCGGGAATGTTGTTGAAAATACAGGTAGTTAGTAGGTGGTAGGTGATAGACGGTAGGTGGTAGGTTGGGAAGGGACAGGATTCAGGATTCAGGGTTCAGGGGCCACAAAGGGATAGTAGGCAGTAGGCAGAAGGGAGTAAGCAAGTAGGCAGTACGCCGTCATTGATCCTGAGACGTCCGTGGTCCCGCCACGGCGAGTCGCCTGTCGCAAGGACGGATGCTCCGGATAGACATAGGCAACGGACTTGACCCTGTTGCCGATGCCCCTTACTCCTTCCAACGGACCACGGACAACCGACCACCGCCCACTGACAACTGACTACTGACCACTGACCTCTGACATCTTCCTCCTGCTTCCCGCCTGCCGCATACTGTGATAGACTCTGGCCGCGCTGGGGGTATTATTCTTTCTGCCATGGCTCGAACGCCTGATGCTCGAAAAAAGCTACGCGAAATCTGCAAGGTTGCGGCGAAGGTGTTTTACGAAAAAGGCTACGACGGCGCCTCGATGCAGGACATTGCTGAGGCAGTCGGCCTAACCAAAGCGGGTCTGTACCATCACGTAAGCAGCAAAGGTACGCTGCTATTTGAAATCATGAACTATGGAATGGATATCCTGGATGAGACCGTGCTCGCCAAGGTAAAGGAAATCCCGGACCCGCGTGAGAGGTTGCGCCGGACCATCCTTGGACATATCGATTTAGTGGTCCGCGCCCGGGACATGGAGATTACCGTTATCCTCCATGAGAACCGCTCCTTGAAAGGCACTTTGCGCAAGAAGATCAACGCCCGGAAGAGAGCTTACATCGAGTACCTCGAAGACCTCATCGCTCGGGTGCAGGAACAGTCAGGCATGCCGCCCAAGCTCTCTCCCCATATCGCCGCCTTCGCCGTCCTCGGGATGATCAACTGGCTCTACCAGTGGTACCACATGGAAGGGGCCGTCAAGGAAGAGGAAATCTCCAGCGCCTACGTGGACTTCTTCTTCCGCGGCCTGCTCGGCAATCCATGAAGGTGAAAGCCATGATCGCCCTTGAGGTGCGCGAGGAATACGTCCCTGCTGCTGCCAGGGTACGAGCGGCGGGTTCCGACTCTTCGAAAGGGGAGACCTGCACTTTCCATGGCTAATCCAACGATTGCGTTTCAGGGTGAGCGCGGCTCGTTCAGTGAAGAAGCCGCCTATAAACTGCTGGGAAGGCGCATCGCGGTAAAGCCTTGCGAGACCTTTGGGGCCATCTTCGAAAGCGTCGTGAGCAGAAAGACAAAGTACTGCCTGGCGCCGATTGAAAATACTTTGGCAGGCTCAGTCTACGAGAATTACGACCTCCTGCTATCGAATGACCTGCACATCGTCGGCGAAGTGAGCCTGCGCATTGTCCACAACCTCATCGCTCCACCTGGCACCGCGCTCAAGGACGTAACCCAGGTTTACTCCCACCCCGTGGCGTTAGCGCAATGCGGGGAGTTTTTCAAGCGTCGCCCCAAGATCGAGAAAATCCCTTTCTACGACACGGCCGGAGCTGTGAAAATGCTGGCTGAGCGGCGCCTGCCCGGGGCCGCTGCCATCGCCGGCCACATCGCCGCCGAGGTCTACCAGGCCCGCATTCTGGCTACGCACCTCGAAGACCATCGCGAGAATTACACGCGCTTTCTGCTGCTCTCCAGGAGTGCCCACGTGTCAGCGAAGGCCAACAAAGTCTCGATTGTCTTTTCCACCCGGAACGCTCCCGGCACCCTTTACAAGTGTCTCAGCGTATTCGCACTGCGGGATATTGATCTGACCAAACTCGAATCGCGTCCCCTCCGTGGCCGCCCCTTCGAGTATTTCTTCTATCTCGATTTCCTGGGCCACCTGAAGGAAGAGCGGTGCCGGAATGCCCTCTCCCACTTGGCAGAGGTGACGAATCTCTTGCGAGTGCTGGGGTGTTACGAGAGTGCTAAACGGTAAGACGTCGGTAGTCCGTAGTCCGTTGTCAGTGGTCAGTCGGTTTGACGGCGAGTGGTGGCGACCGCTTACGACGGACAACGGACCACGGACGACGGCCTATTGACAACGGACCACTGACCACGGACAACTGACCACTGACAACTAACAACTGACGACTGACAACTGACGACTAACCACTGACCACTGATTTACCACGCTAGCGCATACCGATGGCCGCGCACGTCCGCGCCTGCCGTGCTCACGCCTGTGGTGGGGTTGTACTCGACCATGGTGGGCGCCGTAGAATTACCCCATTCACTCTGCATGACCAGCACATGCCCGCGCTCCCGAAGCGCTTTGAGGACTGCCTCGCTGATGCGAGTTTCGACGTCCAGAGCCAGAGGCTGGTCGCGGTGGTCGTCAAAGGAGCTGTATATCGCCTCGGAGTTGAAGCGCGGAGCTTCCACGGCCTCTTGAGGGTTCATCCCAAATTCCACAATATTCAAAAAGATCTGAAGCAGCGTCTGGTCCTGGCTGTCCCCGCCGGGTGTGGAGAACGCAAGCCAGGGCTTGCCATCTCGAAGGGCGATGGTGGGCGTGAGCGTAATGCGCGGCCGCTTGTGGGGGGCCAGTTGATTGGGATGGCCCGGTGTCAGGACAAAAGCCTGCGCGCGCTGTGTCAGTTGGATACCGGTATCACCCGCGATGAGGGCCGGAATCCAAGCCCCGCTCGGCGTAGCCGAGAGCATGTTTCCGTCCTTGTCGATCACGTTCACGCAAGTCGTGTCCTGAGGTTCGCCGTTGCGGTGGCTGTACCTCGAGCGGATGAAGTCCGCAGAAGCGCGCGCTTGCAAATGGAGTGGGTCGCCGGGAATGTGCTCCGCAGATGCCTTTTCCGGATTGATGAGCGGGCGGCGGACGCTGGCATATTCCTTGGAGATGAGCTTCAGGGGAATCTGGCTGAAGTTAGGATCACCGTAATATGCGTCGCGGTCGGCATATCCCAGTTTCATCGCCTCGACAACGGTATGAACGTAATCCGCTGAGTTGTGGCCCATCGACTTGAGGTCAAATCCCTCCAGAAGATTGAGATTCTCGAGAAGAACGGGCGACTGGCTCCAGAAGCCCACCTTGTAAACCTCGATGCCTCGATAAGTAGTCTTGAGAGGTTCTTCAACCCGCGCGTGGTAGGCTGCGAAGTCTGCTTCGCGCAGCAGGCAACCCGCCTGCTTGCAGAAATCGCTGATCCGCTTTGCAATGGGCCCACGATAAAAGTAGTCCCGGACGGCTTCGAGGGCGGCCACACGTCCCTGCCCGGCGTTCTGCTGCTCGACCTCAGCCAGACTTTGGAAGGTCCGCGCAAGGTCGGCCTGGACGAAGAGTTCACCTGCCTTCGCCGGATGTCCCCCCGGCATATAAACTCGCACTGTGGTGGGCCACTTCTCCCATACCGGCTGAGTGCGAGCCATAGCCCGCGGCAGATGGTCATCAAGCGGACACCCTTGGGCGAGTTCAACGGCAGGCCGGATGACTTCGCTGAGGCTCATGGTCCCGTATTTCTCGAGCGCCAGGAGGATGGAATCCATGGCGCTGGGGACGAGGGCGCTGAGTGGGCCGAAAGAGGGAATAATCCCGCCGCGAGCGTTACCAATCGTGCCGAAGGTGACCAGCCTGGGGTCGTCCCGGCGAAGGTGTTCGTAGAACTCCACGGTGGCAAGTTCGGGCCCGATCCCATTTCCGTTGATGGCCACCACCGGACCGTCCTTCAGCTTGATGAGGATCGGGCACTCGCCACCCGCGCCAAAGCTGGCCATTTCCACTACCGACGCGGCGAAGAGCGTGGCGACACCTGCGTCCACAGCGTTTCCGCCCTTTTCCAGGATTCTCAGGCCTGCCTCGGCGACCAGCGGATGGCCTGCCGCCACTACACCGCGCTTGCCCGCCACCAAGGGCTTGAGGGTCGCTGCCGAACTGACGACCCCAGGCAAGTAAACTCCAGCCATGAGAATGAATGTGCAGATCTTCGTGAAAGCTCCCGAACAAACCATCGATGCTCCTCCCCCTCTGACTTGGACATGCCCTTAAAGGCTCTGGCCATCGTCCCCAAAAAGCACTCGGCTGTCAAGCCGGTTGACCTCTCTTGCGGTCGCGGATAACGCGGCATAAACTTGTGTACGGCCTCCCCAAGTCTGATCGGGAAGCTCCCCTTTATCTTTTGGGCTGCTGGGTGTAAGACATCAGCCCGAAAGGTGGTTTCGGCTTATGGTTGGAAATCCTGGAAGTCATCGGAAGCAAACCTTGTGGTCACTCACCATGCTTCTGCTTCTTTATGCAGGCGTGGGCCGCTGCTCTGCCCAGAACACCGAGAACATCGACGACATCACCGGCAAGTACCATTTCCTTTCCGCCGATGACACCTTGGGGCTTCTGGAAGAAGACGGGAAGTTGAAGGGGTACATTGAAGTCCTCCAGGGTGAAGAAGAATCTGACGCCGTGCTGAGCTACGACATTATCTTAGGGTCGCGCAAGAAAGACCACGTGGAATTCAAGACCAACACGATCCACCGCAGATATTACCGCTTTTCCGGCAAGGTGGAGCGGGGCGCAGGCCACGAACCGGCTGACCCTGATTACCTCCGCCTGATCGGAGACTTGGAAACAGTGACCATCAAGGGAGATAGCGGGCAAGAGTCGGTGGAGAAGAAACATCTGATCTTGAAATCCTTCGGCAAGTCCGAACGTGTTGAAGAGTGAAAGCGGAATCAGTTCAGAGGGAGGTGGACCGCGCTTGACGCCCGTGCCAGTTTCCTCTGCAGCCGTTCCATGCGCCTGGCAAATCGGTTGCGGTGAGCAAGAGAAGGGAACTGTTCCTCGAGCCGGGCGAGAGCCGCGAGAGTAAATTCGAGCGCCTGCCGGAGGTCGCGAAGGTGATGTTCATAATGGATGGCAAGCTCCTCGAGCGCTTCCACAGCCAGTGGCGGCTCGCGCCGCGAAAGCTCCAGCCATAACTCGACGGCGGACTCATGCTGGCGCTTTCGCTTGAACTCCGCGGCGAGGTGCTTTAATGCCAGGCTTTCGACCGGCTGGGGAAGTCCCGCCGCCAGGGCTTGACGGCAGGTGGAGATGGATTTTTCCTTCGAGCCTGCCGTCCCCAGGATGCGGCTGAGGCTGAAGAGGTCGAGTGGCGACCCCAGCGCTTCGGCCCCACCGTCGCCCAGAGCGCGAGCCAGTTCCACGGTAATCGCGGCGAGCGTCACCACATCCAAAGCATTGTGGTAGAAGACTGGCTGCAAGCCTCGCGCATCGCCGCTGCGCAAGTAGTCGAAATAGATTGCCGGAATCTCCGATCCCGGCACATCGCCCTCCCGGCTGATTCCTAAAATTGCTTCCTCGAGGTCAGTGAGTTTGCAGCTTTCCAGGCGCAGTTTCCACAGGCGGCGCGCGGGGTGGAGAGCGTCAAAGTGGATCAAGCGGTCCAGGGGCGATTTCATCCGAGCCAGCGCATACCGGGTCTCGAGCAGCGGCACATCAAAGGTCTTTCCATTGAACGTGACGATTCCTTGGCAAGGCTCCAGCGCCTCAGCCAGCGCCTCGAGCATGGCTTTTTCCTCGGGATAGTCACGAAGGAAGAACTGCCGCACCACAAACTTCATGCCTTCGACATTTCCAATGCCGATGAGGAACGCGCAGGTTCCGGTTCCACCGGCAAGGCCCGTAGTTTCCGTATCCAGGAAAACCAGCCGCGATGCATCGGGCATCGCCGCATCCCTCAGAACCAGGTTCAGGGGACTGAGGTCCGCCGAAGGAATATCGCCGATGCGGAGCTTCCCGTAAGGCCGCCCGAAAGGAAATGCCTCGCGCGCCAGGAAGAACTCGCCCCGAGAGTTCTTCAACACCTCGCCCTCCACGTATTCCTCGATCCCCTTGGCAAACCTCTGGGCTGGCAGCTTGCGGGTGGGCTGCGGATTCTCCAGGCGTCGCAAGTACTCGAGCGTCTGCTCCAGTTCCTTGTCACGGTCCCGGGATCCGGAGGCCTGCTTAAGCTGGCGGAGTTTCTGTTCGAGATTCATTTGTGAAAACGACTCACAAAAGTAGTCGTCAGTAGTCAGTCAGTGGTCAGTTGTCAGTAGTCCGTGGTCCGTTGCCCGAAGGGCAATGCCGTCGGTAGTCCCGCACCCGCGGAAGCTCCTCTTTTCAGGGGGGTGCGCGGCGGCCAAGCCCCTAAACTTACTCTCCCTTCTCCCCCTTGCGGGAGAGGGGAGAATGTAGAAACTCAAGCCCTCTCCCCCTTGCGGGAGAGGGGAGAATGTAGAAGCTCAAGCCCTCTCCCCCTTGCGGGAGAGGGGAGAATGTAGAAACTCAAGCCCTCTCCCCCTTGGGGGAGAGGGTGGACCGCCGCCGGCGTTTTCACCAGCCGGGGCGGGCCGGGTGAGGGGGTCCGCACAACTCCATTCCGAAAAAGTCAACGGACTACGGACCACGGACAACGGACAACCTTCGCAAGATCTCCAGAGCCACCTCTTTTCCCTTTTCTCCAACCTCGCCAATCGGGCCCACGCAGGAGGGGCAGCCCGAAGCGCAGGGACAGTCTGCAATCAGTTTCTGAGTCTTTTCCAACAAGGATTGGCTCATGCGGAAGAGCGGTTCGCTGAGCCCAACTCCGCCAGGATATTTATCGTAGAGGTAAATGTTGGGTTCGAAAGCAACGACTGCTGCGATTTTAGATTTTAGATTTTGGATTTTGGATTCGGGATTGGACTCATGGCCCGCGCCTGAATCCTGAATCCTGCCTTCTTCATTCTGACTTCTGACTTCTGATTTCTGACTTCTGCTTTCTTCGTTCTCCCCCACGGCCACTCCCAAGTCTCGAGCGTCGCACATCACCAGCAGCGTGGCAATAGCTACGAGTGCGTTGGCCAGGCCATTCACCCCATCCAGTCGCTCTGTCGAACCGTAGGGAAGGCTTTCCATCAAGTCGCGGGGGAGGGTGAGCCAGAAGGCGGTGGTATGCATCTCCTGCTCAGGCAGCGTCAGCTTGCCATCGCCGACGTTCTCCATGGTGTGGAACTTAATCTTCTTGAACCCGACCACCTGGGTATTCACTTGCACCTCGCCATGATTCTTGCTGGCCGGGCCGATGGGCGCCGAGTCGAACCTTTCGAGAACCTTGATTCTCGTGTAAGAGATGGCGTCAGTGAAATACTCGCTCGTCACTTGGTGGACGTAAGCTTTCCGGTCGTCGTAGTCGAGGCGCTCGACGTGGTACTGTTGGCCATCCTGCATGTAGATGGCCTTTTCGTGGAGGGTGGTCAGGGCGCTGGAAAAATCCACTTCGCCGATCACTTTAGCTTCGCCGGTCGTGTCCACGATAACGAAGTTGTCCGAAGAGACCGAGCGCAAGCTGATCGCGTCGGCGGGGTAACTCTCCGAAACCCAATGCCAGCCGTCGGTAGTGTGGTGCAGAAAGCCGACTTCCTCGAGGTGCTCGCAGAGTCGCCGTAAGTTGAGCGAGCCGAATTTCTCATCCTCCCGCAAGGGCAGCTCGAAGGCGGCGCACTTCAGGTGATTGAGCAGGATAAGGAGATTGTCAGGATTGACGTAACCATGTTCCGGCGATCGGCCAAAGAAATAGTCGGGGTTCTGCACCATGAATTGGTCGAGCGGCGCACTGGAGGCCACCAGCACGGCGGCGGAAGTTCCCTGCCGGCGGCCTGCCCTGCCGACGCGTTGCCAGGTGGAGGCGATGGTCCCGGGGTATGCCGCGAGCACGGCTACGTCCAGGCTTCCGATGTCAATGCCCAGCTCGAGAGCATTGGTCGCCACCACGCCCAGCAGGCGACCGTTGCGCAGGTCGCGTTCAATCGCGCGCCGCTCCAGCGGCAGATAACCGCCACGATAGCCTCGGACCGCTTCCGGGGCCAGGGGGGCTCGCGAAAAATCCTCCTTCAGGTAAGTCACCAAAATCTCCGTGGCAAGTCGGCTGTTGGCGAAAACGATAGTCTGAAGGCCGCGCCCCAGGAAGGTGCGGGCAATGCGCCGGGTTTCGTTCAGATACGAACGCCGGATGCCGAGTTGCAGGTTCACGACCGGCGGGTTGTAAAACACGAGATACTTCTCTGCCGAGGGCGCACCGTTTTCGTCCACCAGAAAAACGTCTTCCTCGATGATGCGAGTGGCTAATTCCGCCGGATTGGCGATGGTCGCTGAGGTGCAGATGAATTGGGGTTGGGTGCCGTAGAACTGCGCAATGCGCTTCAAACGGCGGAGAACGTTGGCCAGATGACTGCCGAAAACTCCCCGGTAGTAATGCAGCTCGTCAATCACCACGTAGCGCAGGTTCTCAAACAGCCTCTGCCATTTGGTGTGGTGGGGCAGAATGCCGGCGTGAAGCATGTCCGGGTTGGTGATGACCAGGTTTCCCCGAGCGCGAATGGCCTTGCGGGCGTCCTGGGGCGTGTCTCCGTCGTAAGTGAACGTGCGGATATCCTCTCCCAGCTTCTCCGTCCACCTGTTCAGTTCCACCAACTGGTCTTGCGAAAGCGCCTTGGTGGGAAACAGGTACAGTGCCCGAGCCTCGGGGTTCTGTACCAACTCGCCCAGAATCGGCAGGTTGTAACAGAGGGTCTTCCCGGATGCCGTGGGCGTGACCACCACCACGTTTCTGCCTTCATGGGCCAACTCACACGCGCGCGCCTGATGTGTGTAAAGGGAAGGAATGCCACGCGCCTTGAGCGCCTCCAGAAGCCGGGCGGGCAGAAACTCTGGAATTTGGGCGGTCTGTGCCTCTCGTGCCGGGAAGTGTTTAAGGACCGTCACTCCGCCACGGGCGGGTGAGCCCTTAAATTTCTCCCGGATTTCTTCCAGGGCGCTCTGGATAGGCGCCAAGCCCGCTTCGGCGGGCGTCCCCACGTTTGCCAGTGCCTGCGTTTTCTCTTCCACGTCGCCTCACATCTTAGAACAGGTTTAGGCGCCGGGTGTCAGGCGCCAGGTTTCAGGTGTCAGCCTGCCCCGTGTCATTCTGAGTCCCGACCTGTCGGGACGAAGAATCCCTGCAGTTTCTTTGAGCCGCCATTTCTGCCACACTTGAGGGTCGCGGTAGGCGAGAACTTGTTGCACGCATCCCCCAAACGCGACCCCCTGAGACCTGGCACCTGACACCTGGCACCTCCTTAATTTCGCCTTTTATTCGCTCAATATACCACAATTCGCCGCCGCCTCCAAGGCAGGTGGAGCGCAGAACACAAAGACCCCGACTGCTGATAGTAATCTGTGTCATCTGCGGAATCTGCGGATTATAACAAGCGGGCAAAAACAAATCCGCAGATTGCGCCGATGATGCAGATGAGTCAGACCGCAAAGGCCCCGACTGCTAATAGTAATCTGTGTCATCTGTGGAATCTGCGGATTATAATAAGCGGGCAAAAACAAATCCGCAGATTGCGCCGATGATGCAGATGAGTCAGACCGCAAAGGCCCCGACTGCTAATAGTAATCTGTGTCATCTGTGGAATCTGCGGATTATAATAAGCGGGCAAAAACAAATCCGCAGATTGCGCCGATGACGCAGATGACTGAAGAAAGACGCGACGAGAGGACCTATGCCGTCATCGGGGCGGCCATGGAGGTGCACCGCGAGCTAGGGACGGGGTTTCTAGAGGCCGTATATCAAGAAGCGCTCGCCCGCGAATTCACCTTGCGGGGAGTTCCATTTCGCCGCGAGGTCGAGCTGCCGGTGTTTTATAAAGGCGAAAAGCTCAGCACTAGTTACCGCGCGGATTTCATGTGCTTCGACTCGGTGATTGTGGAGTTGAAAGCTTTGGCGCGGCTGACGGGGGTCGAGCACGCTCAACTGATCAACTACCTCAAGGCCACGGGCTTTGAAGTCGGTCTGCTGCTGAACTTCGGCGCACCGTCACTTGAATACAAGCGATTTGCCCACAGTAAGTGATCCGCAGAATTAATAGATTGCGCAGACCACAAACTCCCCGACTGCTGACAGTGATCTGCGGAATCTGCGGATTATAACAACTGGAAATCGGCGGATCGAAGGAAGATTGTTACCAGGGAGCGGAACATGAAACTCACACAGCGAGTAGCGCAGAGTCTCGTTTTCTAGAGACTCTGCGGCTTTTCCTTCACATTCGTCCCCGTTCATAGGCGGGCAGCGGTACACCATCGATGCCAAGAGGGCGATTCGCCCTAAAGGTTGCGCTCCGGCCTCCCGTGTGATCGTGCGCACTCGACCACCGCCACTCCTCGGCGTGTTTGACCAGGCCGGCCCGCACTGGGTTGAGGTGAATTATTCCACTTTCTCGTAATATTCCTTAACGCTTCGCAGAACACGGTCGAAAAATCGCGGATGCCAGAGAAGCCCTCGCTCTCCTCTGCCCGCATTGATGGGAAGAGTCGAGCCCGCCTTAATCGATTCCATCACACGCGAGAGGGTGACCAAGAAAAAGGGGGTCATTGAGTCGGTTGACTTTGGCTTTTCACAATCTGATAATTCCCAAGCGGCCGGAATACGGTCTGCTCCGCGGCCATAAGTTCGTGAGGGAGCGCGAAGAGGTTCGCGGGGAAGAATCCACGATGGAATCACAGGCAATTTCATTGTGGCCGTCACGTCCTGCCTGCGAGGATACATGTCCACTGTGACGAACCATGTTGTGAAAGCTGCGAAGCTTGCAAAGGAATTGCTCGTCGGCGCCTACCGGATGGTCTACATGTCGCGGCGAGTGGACGACAAGGAGATTCAGCTCAAGCGCCAAAACCGGGCCTTCTTCCAGATCA
>Ga0208037_1000747_pt1 | contig 17762 bp, 12 predicted proteins | sample June2015DPH_13_1_3_FD_184710 | JGI IMG/M metagenome (GOLD analysis project Ga0208037, IMG submission 184710) | Peatland microbial communities from SPRUCE experiment site at the Marcell Experimental Forest, Minnesota, USA - June2015DPH_13_100... | ecosystem: Environmental > Terrestrial > Soil >...
GTCCCTGACCATGTTGCCTTCCGCTGGTCTGATAGCGTCGGCGTCCTGATTGCGCGTTTTCGAAGCTCAATACCCAGCCCACCTATTCCCCTGTTTACGCTTCACTGCGCGCCTCACGACGCCCAGCGCAAAACTCGGGGCCGAGTGGATCGCTACTCCTTCCTCGTGAGAATCTTTCATTCTCTGCTTCCTGCCGGTTTATCCCGGCGCTTTCCAGACCTCCGTCTTTATGATCTGCGGTTCTTGCTCAGATTCGCGCTTCCGAATCCAAGCGCAAACTGGCAATCGTCAACTCGCAGCGGCGCGTTGGTTGCGCCGCGCTCATGTCGCAATACCCGTTCACGCGGAACCATTGCCAGGGAGTGGATATCTGCGCCGCATGAGTAGGCGCACCATGACGAATAAGAGCAGTCAAGCCGCAAAGGCGGAGGTCTGCGCTACTTGTTTTCACCTCCTGTGTAGAATGTCAGAATTAGTGAGGTTGTGTGCCACACTTCTTGAGAAAACGTGCCACAACTAATGACAAGACCCGATTCGTACCGGGCAACCCTGCATGTTGTGCAGGCGCAATGGCAACACGACTTGACTCGGCTCATTGATCGGCTGAGAATACAGGACGGATGGCAGCGAAGTTGGATCGTCCACATTCAAATCGAATATCGGCCGGTGACCGCAGGATGAGGAGGCCGGATCGCCTGTCTGACCTAGCCCGCAAGATTCTGCGCCTTGCCAACCGCGGGCTGCCGCGCATCGATTTCCTTCGAGAGATATCGAAGGTGCTGCTGGAATCTTCCAAATGCGACGCGCTGGAGCTGCGGCTGAGAGACCCGAACTTGCAGTATAGCTGGGAAGCTTCGAGGCGTCCGAAGCGGTCTTTCCGTTTTGTGATTCTGGCTAACCCACGCAAAGAGAACCGCCGGTTCCCGAGCCTTTCCAGGCCACAGGGCGGGTCGGAACTTGAACGCATAAGCAAGGACGTCATGCTCGGCCGCTTTGAATCGTGTTCGCCCTTTTCCACGTCTCAGAGGGGTTTCTGGACGGGAGACACGCACAAGTCAATAGCGTTGCGTGGGGTCAGGAAGGTCGTTCCCGGGGGATTGTATAGATCCCTCGCTATGATACGATTTATTGTCGACGATCGGACCATCGGGCTCCTGCAACTGAAGAGCCTCCAGCCGAACCATTTCACCGGAGAAGAGGTTGAATCGTACGAGGGTCTAGCGCAAACGCTGGGACTGGCGATAGCTAATCGACACGTGCAATGGGCGTTACGAGAGCGGGTAAAAGAACTAACGTGTCTTTACGGCATTGCACAGGTGGCCCAGAGGCCGGGCATTCCATTAGAAGGCATTCTGCAGGGCATCGTGGAGCTTCTTCCTCCCGCGTGGCAGCATCCCGGCATCGCCACGGCACGGATTGTGTTAGACGGGCGCGCGCGCACCACTCCGGACTTCAAGGAAGGCCCGCATCGCCAAGCAGCGGACATCTTTGTGGGCGGAGTGCGGCGCGGTGCCGTGGAGGTGTTTTACACACGGGACAAGACGGGCTTTGTGGAAGGGGCATTCCTGAAAGAAGAGCAAAGCCTCATCGACACGGTAGCAAAGGAGGTGTCGCTTGTGGTGGAGCGCCGCGAGGCCGAGATCTACAAATCGAAATTACAGGATCAGCTCAGGCACGCCGATCGCCTGGCCACAATCGGACAGCTTGCGGCGGGTGTTGCGCACGAGCTCAATGAGCCGTTGGCGAACATCCTGGGCTTTGCGCAACTCGCCAAGAAGGATCCGGGGATGCCCGCGACGGCGGCGAACGACCTGGAGAAAATCATAAGGACCTCCTTGCACGCACGGGAAATAATCCATAAGCTGTTGGTTTTTTCCCGGCAGATGCCATTACAGAAGACACAGGTGAATCTGAATCAGGTGGTCAAGGAGGGGCTGCATTTTCTCGAGTCCCGGTGCGCGAAAGCGGGAATCGAACTGATTCGCTCGCTAGACCCGGATTTGCCGGAGATCAGTGCCGATCCATCGCAGTTGCAGCAAGTTCTGGTGAACCTGGTTGTCAATGCGATTCAGGCATCGCCGAGCGGAGGCCGATTGACGATCGAGACGCGTCACGGTCGAGATCGCGTTTCTCTGGCTGTAACAGACACGGGCACCGGCATGAGGAAAGAAGTCAAAAGCAAGATCTTCACGCCTTTCTTCACGACCAAAGATGTGGACCAGGGAACGGGCCTGGGGCTGGCGGTCGTGCACGGGATTGTGACCTCACACCGGGGCGTCATTCACGTGGACAGCGAGATTGGGCGAGGCTCGCGATTCGAGGTTCAACTGCCGGTGAGCAGCGCTGCGAATACTGGAAAGAGTGGCTGAGATGGCCCACATGCCTCATCAGGAACAGATCCTGGTTGTGGACGATTCCGCGGACACGCTGGAAGTTCTGCAGCGAAACCTGCACTCCAAGGGATACCAGGTTTTCACCGCTCCCGGCGTGGAGGACGCCATTCGGATTCTGGAGCAGATGCCGGTGGACCTGGTCATCACCGACTTGAAGATGCCCAAATTGAGTGGCCTTGATCTGGTGAGACATATCCGAGAAAACCTGAAGAGCACGGAAGTGATGATGATCACTGGGTACCCTTCCATCGGGGGGGCAGTGGATGCGGTTAAGATGGGCGCCGAGGAATACCTGGCGAAGCCATTTACCGACGAGGAGTTATTTTCCGCCGTGGGGCGAGCGCTCGACAAATTGCGAAGCCGCCGTGCAGCGCAAGCGCCGGCGTACCGGCCGCCGGCATCACCGTTCGGACTAGTGGGCGAGTCACCGGCGATGCAGCAGGTGTTCAGGGCGATTGGGAAGGTTGCGGCCACGCCGGCCACGGTGCTGATTACTGGCGAGAGCGGCACAGGCAAGGAACTTGTGGCCAGAGCGATTCACTACAGCAGTACGCGCGCCTCAGCCCCCTTTGTACCTGTGAGCTGCGCTGCCATTCCGGAAGGACTGCTCGAGAGTGAGCTTTTCGGACACCTAAAGGGCGCGTTCACGGGTGCTTCCGAAACTCGTGCGGGGTTCCTGCAGACGGCCGAGGGTGGGACGATTTTTCTGGATGAGATCAGCTCGACCAGCCTAGCCACACAAGTGAAACTGCTGCGTGTGCTGCAGGAGAAGGAAGTGTGCATGGTGGGGTCGACGCGGGCTCGGCATGTGAACATCAGAATCCTGGCCGCCACCAACAAGGATCTGCTGGGCTTGGTAAAGAAGGACGCCTTTCGCGAAGATCTTTACTTCCGCCTGAACGTACTCACCATTGATGTGCCGCCTTTGCGGGACAGAGGTGGAGACGTATTGATTCTGATTCGCCATTTCGCGGCCAAGTTTGCCAGGGAAATGGGAACGGACGTGCCCGGATTCTCCGACCAGGCCCTGCAAGTCCTCTGCAACTATCATTGGCCGGGCAACGTTCGTGAACTCGAGAATGTCGTGCAACGCTTGGTCGTGATGCATGAGGGTGGCGCCATCGAGGTTCCCGACCTGCCCTCGTTGATGCGATTCTCCGGACTGCGGAAGGCCTCCTTCGACCGGACGCTGGCCGAGGTCGAGGCCGAGTACATTCAGAATGTCCTATCCAGCGTAAACGGCAACCGAACCCGGGCAGCGGAGATCCTGGGAATTGACCGTAAGACGCTGAGAGAGAAATTGAAGGCCTCGACGGCACCTCCCTCCTGAACACAATGCCACCGGGGAGTTACTCCCCACCGGTTCAAATCTCCCCAGTCTTGCCCACACGAACCTCTCACCTCACCGTATCCATCCGCAGGTCTGAATCTCTCTCATTCTGGTTGAGTTGCGCCGCCTGAACGGTGCTCGGTTCCGGCGATCACACATTGGTGACCAACTTGCCTCACGTGCTTGTGGCGGTTTGCGTAGAGGTTTTCCGCCGCCTGCGAGGAGAAGAGCAATGGCAACACTAATCCACGCCGTGGCGACAAGTCGCGGCATTTGTTCAACCTGTATGCATGAGGAAGATTGTATCTATCCGACGAACCGGGGGCAAATCGTCCTCAACTGCGGGCAATTTGAACCGTGCCCGCCGCTGCCATCACGGCCGCCCGACAAGGATCAGATGGAACTCGAGGAACTGTGGAAAAAATCCTCCCGGGACGAACCCGGCAAGGAGTTCAAGGGTTTGTGCAGCAATTGTGAGGACCGGCACGTCTGCATCTATCCCAAGCCCGTTGGCGGCGTCTGGCATTGCGATGAGTACCGGTAGTTCAAACGGCGCAGGCGGCCCCGAGCGCATCCCGGAGGATTTCCGATGAGTGCGGAGAACGTCTTACGGATTGTAGAAGAACACGCCGGCAAGTATGGCGGATTGATTGGCATCCTTCAGGAGATCCAGGCGAGGTACGGCTACCTTCCGCCTGATGCGCTCGAGATCGTAGCCGATAAGACGGGACGGTCGCTCACCGATGTCTACGGGGTGGCAACGTTCTTTCGCTCTTTCAGCCTGAAACAGCGCGGCAAGCATGTTTGCTCGGTTTGCCTGGGCACCGCGTGCCACGTCAGAGGCGGGCCGGTGATCGCGGAAGAATTCGGGCGAGCCCTGGGCGTTAATCCGGGAGAGACGACTCCTGACCGTGACTTTACGCTGGAAACGGTGAACTGCCTCGGCGCTTGCGCCCTAGGGCCGATCGTGGTTGTCGACGGGCACTATTTCTCGAACGTGAGCCCCGTAAGGGTGAAGGAGATTCTGGAACAGGCCCACAACGGCCTGGACAAAGTGGAAGTGGCGACTGACCCGCGCGTCTTCCCCGTGGAGGTCAGTTGTCCGCGGTGCAATCACAGCCTGATGGACCCGGAGCATCCGGTGGATGGTCACCCCTCTATCCGTGTAACGGTGGCCTTCGCACGTGAGCACTTCCCGCTCCGCTTGTCGTGCATTTACGGGAGTTACAACTTGCAGTCTGAGCAGGAGATCCCGAAGGACGCGATGGTGGACTTCTTCTGCCCCCATTGTCATGCGCACCTGACCGGAGGTTCGAGTTGCCCGGAGTGCGGAGCGGCGATGGTGCCGATGATTGTGCGCGGGGGTGGAATTGTTCAGATTTGTTCGCGAAAGGGCTGCAAGGGCCACGTTCTCGATCTGAACGGGCCGACGCTCTGATCGCTGGCGTCAGCCGAGTCAGACGAGCGGTTCGGAAGGACTGGATGTGCGGCACGAGCCCCGGGTGAATCGGCCCAGGGCCGGGATGATTTTGATCGAGCCTGTTGCCGCGTGTAGTGCGGCTTGGCAATGAGAGACAGACATGGAGAGACTCGGATCGCCTGAGGATTTCGCGGCGCTCCAGGAAAGATTCATCGCTGACCGGGACACGCGGATCCCTGTCATCGTCATCCCTGCCGGGACGTGCGGGCAGGCGAGTGGCGCCAACGACTTGATCCGCATCGCGAAGCGCGAGGTTCTGAGCAACGGACTTGCGGGAAAGATCCGGATACGGATCACCGGCTGCCACGGCTTCTGCCAGGCTGAGCCCAGCGTGCTCATTGAGCCGGAGGGCACCTTCTACCCGCAGCTCGGAATCAAACAGATGACCCGAGTTGTCCAGGCGGTGGGCGAGGGGCGGGTGGTCGAAGACCTTCTTTGGCGAGATCGCAAGACATACAAGAGGGTACAGCGACAGAGCGATATTCCCTTCTTCCGAGGCCAGCGGCGCACCATTCTTGCGCGCAACGAAAAGATCGATCCGATCCGAATCTACGACTACATCGAAAACGGCGGGTATTCGGCGCTGGTGAAAGTCCTCGCGGAGGGGAATCCGCGCTGGGTGGTGGATGAGGTAAAAGCATCCGGTCTGCGCGGCCGCGGCGGTGCCGGCTTTCCCACCGGTGTCAAGTGGGAGCTGCTGGCGAATGCGCGGAATGGCCAGGGCAAGTTTCTCGTCTGCAACGCGGACGAAGGTGATCCGGGCGCGTACATGGATCGCAGCGTTCTGGAAGGGAATCCGCAAAGCGTCATCGAAGGAATGCTAATCGGCGCTTATGGCACGGGCGCTACGCAAGGCATCGTTTATGTTCGGACCGAGTATCCGCTGGCAATTAAACATCTGGTCATCGCGCTCCGGCAAGCGCACGGACTCGGCCTCTTGGGTGAGAACATACTGGGCACCGGTTTTTCGTTTGACATCCAGATTGTGAAAGGCGCGGGAGCGTTTGTGTGCGGCGAGGAGACGGCGCTCATCCGATCGGTGGAAGGCGAACGAGGCGAACCTCGCCAGCGGCCCCCCTACCCCATCGAAAGAGGAATCGGCGGAAGGCCTACGGCCATCAACAACGTCGAGACCTGGGCGAACATCCCGATCATTGTCGACGAAGGTGCTGCGAGGTTCTCGAAGGTTGGCTCGCCTCAGAACACCGGCACAAAAATCTTCAGCTTGGTCGGCAAGGTGAGGAACACCGGGTTAGTCGAAGTGCCCATGGGCATCACCATCGGGGAGATCGTACACGGGGCGGGCGGCGGAGCCTCCGGAAGGGCGGAGATCAAAGCCGTGCAGACGGGCGGGCCGAGCGGGGGGTGCCTTCCAGCCTCAATGTTCGACTTGCCCATCAACTACGAAAGCCTGACCGCGGCGGGCTCAATCATGGGGTCGGGCGGCATGATCGTGATGGACGACAACACCTGCATGGTGGATGTCGCCAAATACTTCATGAAATTCCTGAAGGATGAATCCTGCGGCAAGTGCTTCATTTGCCGTAAGGGGACGCAGAGAATGTGGGAGATCCTGGATGACATCACCACCGGGAAGGGCACACTCGAGCAACTCAATCTCCTGGAAGAGTTGGCATTGGCAGTGAAGGATGCATCGATGTGCGGACTGGGTCAAACCGCGTCTAATCCTGTCCTGAGCACGCTACGGTACTTTCGCGACGAGTACCTTACGCATATCGAGCGCAAGTTCTGCCCGGCCACGGTTTGCCGGGACCTATTCACCTATCGCGTGATCGCGGAAAAGTGCACGGGCTGCGGGTTGTGCATAAAGGTTTGTCCGACGGGCGCCATTACAGGGCCAAGGAAGGAAGTGCATAACCTGAACCAGTCCAAATGCATCAAGTGCCGGGCCTGCTTTGAGATCTGCAAATTTGACGCAATCGCTGGTGACGCGATCATCGCCGTGCCACCCAGGTGAGCGGTCGTGAAGGGGAACCCATGATCACCCTGACCATGAACGGACTGCCGGTGACGGTGGAGGAAGGCACGACGCTGCTCGAGGCCGCCCGCTTCCTCGGTTTCCCCATTCCGACGCTGTGCCATCTCGAGGGACTGTCGCCGTACGGAGCCTGCCGCCTCTGCGTAGTCGAGATTGGCCAAGGGACAATAGCGAAGCTGGTCACCTCCTGCACCTACCCGGCCGAGGAGGGGCTCAAGGTCCGGACGGCCTCCACCCGCGTGATGCGGGCGCGCAAGATGATTCTGGAACTGCTGCTGGCGTCCTGCCCGCAATCGAAGACCATTCAGGATTTGGCTTCGGCCTACGAGGTGCGCAAGCAGCGCTTCCGCCAGGAGTACGACGATTGCATCCTGTGCGGTTTGTGCGTCCGGATGTGCGAGGAGCAGATGATGGCCAAAGCCATCGGCTTCCGCGGGCGCGGCGAGAGGCGGAGTGTTGGCACGCCCTTCGACGTGCCCTCCCAAGCGTGCCGGCTGTGCGGCGCCTGCATGTACGTTTGCCCGGCCTGCCAGCTCCGCTGCACTTACAACGAGCCGGAAAAGGCGATTTGCGGTAGTTGCGCAAACTTGAGCCCTCCGTGTCTCGAGAAAAAGGCGTTCGATGACATGATGTGTTACATGGCGCCCTGTGTAGCGTGTGAGATCCGAAAGGATTAAGCCGTGTACACCTGGCCCAGCGACAGAGTTATCGCATGGGAATGGCAGCGAATTTCCGGAGAGTAATTTAGCAGGACGCTGAAAAACCCCTAGCCTGTCATTCCGAGCGAAGCGAGGAATCTCGTAAGTCCTATGTTTCCAGAGCGAGATTCCTCGCTTCGCTCGGAATGACAACGTTCACAAGGGTTTTTCAGTATCCTGGTTAGGGAGGCACTACAATGTCGTTTTCAAGAGTTAATTCCTCGGCCGCAACTCTCACCAAGAACCGGACGGAAGGCTCGGTTGTCCCCGCGTCTGGTATGTGCGTGACGTGCGTGGACGGCTGCATCGGGATGTGTGAGATCGGCAAGTCGGCCTATCGCGGCCACGAGGTGATCTATCCCCAACCGTTCGGCGTGATCACTACGGCGGGCGAAAAAGCCTACCCGGTGGATTACTCTCATTTCAACATCATGGGTACTGCCGCCGGCGCACACGGGATCGACGCCGACAGCGACAAGGCCATTTTCCCCGCCGTCAAGCTGGAAGTGGAATTCGGTCATGACCACAAGCTGAAGTTCCGTTACCCGTGGATCATCCCTGGCCTGGGGTCGACCAACATCGCCAAAAACAACTGGGAAGGGCTGGCGATCGGGTCAGCGCTGGCCGGCACTGGCCTGACGATTGGAGAGAATGTGGCCGGTATGGATCCCGAGGCGGTCATCAGGAATGGCCGGGTAGTGGACACGGCGGACTTGAAGCGGCGCGTGCATATTTACAAGAGCTACCAGAGTGGTGGCTATGGCGCCATCATTGTCCAGGCGAACATCGAAGACACCCGCCTGGGCGTGCAAGAGTACGCGATCGAGAAGCTCGGGGTGGAGTGTGTCGAACTGAAATGGGGGCAAGGGGCGAAGAATATTGGCGGCGAAGTGAAGATTGGCTCGCTCGCCAAGGCCCAGATGCTTCACGAGCGCGGGTACATCGTGCTACCCGATCCGACGGATGCGGTCGTCATCCGTGCGTTTCAGCGTGGCGCGTTCAAAGAGTTCGAGCGCCATTCGCGCGTCGGCATGGTCACGGAAGAATCCTTTGCACGGCGAGTGGAGGAGTTGCGGGCGGCCGGCGCCAAGCACGTTTTCCTCAAGACGGGCGCCTACCGTCCCGCTGACTTGGCGCGCGCCATATCCTTTGCGTCAAAGTACAAACTGGACCTTCTCACCGTGGATGGGGCGGGCGGCGGCACAGGCATGAGTCCTTGGCGAATGATGAACGAGTGGGGCGTTCCGCCGGTGGAACTCCACTCGCTGTTGTATGAATACGCCAAGCGGCTCGCGGAGCAAGGGCAGTACGTGCCGGCGCTGGCAGTGGCGGGCGGGTTCACCTTCGAAGATCAGATCTTCAAAGGGCTGGCGCTGGGCGCCCCCTTTGTGAAACTGGTCGGCATGGCGCGTTCCCCTATCGCCGCGGCCATGGTCGGAAAGACGATTGGGAGAGCGATCGAAGAGGGACAATTGCCGGTATATATCGAGCGCTTCGGCAGATCGCGTGACGAGATTTTCGTCACGGCGACGGCATTGCGGCAGGAACTGGGTGATGAAGCCTTCGAAACACTGCCGCCCGGCGCACTTGGTTTGTACACCTACTACGAGCGGCTTGCCCAGGGTCTGCGCCAGCTCATGGCCGGCACCCGGAAGTTTTGCGTTGAGCACATTAGCCGGGACGATCTCGCGTCTCTCACCCGTGAAGCGGCGGAGATCAGTGGAATTCTGCACGTGATGGACGTGGACAAGGCGGAGGTGGACGAGATTCTGCACGCGTCGCAGTGTGTATCAACTTTGTGACTCCCCGGAGGGAAAGCCCATCCCCAGAGTGATCCTTGAAGAAACTCTCTTGCGGCGGGGGCGACGCTCTGCCGTTCCCGTCCCGGCGCGGCCAAGGGGCTTTTGGATCCAAGATTTAACAGTTGTTCCCTGAGAGGCCCCCACCCTGGCATCCCACATCCTGTCGGAATGGCTGCCGGAAGCGGACTCCATGTCTCTTGACAAATGAGGGTGGATAGGCTAGGATAGTAGGTGGGGTTGTGGAAAATACAGGATTCAGGATTCAGGATTCAGGATTCGGGATTCAGGAGTCAGGATTTCGCAGAGGGAAAATTAGGGACAGGTGATAAGCGCAATTGTGAATGGTGAATTGTGAATTGCTTTCTTCCTTTTCGCCACCGCGGGCTGCCTTCTGCCTACTGCCGACTGCCTACTGCATTTGAGGGGAATTCGAGTTGGCGGGACCCTTGGCCCGTACAGCAGTCTACGACACAATGTCATATCCAACAGGGAAATAAAGAACTAGTAACTTTAAAAAGTGAACGAACTAAGCAGGGATGTCTATGAAAACAAAGGACCACTGTGGAAAAAGTGAGGGCGAAGCTGGAATGTTATAGAAAATAAAGGTACTTATCGGCTGAAAGCAGGAATGTTGTTGAAAATACAGGTAGTTAGTTCCTCGTAGGTGGTATGTGGTAGGTCGTAGGTCGGGGAAGAGCCGCTAGGGCAATTCTGAATTCTGAATTCAGCATTGCCCCAGCCCGAGCGCCTGACACCTGACACCTGAAACCTGCCTTTCTACCCCACCTACCACCTACAACCTACCGCTCTAACGGCGCGATAAGGCTTCGAGCAGCCTCTGCTCGATGCTGCGGAAGGTGGCGGCATCGCGGACGTATTCAGTGAAGGACGAAACCGCACTTGCGGCAATCTCGTTGGCTGCGGCGGGATCACGCGCCTTGAGTGCCCTGAGCATCTCATAGTCCTCGATGCCCGAGCGCATCGCCTCGAACCGGATGGAGCTTCGGACGGTAAGATGCTCCCGGTCGGGATAGACAATGAAGGCATCGCCCGGAGGCAAAAGCTCCGTATTGTCATCGATCACCGGTTGCGTGTCGAGCAGCGGCTTCGGGGTCCAATAATTCCCGCCCCAGTGCAGGAATCCGGTGAACCCATAACGGAAATCAAGCCACTGGAGAAGCCTTACCTTGATTAAGGGGAAGTCCAGCAAGCGGTTGAGATATCTCTTCTGAGGATAAAGACAGGTGTAGAACCAAACAGCACGCCCGCTCTCGATGCGCCGCTCGAGGAGCGCCATCTGGTCATCGAAACGGCCGAGCTGCGGAACCCAGACGTCGCAGTTGCTCTGGAGCGCCTCAGGCATGTTTGCCGCGTCAATGGCGTCGATAGTGGGAATGCCCGGCATTTGATGGTGGACGAGGGCGGCGAATCTTCCGTAGTAGGGAATCTCGTTGCCGTGCGCCTCGTCGAGTACGTGCTGGAGGTAAAGTGTGTCCCAGGCTTTTTCCTTCAGATGTGTCCCCAGCGCTGCGAGGAATGCGGAAAGAGAAGTCTCCACACGCGGATCATCGGGTGGTAGGGAGATTTTCTGAGGCTTGCCGTCGACAATCTGGAAGGTCGGCACGAGCAGCGGCGCGTCATAACTGCCAGCGCGGTCGAGCAGGTGGCTGCCCTCGATGTACCCGATAGCGCCTGCCTGCCTGAACGTTTCCACCCACCGGTCGAAGTTTGTGAAGTCATACACGAGATTGCCGCCCTCGAGGCGCGGCTGGATGAGGGTGAGCAAGGGCGTCAGGATGACATTTTGTCGGTGGGATGCCAGCACCCCCGCCACATTGCTTACCAGCGTCCACCATTTCGGGGAAAACGAACCTACGCCGAAAAACTGTCGCGAGGTCTTGTCATCCAGGCTGAACCAGTTGGTGACCTTGAGCGACATTTCCTCCGGCACCGACGCGCTCACCACCTTCAGGCGGAAGGGCTCGCGCGCCACCAGCCGCCCACCAGAACGCACCAGTATCGAGCCTTCATAGGCTCCAGCCGCGGCGTCGGCTGGAATGCGAATCGTCACCCAGATCGGCGTGGTGCGGCGGGCCTCGAGCTCGAAGGGAAAGTCCTCGAGCGGATCGGGATACCACCCAGGTGCGTCCCCCACCAGTTCCTCTGGTGGACAGTCCGGCGTATGCGAGCCGACTACTACGTAGGCGACACGATGGACCTCGACAGTCGATACCCGGCGGCCGGCGCCGCCCTCGAGCGGCTTCACTTCCACCGTAAGGTCGGGGAGTGGCCGGCTCGAACGAAGTGCAAGCTGCACGCTCACGTGCTGGTTCCGTGCACCGCTGAACTCGGGCGAGCGCAGACCGTGCGCCCCGCGAGCATCACCTGGAAAGACCTTGACGAGCGAGTCCACAAACCAAGCGCTCAGCGCCGGCGAGCCACTTCCCCGCGCAATGCCAGTCGGTATCAAGCAGCCTGCGACTATCGCCATTAGGAAAGAACGGAACATGATTTCCCTCGCCAAGAAGAATTTGCCCCGCCCCAGGGCGCATCGAACTCGTGGGCCGTCCGTTGTTCTCTCGCCCAGCGGGTGAAAACCACCCATCTGGCTACCCGCTGAGGCTGTGCTTCCTAAACTTTCGCACCAAGCCGCGAGCGAAGCGCTCGCTCAAGGTGCCAAAGGGCTGGTCTGTTGTCAAGTACGTCCAAGTGGCGCCGCGACGGGTAGGATCGCTCCGGCCGGTTTCCGCCTCTGCCAAGCGCTTGGAGACCTCCTCGGTAATCCGGGCCTGCAAATCTTCGAAGCGTTTGTGGACCTCTAAGAGATACTCGTGCAGCGGGACACGACCGCCCCATTGGACCCAATGAATTCCTTCGCGAAGTTCAGTGATTGCGGCGAGGTGCTCGGCCCAAAGGTCATCTATCGTCGCCAGTGAAACCAGCCTCTCCAACTCCGTGGAACAGGGGGTGGCGCCCGTCAAGATGTCTTGCCGCCTCTGCTCGATTGCCTGGCGTTGGCCCTCGACTACACTCTCATATTTGTGCAGGAAATTCCGGATGTCAAGATTCTGGCCCTCAACCAGCCGCTGGATGCTTTCCGGGTCATGTTGGAGCTTCGGATCGTCAATGCCGTATTTGACCAACAGGTCGTCCTGGTACGACACGAAGAATCTGGAGCTGCCCGGATCACCTTGGCGCCCGGCCCGTCCGCGAAGTTGGTTGTCGATGCGGCGGCTTTCGTGACGATTGGTGCCGATAACGTGCAATCCACCCAGTTCGGCCACGCCTTCCCCCAGCTTGATGTCCGTCCCCCGACCGGCCATGTTCGTCGAAATGGTCACGGCGCCGCGTTCTCCGGCCCGGGCGATGATCTCAGCTTCCTCCTCCTCGTTGCGAGCGTTTAGGACATGATGCGGGATGCTCCCCAGCCGGGCACTGAGCCGCTCGGATTCTTCCACGCTTATCGTTCCCACCAAGACGGGACGCCCCGTTTGATGCTCTCGTCCGATCTCCTCCAGGACCGCCCGCTCCTTCTCCTGCTTAGTGCGGAAGATGATGTCGGGGTGATCGACGCGAATGACCGGACGGTTGGTGGGAATCACTTCCACTTCCAAACCGTAAACAGACCGAAACTCCTCCGCCTGGGTTGCGGCGGTCCCCGTCATGCCGCACACTTTGGGGTAGAGGGAAAACAGATTCTCCACGGTGATGGAGCCAAGAACTCTGCCCTGCACTTTGGGTGCAACGCCTTCTTTCACCTCGATGGCCGTCTGCAAAGCGGCGGGCCATCGTCGCTCTTGCACGATGCGACCCTTAAACTCATCCACGGATTCGATGGCGCCATTCTGCACAAGGTAATCCACATTCCGGCGCAGCAGGGCGTGAGCGTGCAGGGAGTTCTGGACGGCCGTTAGTAGGCGGAGGTTTTCTTCGGCAAAAAGATTCCCGCAACCAAACGCGCGCTCCACCGCCTCGATGCCCGCGTCAGTCAGCACCACATTCCGGCCATGCTCATCCAACGTGTAGTGGATCGAGGGTCGGAAGCGGCGTACCAAACGATCCACAGGAAAGACGACGGTGTCCTGATCCGACTTGCTCCCCGCGACCACCAAGGGGATGCGTGCTTCGTCAATCAGAATGGAGTCGGCCTCGTCCACCAGCGCCACAGCAAACGGTCGATGCACTTGCTGGCGGGGATAGAGGGCAAGCTGGTCGCGCAAGTAGTCGAAGCCAACCTCGTTCGCAGTGGCGTAGGTGATGTCGCAAGCGTAGGCGCGCTGGCGCTCCTCGGTGTCCATGCCTTGCTGGATGCAGCCCACCGAGAGTCCGAGGAGCTCGTAGATACCACCCATCCACCGGGCATCTCGCCGGGCCAAGTAGTCGTTCACGGTCATCACGTGGACGCCCCGGCGCTCTTGGGCGTACCAAACGATCGCCGGGACGGCCGTCAGCGTTTTACCTTCACCCGTCTGCATTTCGGCGACCTTCCCGTTGGCAAGAGCAAGCGCACCCCACAACTGCACATCGAACATCACCAAGCCCAACACACGCGCCGCCACCGCTGCGGTAACGGCGACAATTTCTTGCAGATCTCCGGCTTGGCGGCCGAGAACCTTCAACTCGTCGTGGTTAAGCTTGGCGAGCTCCTGGCGGCGTTGATTGATCGTGTGGACATGTGACGCGGATGCTTTCGAGTCAGAAAAAAGTGACCGCAAGAAACCGCTCACGACGCCTTCCTCTCTCTCGCTGATCGACGATTAGTTTGATACCTTAGCCGGGTTGGCGACCCTAAACAATGCTCTTAATCACTCGCAATCGTGACGTTCTATTCTTCCATACGTTTGCATACGTTTTCCACGAGTTCATCAAGCGAGTTGAAAGGGGAGGCGTGAGCCGGCCTCGCTAGCGTGGATGCCCCACCGGGATCAGGTAAAGCGGCTTCTGATCGGCGGGCAGCGAAAGGACCCTTGCAACTTCCTTGTCGTTGAAGGCGCCAATCAGAACACCGCCTAGCCCTAGCGCCACAGCCTCAAGAAGCAGGTTCTGTGCAGAGTGGCCCGCTTCCATATGGACGTATCGTGGCGTTCGCTGCTCACCATACTTTTGCGCCGTGCGCTCGTAGACGGCGGCAATCACGAGAACGACCGGTGCCTGAAGGATGGCCTCCTGCATGAGGGCCGCACGATGAATGTCCGGACGCAGGTCGCGCTCGAGGTGTCGAGTCAGCCGGTGCTTGTGCGGTTCGTAGTCATAGAAGCCGGAGGCGGTCGCCACCCAGACCTCCAGTGGATAGAGCGCCCCGGCCGAGGGCGCGGTTCGTAGGCCATCGGGGCTCGTGATGCCTTGAGCTGCCCAGAGAAGCTGAGAGAGTTCGCGATCAGTTATGGGTTCCCGCCTGAATTCCCGAACGGAGCGACGAGCGGCAAGAGCCTCCTCAAGAGACATGCGTCCTTTGCGTTCCGGCGCCGGAAGCTGCAGGATCGGCGCGGAAAGAGGTTTGGTTTGGCTCATAACGGCTTACCCTCCTGGAAGCATGCAGAGACTCACGACGACGGTCAATAACCATATCCCAGCTAACAAACCATCAAGGGGCGCTTCCCGATGATCTTAGCAAGCGCGAGCACAAATCTGTGACCACGGCGTCGCGATTGTGCTCAGTCAAGGAATCAGTGCTTCCTCCCATTTCTCTACCTCCGCTGGGACCATACCCTCCAGCAGTCCCGCAAACGCATTCACCGCCTTTCGAGCATCTCCGAGTGGATAATAAAAGGCTTCCCAGTTGTCGCTGTCTTCTCCGTCATGGTTGGGGATCACATAATCAAAATGCCAGGCTTCCCTCAGTTCACGATATGTGCTGGCAGCGCGCCTCTCAATATTCTCGAGATCTTTTGCCGAGAGCTCCAGCTTCTGGCGACGCGTACGTCGGAGCAGTTTGCGCCTCATGATCTCTGTGACCAGGTCCGGAAGTGAAACATTGCGCTCCGGCGCCTGGAGGTAGATAACCTCTTCCTTCGAAAGAGGGGAAAGGAAGATGCTAAGCCGATTAATGCCAGCCAGGCCGGGATGCGTCTGGAGGGCTCGCCCCACAAAAGGATTTCCCTCGAAGAGAGCATTGCTTTCTTTCAGCAAGGCCCGCAACTCTTCGATATCCAGTGCTTGCAGATCTCCTCGCACGTCCAAGACGGCATAGCGCCTTTCCGCGCGCAAGGCCTCGATCTGACTCCGTATGCGGAAATGGTAGTCGACCCCCTCGAGCTCACCTGGCCTGGGGGCACGGCTGTTGTAAAGAACCAGCTTCCGCAGTCCAAGGCGCAACTCCGGATGGAACTTGGCAAGCGTCCTGTCGAGTGGACTCTTACCGACACAGGATGGCCCGGATAGAATCACCAGTCTTCGCGAAAGCTCAGCACTCATTGCCGACCTCCCCCCACTTCTTGTGAGCAGTTCGCGGGTAAGTCAACTGGCCCCATCACAGGAAGCGGTTCCGCCTCTCACCAACAGTAAACCTGCAAGTATATACCTTACTTCTTCTGATCCAATCGCTGGTTCGGCGACGCCCCAGGGTCGCGTCAAAGTCGCGGAAAAAGCGGCTCTGCCGCCTGCTGTGCGGAAAGCCTCTGGCTTTCCGGCGCAGACAGCCTCCCTTCTTTCCGTGGACTCGGCTGGAAGGCTCAGCCTTCCAGCCGAGTCCAGGGGGTCAATCAGGGCGAGGGCCCTCGGAAAGGCGAAGCCTTTCCGCACAGCAGGCGGCAGAGCCGCTTTGGGATGTTACTTTTCGGGGACTCTGACGCGACGCCGGTAGTGCAGCAGCATAGCTGGCGGACACCGACGGACTGGGGGCATAATGAGTAGCCATGTTACAAACCACCACGCTTTGCATGCTACTGATCGCCTTCGCCACCCCGGCCTTCCCCGCCAAGGATCCGCCAACTCCAGGAAACGCTGGCGCGCGGGCTCATGCGACTCGTGGCGGCAAGCTGATCGCACTGACCTTCGATGATGGTCCCAAGCCTTACGTGCTAATGGGAACGCGATCGGGGAAAGGGGTCACGTCGCAGAGCCTACTCGCCCTACTGGATCAGCAGGAGGCTAAGGCGACCTTCTTTGTGATGGGCTGGCGGCTCTCGAAGAACGCGGACGAGATGTGCCGCAAAGTCGACGGTGGGATTTGCCGCCAGGCGGCCGAGGAAGAGCACCGTCGTGGTCACGAGATCGAGAATCACACTTACGGCCACGGCGACTTCCGGCTCATGACGAAGCGATATGGTGAAGAATGGGTGCTGAACGACATCGAGCGGGCCTCACTATTCATCCAGACAATTACCGGCGACAAGCCCGCTTTTCTGCGCCCGCCGGACTGGACCATTTGGCCGGAGCTGCAGAAAAAGATCGAAGCGCGCGGTTACCACCTCATGACAAAGTCCACAGCCGTGCCCCCAGCGCTGCGAGACGTCGACTCCGAAGACTACTTCTGTGTTGGTCATGACTTGGCCAAGTGCCCCAAGCCCTCGGGCTATGACTACGTTTTGCGCCGCATCGAACAGCGCGAGCGCCAGGGCGTTGAACAGCACATCCTCGTGTTCCATGAGCTGCCGCAGTCGGTTGAATTGCTATCGCGGCTCATCCCCGAGCTCAAGAAGCGAGGTTACAGCTTTGTGCCGCTCCGGGCGTTTATGGCAGCGGTACATGGCCAGCCGTGACGGGTTATGTGTCGGGAATACGGCAACTGAGGCAAACTGCATCGCCTACACCAAGCCACAAGGCTCATTGATGAGTTGGGCAGTGCGGTAGGCAGTAGGCAGAAGGCAGCCGGCGGTGGCGAGAAGTAAGAAGGCAACTCAAAATCCATACTTCACATTTCAGAATTCACAATAGAATTCGAAGTTGCCCCAGCACCCAGTCCCCAGCCCCTAGTACTACTACGTTAAGTTAGGGTGGACGGTTTCGTTTGCGAATTACGCTGCCACAATACGCGCACTCTCCGGTCCAGGTAAACAACAGGCGCTGGATCTCACGACGCGTCTGTGGCAGGGTCCACCCAGAAGTTTTTTTTATTCCGC
>Ga0208037_1000770_pt1 | contig 17485 bp, 10 predicted proteins | sample June2015DPH_13_1_3_FD_184710 | JGI IMG/M metagenome (GOLD analysis project Ga0208037, IMG submission 184710) | Peatland microbial communities from SPRUCE experiment site at the Marcell Experimental Forest, Minnesota, USA - June2015DPH_13_100... | ecosystem: Environmental > Terrestrial > Soil >...
TCGTCCCGTGGACCAGCTCGTTGCCAGCCTGGATTCACAACTCCTCGAGGATCAAACTCCGCTGCTCTTCCAGGGTATGGAAGTATTCATCCAGCCGGGCAATCGTTTCCAGCGCGGCGACAAGGTCTCGTTCTACGTCGAGGTGTTTGAACCCCTGATGCAATCGAGTCTTGCGCCCCGTGTGGGGGTGCTCTTCGATATCGTCAATCGCAAGACCAACCAGCAAGTGTATTCCTCGAACACCATACTTGTGGACGCGCTCGCGCGCTCGGGGAATCCCCTGATCCCCGTGGCACGGGAGATTCCCACGGACAGCCTTCAGGCAGGAGAATACCGCCTGGAGGTAAGGGCCCGGAATTCCGCGGGTGGGGCGAGCCCCATACGCACAGCGGACTTCGTTGTCGAATGAGCGTTTCGTCTGTGCGCGGCAGGAAAGCTCGGCTCAATCGGAACGTAGATAACGATAGCATCAGGCGGATGAAGTTTTCGGGCCAGGACAGAGATGCGATTCGAAGTGCGCTACTGGAGTGGTTTCGTCGAAACGCGCGTCCCCTCCCTTGGCGGAAGAGTGGTGATCCGTATGCCGTCTGGGTTTCTGAGGTAATGCTTCAGCAGACCCAGGTGGCGACGGTGATCCCGTACTACCAACGCTTTCTCGCGGCGTTTCCCACATTAGCCGACCTGGCGCGCGCCCCGCTCGAGCGAGTCCTCGAGCTATGGTCAGGACTCGGCTACTATCGCCGCCCCCGTCACCTGCACCAGGCCGCCAAGGAACTGGTTCGCCGCTTTGCCGGGGCGTTCCCCCAGGACTACGAGCAGGTTCGTTCGCTGCCTGGAATTGGGGATTACACCGCGCGGGCCGTTCTGAGCATTGCTTTCGAGCAGCCGTACACCCTGCTGGAGGGAAACGTTGCCAGAGTCCTTTCGCGTCTGGCGGCTCTGGAGGGTAATCTTCACCAGCTTGGCTTCCGTCGCGCGGTAGAAGCCCAACTCGAGCTTCTGCTTGCGCCTCGAAGCTCCGGCGACTTCAACCAGTCGTTAATGGAGCTGGGGCAAACCCTTTGCCTGCCTCGCGCTCCCCGATGTACCGCCTGCCCAGTGCGAAGCTGGTGCCGGGGATACAGATCCGGCCAGCCCCAACTCTACCCCCAGCCGCGTCCCAGGCGCGCAGCAGAATCCCATTACCTTGCCGCTGCTATCCTCCGGCGCGGACCCCGAGTGGCCATGGTGCGCGGCCTTGATGACGGCCTGTTAGGTGACATGTGGAATTTCCCCTCCGCCTTCGGCCGCTCCCGCCCCGAGGCGCTGGCGAGCTTGCGCAATAAGCTCGCGGCTGGCGGGAGCGCTTCCGTCGCCATCCACGACTCCATCGCCGAGCTCCGTCACGGCATTACTTACCGCTCCATTCTCGTCCATGCTTACCCGGTGGAGATTTCGTGCACTCCCCGTAAAGACCCGTTTCAATGGTTTCCTATTTCGAGACTGCGGCAGGCCGCGATTTCGCAACTGGCTCGCAAAATCGCGCAACAGGTGTTGTGACGAGCCCGAATTGCCAATCTAGTGTAGTGTGCACAAATTCGCTGGACAATGCGCTCGCCGTAGCGCCGGCACAGGCGACGACGCTACACTGTCCGCCCAATTACGGCACACTGCACTAGCCCTCTTTACCCACAGCCGCCCAGCAGCCTCAAACCGAGGGGAAGAACACCATGCTGGGAAATACGCCTTGCGCTAAAATGTAATCCGGTAGCGAAACGTTGCTCATGGCAAAAACCGCACAACTCGATCCCGCCACGCTCGTAAGGCTTCAATCCAACATTAGCGTGCAGCGTTACTTTGAGATTTCGCTGCTGCTGACCCTGGCCACGGGATTCATCACCGTCACGATGACGGGCAAGTTGGACATGCTCTCGATCGTGGTGGTTTCCGCCGCGCTGGCCGTGAAGCTCTGGAGCTACTCTCGCGAGGCAGACTATTCCCTCTCTCCGCGCACGGTGACGCGGATTTCCATCTTTTACATCTTCTTTTACGCCCTCGACTTCTTGATCTTCGCGCCGGGCCTGAGCGCTTTGGACAGGATGCTGGCCGCGACCGTTCACCTCATGTTGTTCATCACCGTAATCAAAATCTTCTCCGCCAAGAATTATCTAGATTACAGTGAGCTCGCCGCCCTATCTTTCATGATGATGCTGGCAAGCGCCATCCTGACGGTCAGCACCACTTATTTGCTCTTCTTCACCCTGTACGTCATCTTCGCCATCTCGACCTTCATCAGCTACGAAATCAAGCAAGGAATGGAGTCGGCGTCCCGTGCGCCGGAAGGCCCTTTCCGAAAACCTCGCCAAAACCGGACAGCCGTCGAAGGGGCGCTGATGAGGGCGGCCGTGGGTTTAGCTGTCGGCATTTTTCTCTTGGCAACGGTTCTCTTTTTCGTCATCCCGCGATACCGGACAGGCTACTTGACCGCGCTCTCCTCCCAGACGCAGAACATCACCGGCTTCTCGGACTCCGTTAACCTTGGAGACATCCGGAAGATCCTGCGTTCCCCTATGGTTGTCATGCGCGTCACCTTAGAAGGAGATCCCAGGCAATTCCAGGGCGTGAAATGGCGGGGTGTGGGTTTGACCAGTTTTGACGGCACGCACTGGTTTAACGACGACACGGCGCAAATACCCATTACGCCGGCCTCCGAACAACGCTTTGCTCTGCCCCGGCCCGAGGGCTGGCAGAGCCGTTCGCGGCGACTGCTCCGCTACCATGTGTTGCGCTCGGCGCTCTCCACCGACGTGCTTTTCGCCGCCCCCACTCCCCAGGAGGTTATGGGTCGGTTTAACTTGGTGAATGTCGATGAGACGAGCTCCCTGCATAGCCCTCAATATGCCTTCTCTCCTGTGGCTTACGATGTGGTTTCGGAGATAGGGCTTCCTTCGGCCCGGGAGTTGCAGCGCGCCTCCACGATATACCCCGACGATGTCCGCCTGGTGTATCTCCGGCTCCCCGATCTGAACCCGAAGATTTCAGACCTTGCCCGGCAGGTCGCATCGACTGCCACGAACAATTACGACCGCGCCACCGCGATTGAGAATTACCTGCGAGACAATTTCCGGTACACGCTCGACCCGTCAGCCATTGAGCCCAAAGACCCCCTCGCCAGTTTCTTGTTCAAATCCAAATCAGGATACTGCGAATACTTTGCCGCCTCGATGGCCGTGATGCTTCGAACGCTCAACATCCCCTCGCGGCTGGTGAATGGCTTTCAGACGGGCTCTTATAACCGTATCGGCAAGGATTTTGTGGTCCGCGCTCGTGATGCCCATAGCTGGGTGGAAGTGTATTTTCCGAATTACGGCTGGATTGCGTTTGATCCCACCCCTGCGGACCCCAACCCCATCCGCGCCGGAGCATGGGACGATTACCTCGATGCCTTGAACCTTTTTTGGAGCGAGTGGATTGTCAACTACGATTTCAGCCATCAAGTCCGGCTGGCGCGGCAGGTGGAACAAACCTCCAGGAATTTCCAGCAGGAATTCCGGGACCGCACCGACAAGCTTAGACATCAGGGGGTGCGGGTGGCCTTCCTCGTCGAAGCGTGGCTGATGTCGCACAAGCTTTTCATGCTCTTATTAATGGTGCTCATCCTGGCAGCCTTGGTAGCTGGTGAAAAGGGCGGTTCGCTGGCCGAAATCCGGTTTTTCTGGGTGTGGAAGTTTGGACGCCGGGAGTTCGCACTGAGCCCGCGCCAAGCCACCATGACTTATCAAAGGCTGCTGAAGGCCCTGCGCAAGAAAGGCTATCGAAAGCCCGCCGCGCTAACACCCTGGGAGTTCGCTCAATCGTTGTTGGAAACCCGTCTCGGATCTGGCGTCTGGGAATTCACTCGCCTCTACAACCTGCTCCGCTTCGGCCAGGCACAAGTCCCCATAGCGCGGCTGCGGCAGCTTCTGGATGAAATCAGCAGAGCCTGAGCGCAGTGTTTCAGCTATTTCCACTCCCACACCTTCGAGGTAGTACTTCCGTCGGCATCCACTTCAAACTGGAACACACCGGCGACGGTGTTCAGGTGCGCCAGCTTGTTTGCTTGCATCCGTGATGAAGACCGCGGGCAATTTCCATTCCGGAGTATGTTTCCCACGACGGTCTACTGGAACAAGACGATAGGCGTTTGCCAGCCTGCGCAATATCGAAGGCTGAGCGAAAGGTCGAAACGGATTCGGCCTGAGGTGGATCTAACCCTATGAAAAACAACCAACTATTGTTTGATAAGAGCATGAATCCTTTTCGACCAACTCGAATCTAACTTAGTGTGAGCGGTCTTGAAGAAAGGAAAGGGTAAACGCGAAAATGGTTACGTATTTGAGCATCGTGTTTGGCCACTTGTTGAAGTTGCTGGCTGTTGCAGCCGGAGCCATTTATGCGGGGATGGTCCTGATGAGGTATCGTACGGACAGGCCACACTACCGCCTCAGTTTCGAGCTTCGAGACCCCGCAAGGTCGGTGCAGAATTTGCTGGTCTGGCTGGGTGTGAAGGTTCTCGATGTCTGCCTCCGGTTTGCAGGGGCTATTTTCAACATGCTTCTTGAAGCCTCTGCTGAGGTTGGGGAATGGTTTATGCGTCGCAGCCCCGCCGTGCAGCAAAGTATCCGCTCCCGCTTCCTCGTGTGACGATTCGCATCCGGCGCCCTGAATGATTCAGGGCACCGTGGGGGAATTGGCCACCCGCTTTCTCCGATGATACCTACACCTAGCGTCTGCATAGCGTGAGTCCTCTCAAGACGGAGGGGGCTTAACCGCGGTTGGGGAGCCTGCGTCTCCGTAGAGCCGCTGCATAAGGCTCAAGTAGCGTCCTCGAGCAGGCAGGCGCAGGATTCCATGATGGCGCGCGCCAAGTGAGCCCGGGTGTGGCCGAGGGTGAGCCCGATGAATGCCCCGCGCACGCGAGGGTCGAAAGAAGGCATGCTGGTACCCATGAAATGCGGCAACACGCACAGGCCGCCACAGCCCACTGGAATCGTTTCCACGCCTTTTAGGAATTCGTCATACTCTTGTCCCGGTGCACACAAATCGCGAAACCATTTGAGCACGATTGCCGAGGTAGTGGCGAACGTCATTGCGTAGCTGAGCTCGGGAACAGCGTGCTTGCCCACAATGATGCTCCTATGGTTGAGCCGCGCGGGTGTCGTAGCGACCAGCGCCAGCGCGGTGACTGAACCCGATGCCAGCCAAAGTAGAAGGGTCTGTGTCCGTCTGTCTAAAAACCGCGTGTGTTCCCTCAACCACAGCCTGCCAATAGACCTCTGTAACCCGCCCCCGGCTCTTCTGCCTCCCGAGTCCTGAATCGTGAATCCTGTTCTTCCCCCACCTACGACCTGCCACCTACAACCTTTCTTTTCAACGACATTACCGCTTTCAACGCGTAAACACCTTTGTTTTCTATAACATTCCAGCTTTGGCGCGGGCTGCTAAAAGCCGGTCCTTTGTTTTCATAGACATGCCCGCTTCGGTCGTTCACTTTTTGAAATTACTACAGCTTCCTCTTTCACTGATGTGGACGACATGTTGTCCATTGCAGTCGTCCGTGTAAAAAGTCCTGCCAGCTCCCGCTACTCTCAAACGGACCAGCGGGCAAGCAGCAGGCGCCAAGCGGTGCCAACAAGGAGCAGAGCAATTCATAATTCACAATAGAATTGCCCCCTTTCCCTACCCTCTGTAACCTGCCCTTTCACTTCCTGAATCCCGAATCCTGACTCTTGCATCCTGTTCTACCCCACCTACCACCTACCGTATTCACAATTCACGACTCAGAATCTGTGCCGGCGTTCAGCATAAGTCAACTACAGTAGGCTACCCCATTTCCGGCCTCGTGTCAAGAGCCAAAACGCCGGATTCACAAGAGCGGGAGTGCGGAGGCGGGCGCGATCCCGCCCTGGGGGATGCTAGTGGTCACGTAATGAAGATGATTGAGGCCGCAAAAATGCCGCAGCCGAGGCATGCAAAGATTCCACCTCAGCCTCAAGCGGAATCAGCATGTCGCAGACCCGCCGCGGCCTACGGTCCGCCGATCTTAATGGTGGGCGGGTGTGCGCCACCCACGAAAGCCTGCATCGTTCCACTACAATTTCACTACAGTCAGCCACTTTTGGGGCCGTCGACAGCTCCCCGCTGAACCTCCATCTCATTGACCACAAATCGAAAGGCAATAGTAGGTAACTAGCCGGCGGGTAAGTGCCGAACTTTGCTGAGGAAGTGAACCGGCGCGCGGAGTTTGCCGGTGAGCTTCCGCGATTTCAGGCAAGGGTGTCGGTGGTCCTGGACCAACCCGTACGAGCCTACTGGCTATGAGACCACCCTTAAGTCTTCGAACAGAAAGTGGCCGTTCCACAGCCCCGGCAGGGGCGTAATCCCGCGTACGCGGGACCAGGGCGCCAGCCCTTGGGGAAGGAGCCCTCACCCCGTCCCGCAGAGCGGGACACCCCTCTGTCGCCGCGGCGGGCGGGAGAGGGGACGGGGGAAAGGGGAGGGTTCGCATACCCACGGTTGACGCCGTTGGCTACCCTCTTTCGCCCCGACAAGTCGGGGCTGACTTCATCAACGAACCTCTGACTCAGGACACTAGTGTCGTGTAACAAAAGTTCGTTTCCTAATTCGTCAGGGCATGGCTTTCAGCCATGCCCGAGGCGGGCATAAAGCCCGCCGCAGAAGCCAGGAAAATCTCTGGTCGCCTTCTGAACCGCACGACTTAAGTCGTGCCCTGACCCACTATGGCAACGAACTCCTGTTGCATGACACTGGCATTAATGCCTCAACGGTGGGACCTCTTCCAGTCGCATTGGACAAACCAGGAGCCTAGTAGTGGTCATTTTGTCTTGTAGTACCAAGGTGCTATTGATGAATCGGCTTACATGAGCAATAAAAGCGGAACGGTATTGGTTTGTCGACTTTTTAGCGGGTGGCGGCAGCGAGGCCAAAATGCGCGAAGCTTCTCTCTTTCTTGCCTTCTCCATATTGGGAGATAACTTAAGCAGTTCAAGGAGGATAAGTATGAGTAAAGGGGATCGTGTGTTTCTGCCATAGTGGTGGCCGCGGTCGTATGTCAAGACTTCGGGGACAGCCCGATCCCAACCACTGACGACCCGTTCGGGGGGAGTTTCATTGGCGTCTCATACATTGCGAGCGCTGCCCTAGAAAATGGCGAGCGAGGCACGAGATCGATCTGTAACTGCTCCTTAAGCGATATGGTTTTTCAGGTAGCAGATGTTCCTAGAAACACCAAGAACCGGTGTGGACAACATTTATATTGACAGGATCCTGCTAGTAGACGATGAGCCAAATCACTCCAAGTCCCTTGAAGACTGAAGAAGAAATTCCGGCTGAAGATAGGCTGCTCCTGGTTTGATGGTATGGACACGTTGAACTTATCTGACAGATCTTGGAAACGTCCTTCAAAAACTTTACCACAACATGGCGGTGGAGTTCGCGAGCCGTTTCGCGAGAGCACAATGTTGAGAGCGCACTTACCCTTGGTAGAGAGGCTGCTGGCGAGGGTCCACCACGCTACCCGAGAGGAATATGGCCAGCAACTGGTGCAAGCATTTCGGGAGCATGCGCAGGTGATGCATGAGGCAGCGGCCGCGGAGGTGGAATCCATTAAGCTGGCCGCCGAACAGGCGAGAGCGCAACTGCAGGTGGCTGAGCAGAAGAGGGAGACGGATTTCATGGCTCGGGCTGGCGCTGCAGAGGAACGCCTGACGGGAGTGTCCTTGGCGGTGGAAGCGCTGGAGGGGCGCGTGGGGGCGCTGGTGAAGGACTTCCGGAGGCGGATCGAGGGCACTCTGCAGGCTTTAAAGGGGAACAGTGTGAGGCAGGCGGAGGATTTGGAGAAGATCGCCCAGCTTCTGGGGGAGCGGTGGTCCCAGCAGTTTCGGGAGCAAGGCAACGCAGCGGTGGAGAGGCTGCGGGAAGAACTGAAGAATTCGGGGCGGGTGGTAGAGGAAAGCAAGCAGCAGTTGGCCAGCCTGGCCGAGGCGAAACTGGCGTCCCTGAGCCAAGCTACCCGAGAGGAATATGCCCAGCAACTGGCGCAAGCATTTCGGGAGCATGCGCAGGTGATGCATGAGCCAGCGAACGTGGAGGTAGAATCCATTAAGCTGGCCGCCGAACAGGCGATAGCGCAACTGCAGGTGGCTGAGCAGAAGGGGGAGACGGGTTTCATGGCTCGGGCTGGCGCTGCAGAGGAACGCCTGACGGGAGTGTCCTTGGCGGTGGAAGCGCTGGAGGGGCGGGTGGGGGCGCTGGTGGAGGACTTCCAGGGGCGGATCGAGGGCACTCTGCAAGCTTTCCAGGGGAAGGGCGCGAGGCAGGCGGAGGATTTGCAGAAGATCGCCCAGGATCTGGGGGAGCGTTGGTCCCAGCAGTTTCAGGAGCAAGCCGACGCAGCGGTGGAGAGGCTGCGGGAAGAACTGAAGAATTCGGGGCGGGTGGTGGAGGAGAGCAAGCAGCAGTTGGCCAGCCTGGCCGAGGCGAAACTGGCGTCCTTGAGCCAAGCTACCCGAGAGGAATATGCCCAGCAACTGGCGCAAGCATTTGGGGAGCATGCGCAGGTGATGCATGAGCCAGCGAACGTGGAGGTAGAATCCATTAAGCTGGCCGCTGAACAGGCGATAGCGCAACTGCAGGTTGTTGAGCAGAAGGGTGAGACGGGTTTCATGGCTCGGGCTGGCGCTGCAGAGGAACGCCTGACGGGGGTGTCCTTGGCGGTGGAAGCGCTGGAGGGGCGGGTGGGGGCGCTGGTGGAGGACTTCCAGGGGCGGATCGAGGGCACTCTGCAAGCTTTCCAGGGGAAGGGCGCGAGGCAGGCGGAGGATTTGCAGAAGATCGCCCAGGATCTGGGGGAGCGTTGGTCCCAGCAGTTTCAGGACCAAGCCGACGCAGCGGTGGAGAGGCTGCGGGAAGAACTGAAGAATTCGGGGCGGGTGGTGGAGGACAGCAAGCAGCAGTTGGCCAGCCTGGCCGAGGCGAAACTGGCGTCCCTGAGCCAAGCTACCCGAGAGGAATATGGCCAGCAACTGGCGCAAGCACTTCGGGAGCATGCGCAGGTGATGCATGAGCCAGCGAACGTGGAGGTGGAATCCATTAAGCTGGCCGCCGAACAGGCGATAGCGCAACTGCAGGTGGCTGAGCAGAAGAGGGAGACGGGTTTCATGGCTCGGGCTGGCGCTGCAGAGGAACGCCTGACGGGAGTGTCCTTGGGGGTGAAAGCGCTGGAGGGGCGCGTGGGGGCGCTGGTGGAGGACTTCCAGGGGCGGATCGAGGGCACTCTGCGGGCTTTCCTGAGGAAGGGCGCGAGGCAGGCGGAGGATTTGCAGAAGATCGCCCAGGATCTGGGGGGGCGGTGGTCCCAGCAGTTTCAGGAGCAAGCCGACGCAGCGGTGGAGGGGCTGCGGGAAGAACTGAAGAATTCGGGGCGGGTGGTGGAGGAGAGCAAGCAGCAGTTGGCAAGCCTGGCCGAGGCGAAACTGGCGTCCCTGAGCCAAGATACCCGAGAGGAATATGGCCAGCAACTGGCGCAAGCATTTCGGGAGCATGCGCAGGTGATGCATGAGTCAGCGAACGTGGAGGTGGAATCCATTAAGCTGGCCGCCGAACAGGCGATAGCGCAACTGCAGGTTGCTGAGCAGAAGAGGGAGACGGGTTTCATGGCTCGGGCTGGCGCTGCAGAGGAACGCCTGACGGGAGTGTCCTTGGCGGTGGAAGCGCTGGAGGGGCGGGTGGGGGCGCTGGTGGAGGACTTCCAGGGGCGGATCGAGGGCACTCTGCAAGCTTTCCAGGGAAAGGACGCGAGGCAGGCGGAGGATTTGCAGAAGATCGCCCAGGATCTGGGGGAGCGGTGGTCCCAGCAGTTTCAGGAGCAAGCCGACGCAGCGGTGGAGAGGCTGCGGGAAGAACTGAAGAATTCGGGGCGGGTGGTAGAGGAGAGCAAGCAGCAGTTGGCCAGCTTGGCCAAGACGAAACTGGCGGTCCTCAGCCAAGTTGCAGATAACGCTGCAGCGGGTCTCGAAGCGGAGCAAAGACGGTTGAAGAACCAGTACGAGACCTCCCGAAGAGAACTCGAGGGCCTCTCAGAGAGGGGTTGGACAAAACCGCCCTCCCCTTCCCTTCAGCGTGGAAACCGCCCAGAGCGTAGACGGATAGTTGCGCAGCTAGCGCTGATGGCAGGGGTTTGCCTGGTAATAATGGTCCCTCTTTTGGGCGTATATCTTTCGAGAGGCACTGTGATGCAACTGCAGCCTGAGGCTCCCGCTGAATTCATCGAACAAAGTGCAAACTGGAGTGGCAAGCGACGCGCCCAGGAGGAAGAGGTGGCACAGGAGTATTGGCGGGTAGCGGTAGTAAGCTTGCAGGAGAGGTATCCGTTTGGCAGCGAACTGCCAGCCGAGCCCCCAACCGAATTTCAAGTTGAAAACAAATATGTCGCGCCGGGCGGTGCGAAGGCTTTTTCCGAAACAAGGGCTCTTTATTGGGAAAATCTCCGCAGAAGTTGGGTGCAGCCCCAGTCCTGGGTAGAACGCCAGGAATGGAACACGCAGTGGGCTGGTCGTCTTCGGCACATCTGGGGCCGGTTGTTCTTACCCAAATAGATCGACAGGACAGTGCATCTGCATGTGAGATGGCGGCACTTTGCCCCCGAGCTCATTCTCTGTGCCGCCGGTTGGTACCTTCGCTATTCCCTTGCCTATCGTAATATCCAAGAATTGTTGGTCGAGAGAGGCTTGGGCATCAATCATCCAACGTGCTCGCGGGTGGCGCAGACCCGCCCAACTGAGCCAGCCAGGTCTTAGAAATAAAACTTCAGCGCAAACTGAATTTCTCTTTGATCGTTCTGTCCGTCGCGCGTCGAATTGATCGTGCCGAAGGTGGTGGGCGAGGTGTAGTCGAGCGAACCAGGCGAGGCCACAACCCCATTTCCGTAGAATCCAGGCGGGGAGAAATTCGGGTGATTGACCAAATTGAAGAACTCTGCCCGGAATTCGAGATGGGTTCTCTCCGAAGTGCGGAACTCCTTGAAGAGCGAGAAATCGAAGCGGTGGTAGCCCGGGCCGTAAGCCTGGGTAGGAGCTCCACCCAAGGGAGAGTAGTCGGACTGCCCGATGGTCGAGGCGACCGGCGGGCTGGCAAAGGCCGCGGGGTTCCACCACTGATTGACGTCGTGCGGACCGGCGATCTTGTTCTGCCCGGGAACCAGCAAGGCGTTGCAGCCGTAGCCGGAAGTCGTGCTAATCACACAGCCAATGGTCCACGGCATGCCATCCTGGAGGGTTAAGATCCCATTGGTTTTCCAGCCGCCCAGCACGCCGTCGACGAATCGCCCGCCGTTGCCGAGTAGCCGCTTACCCTTGCCCACGGGCAATTCGTAGGTGCCGCTCACGTGCACAACCTTGGGAACGTCAAAGTCGCACAAGCCATAGTCTCCCTGGACGCCGAAGTGTGGAAGCATCGGCGCGCGGAAAAGGATCGCCGTCGCATTCAGCACGTCTGAGGCATCCGTGCGACATTTCGAGTAAGTGAAGTTGGCGAGGAGATTGAGGCCCGCGCTGAAGCGGCGCTCGAAGTTGGCCTGCAACGCGTTGTAGTAGCTGTCGCCGGCCATGGAGGTATAGGTGATCCCGTTTTGGAAGTCGGGATAAGGGGAATAGTCGTAGGAGTTGAGCCCGGGCGGAAGGATCTCGCTGGGGCTATTCGGGTTGATGTAGACGCCGAGATGGCGCACGGAATTCCCCACGTAACCAATCTGGAAAGTCTGGTTGGGCGTGATTTCGTACTGGAGTGTAACGTTGTAGCCTTCGGTATAAGGCGTCTTCATGTGGAAGTCTTCGCCGGTGAAGGACACGCCACTCGGCTCAGCCGCGGCTGACGTCAGTGGGGTGATTGCCGTGAGGCCGGTTTCCAGGGTTCCGATGGCCCCATTGGCAAAAGTGATGGGTTGCGCGCTCGTCAGCGCCGGGTAGCCCAAGGTGAACTGGAAGGGGAAATCGACATAAGTCTCGACCACAGAGTTCTCAAATCCTCCATAGAAGAGACCGAACCCGCCGCGGGCCACGAGCTTAGGCGTAATCCTGTAAGCGAAGCCTACGCGGGGCGAGAAGTTGGCCAACTGCGAATGCCCGAGTCCGGGGATAGACGAACAGGTCACATTGATGTTGTCAGTCTTGGCGGCCGCCAGAAAGGCAGCGGACAACGGAGTTTTGCACCGCGCCTGGGTAAGCATGAACTGTGACGGCCCGCTCCCGCCCGAGGGAAGGAAATTGGACTGCGCTCCGAAATTCTCCACAATCTGGCCAAAGTACTCCCAGCGTAGTCCGAGGTTCAGAGTGAGTTTACTTGTGGTCTTCCAATCATCTTGGAAGTAGAAGCCATAATAGTTGCGCCCCATATCCGTGTTGGCGTAATTGGAAGCGCCCATGTCGTCGGCCCCGCCCACCATATCGTAGGCGCCGGGCACCGTGCCGTTAATTGGGACAATCAGCATCTGGGCCAACCCGGTGTTTCCGCCGCCAGTTTCAGGGACCTCGGTGAAAGCGCCGCTGAAAGTCCAATCCCCACGACCGGCGGGGGGCTGCAGAATCGAGAACTTCAGGTGCTGAAACTCGATCCCTGCCCTGAGAGTTTGTTTTCCCTGAATCTTCGTGATGTTGTCGGTGAATTGAACGGTGGAGTTATATTCAACGGAGGGAAGAAACTCGTTGCTGCCCAGTGTGTTGAGACCCGTGATGAAGAGCGAGCCCAGGCCGCCGTTGTCCGTAACCTGGGGGACACCCTGGATGCCATACGTGCCAGAGGCGCCGAGGTCATTGGCGAAGGGCTGGAGCCGCGAACTCCCGATGCGCGTGAAGCCCAAACGAGCTTCGTTCACCAACGAGGGTGAAAAAGAGTGCGTCTCGCTCAGGGCCGCATTGATAGAAACCACCGTCTGGTTGCCGTCGGTAAAAGACCCGCCATCCGCGATTCCCGTAAAAGGACCGGGAAGGAACTCGGGGTTGTCCGAATAGCTGACCCGGCCGAACAGTTGATCCTTGTCGCTGAAGTTTTGGTCCACTCGTACATCAAACTGGTTCACGTTGTTGCGGAGGACGGGGTTGCTGGAAAAGTTGTTGAAAAGGCTGGACGAAGTGGGAGGCGGGAACAGGTTTAGCAAATGGATGGCGTTCGCATCCAGGCGCGAGGCCGGAAGTTGGTTGAGCAGGGCGATTTGTGCCGGCGTCGTAAAGTCCGTAATGCCTGCCAGCGCGGCTTCGCCGTTCACGTAAAAAGGATCACGAACGAATCCATCCGCCGTCGCGGTAAACCTGGTCACAGGGTCGACCTGCCCCTGCACAACCGACCGCGTAGTGGCAGGATCAAACACGGTGCCCAAAGGGAAGGTCCTGTTCAGCAGGTCGGTGCGGGTTGCCCCCGGGCCCTCCTGACCGGTGATCAACTCGCTCAGGTCGGTATATCCACTGGATCGCTCCAGCGCCGTGGGCACGGTGGCGACCCAGGGAATTGCCTGGCGAATGCGGGTCCCTTCGTAGTCGGCAAAGAAGAACGTTTTGTCTTTGCGGATCGGGCCGCCGATGGTGGCGCCGAACTGGTTCTGACGGTACTCGCCCTTGGCGATTGGCGAGGGGGAGTTCTCGAAGAAGTTGGCCGCGTCGAACTTGTCGTTGCGCACGAATTCCCAAGCGTTCCCGTGGAACTGATTGGTTCCTGATTTGATGGTCGCATTCAGGACGGCGCCTGCCGATCGTCCAAACTCGGCGCTGTAATCGTTTGTCTGGACCTTGAACTCTTGAATGGCATCCACCGGAGGCCGGACGACATACGCCGTACCATTGAGAAAATCCACGAGGTCGGCATTGTCGTCGATTCCATCCAACAAGTAGTTGTTCTGCGCGGGGCGCGTACCGTTGGCCGCGAAACTGCCGCTCGCTCCCAGGCCTCGAGTATCCTGCTGGTCCTGAGTAACTCCGGCTGAAAGTTGGGCCAGGAAGGTGTAATTGCGGCCGTTGAGCGGCAAGTCATTGACCGCCCGCGCCCCTACCACCTGCCCCACCGAGGCGTCCTGAGTTTGCAGGGAGGGCGGGGCCGCCGTGACCTCAATGGACTGCGTAATCTGGCCGGGCTGGAGGGTGAAGTTCACCACCACCTGCTGCTGCACCTCGACCGTGACGTCCCTGTGCTGGACGGTCTGAAAACCCTTGAATTGCGCCTCCAGGGTGTAGGCGCCGATCTTGATCGGCCGGAAAACGTAACTCCCGTCACCACCCGTGACGATGGAAAGCGTAAGGCCGGTGCCTTGGTTCGTTAAAATGACTCTAGCCCCAGGGATGACGGCGGCGCTCGGATCCTTCACGTTCCCGAGAATTGCGCCGGTATCAACCTGGCCATAGACTCGCCCCACAGTCAGCAACAGGCTGACCGCAAGTATTCGCAATGAGATCCTGATCTGCATATGCCTCCCTCTGCCCGACGCTTCCTCAGACCCCCATCTCGGGGTGGTGCAAGACAGCAATCCTGGCGCTTTCGACTCAGTATTTTTGCACCCAAAAGTCGGGGATTGTGATCCCGCGCTAGCCCAGGTTCAAAAGCGAGGTTTTTCAATGTTCGCCTCGACGAAACTTCTCGATCACGTATTCACGATTGCGCAGCGCGAACGCCAGCATGGAGAGGGTGGTTGTCTCGTCCGTACAAGATGGAAAGATGCTGGCGTCGCAGATGTACACGTTCGGGCCGTTGTGCGTATAGCCACAGCGGCTGGTCATCTCTGAAAACGCAACACCTCAAGAGCTAAGGTTTATCTCTGAAAGCGTGATGTGTCAAGACCTGATTGAGGGTATGGGCGGCGCCGTCGAAGTAACCCCTCACCCGGCCCGCTCCGGCTGATGAAAACGCCGGCAGCGGGCCACCCTCTCCCCAAGGGAGAGGGCTAAGTTTCTGACTTCTGCCCCCTGTGTCCAGCCCAAGATATAGGTAAAGACCAGGCCGGGGAGAGGGGGCCACGCTCTGACAGTTCAGGGGTGAGGGGTGTGACGATTGAAGAAGTGGTGTGGTAACTCCTTCCAATGTCCATCAGAAATCGAAAATCGGCAATCGACAATTCCAGCCGTCCGGGGCCAAGCGATGATCGTAGGAAATCTTCGCCGCACGAGAAGAAGATGAAAACCAGTGCTACAGCGCGGCATAGCCGCAACCAAAAGCAGATTCTTCGCTTCGCTCAGAATGACATGTCATCCTGATCCCGCCTTGCGGGAAAAGTATCTGGTTTTCTTCGCGCCACGCGATGAAGTTCGCCAATAGCGCCACAGGCGGCACAATGCGCTTTTGACGATACACAGCTTTACTCGGCGGTGCGTATCGCGTACGCTTCAGTTCCATACTTTTGGTCGTGCCAGGAAGGTAGCTCATGGACAGCAACATTACACTTGACCAGCTCGAGACGCGAATCGACGATACCTCGCTCGACCTGGAGCCCGAAATGATGCGACGGGCCGGCTACCAGGTTGTGGACTGGATCGTCGCGCGCCTGCAAAATCTTCGCGCCAGCCCTCTCGGTCGCGAGCTCGATCGCGAACAGACGGAAGCGCTGCTGCGCGAGCCGCTGCCCGAGGAGGGCCGCGCCTTCGAAGCGGTCTTCGCGGAGTACACGCAGAAGGTGGCGCCGAACGCTTTCAGCCTCGACCATCCGCGCTTTTTCGCTTTTATCCCCAGCGCGCCCAATTTCGTCAGCATTCTGGCGGACGCGCTGGTGGCGGGCTCGAACGTCTTCGCGGGCACTTGGGTTGAGTCGTCCGGGCCGAGCCAAGTGGAGCTGGTGGTCATGGATTGGTTCAAGGGGATGCTGGGGCTACCGGATACGGCCGCCGGCCTGCTGGTGAGCGGCGGCTCGGTGGCCTCTCTCACTGCGCTCGCCGTGGCACGGCGCGCCGTGTTGAATGATGAAACCCGCGACGCCCGCGTGTATCTCTCGAATCAGACGCACGCCTCGATCGACCGCGGGCTGCGCATCCTGGGGATCTCCGCCGCACAGATGCGACGCATTCCGACCGACGCGAACTTCCGTATGGATACGGGCGAGCTGGAGCGCGAGATCCAACGCGACCTCGAGGCCGGCCTCAGGCCCTTCGCCGTCGTGGCCAACGCCGGCGCCACCAACACGGGGGCCGTCGATCCGCTTGCCTCGATCGCCCAGATAGCCCGCGCCTACTCGCTCTGGTTTCACGCCGACGCAGCTTCCGGGGGGTTCGCGGCGCTCACCGAGCGCGGGCGGCGGAGCCTGAGCGGAATCGAGCAAGCCGACTCGGTGGCGCTCGATCCGCACAAGTGGCTCTACTGCCCCTTCGAAGCAGGTTGCGTGCTGGTGCGCAACGGCGGCTTGATGCGCGAAACCTTCCGCATCATGCCGGAATACATGGTCGACGTGGCGCGCCAGGAACGTGAGGTGAATTTCTGCGATTACGGTCTCCAGTTGACACGAAGCTTCCGAGCCCTGAAGGTCTGGATGGCGCTCAAGACCTACGGCGCGCGCCGCTTCCGCCAGATCATCGACCGTTGCCTTGACCTGGCTGAGTATGCGGCTCGCTTGTTCGAGCGCTCGCCAAGAATTGAGCTGGTGACTCGGCCCCAGCTCGGCATCTTCACTTTCCGCTATGTGCCCGAGCGGCTCCCCGCTACCGACACCCAGGCGTACCTCAACCGTTTGAACGAGAAGCTCGTGGCCAAAATCACCGCCAGCGGCAGGCTAATGCTCTCTTCCACACGCCTCGGGTTGCAGACCGTGCTTCGCCTGTGCGTCCTGAACCACCGCACTCGCAAGGAAGACGTCAAAGAAGCCTTAAGCCTTATCGAACAACTGGGCCGCGAAGCCGAAGCAAGTCTTGTAGCACCTGGCACCTGACACCTGGCACCTGACACCTGCTCTTCTAACCTCACGCCTTGGGGTGGGTTTTGTCGTAGACCTCGATTAACTGTTTGATTGAGACCTGGGTGTACTTCTGCGTAGTTGACAGGCTGGCGTGCCCCAGCATTTCCTGGATTGCCCTCAGGTCAGCTCCCTCCGTGAGGAGGTGAGAGGCAAAAGCATGGCGGAGCGAATGTGGGCTGACCTTTACAGCCGGCCCGTAGTGCCGGACGTATTTTTTCACCAGCCGGTCCACGGAGCGTGTGGTGAGCCGCTCCCCCCACACATTCAAAAACAGGGCCTGCTGGCCGGACTTCTTCCTTTCCTGGAGGATTCTTTGCCGGACCGGGAGGTAGTCCTCGAGGGCCTGCTTAGCCTTGGAGCCGAAGGGCACGATCCTCTCCTTTCGTCCCTTGCCGCGGACGAGCACCATGCAGTCTCCGAAGTTCACGCTGCGGAGATCCAGGCCCACCAATTCGCTCACGCGCAGGCCCGAAGCGTAAAGCATTTCCAGCAGGGCGCGGTCGCGCCGCATGGCGGGCTCTCCGGTTTTGG
>Ga0208037_1000777_pt1 | contig 17363 bp, 19 predicted proteins | sample June2015DPH_13_1_3_FD_184710 | JGI IMG/M metagenome (GOLD analysis project Ga0208037, IMG submission 184710) | Peatland microbial communities from SPRUCE experiment site at the Marcell Experimental Forest, Minnesota, USA - June2015DPH_13_100... | ecosystem: Environmental > Terrestrial > Soil >...
TCCCATACGCCGTCAGTAATCGGTTTGAATTTCATTCCGCACTCCGGACATTTTCGAGGACGTTTAGTCTTCATCTTAGTCAAATGGTCTCAGGAGAGCATGATTCATTTCGTGTAATAAGTTTGCTTAAAGGGCAAGCAGCACTAAGGATCACGGTAACGGGGCATCTACGTTTGGTACGGACTAGCGCGCCAAACCGTTTGGTGTCTTTATCTTGTTGCCTTTATGGGGTCGTGAAATAATATTTCGAGCCAGTAGATGTCTCTCGCCCTTTGCCCACAATCGCCTTTCTTGTTAGCAAGCTCTCTAATGCTACATTTACTCGCTCTACAGTAGGGTCATTTATTGGTTTAACCACGGCTGTCGCAAAAAGGTTTTGAACAATCTCAATAGAAGTGTAGGCCGATTGACGATTCTTGCTGAGGAAGTCGAGGACTTCTTCTTCTAAAGTTGGGCCAATTGCTTTTAGTTTCTCAAATTCGTTCCTAGAGATCGGCAACTTAAGTCTGGATTCAGGTGAGCGTTGTAGCTTAAGAATCCTTCCGATTGTCATGGTAAAGTTGCCCAAATAATTAAGCGCCATTACCGAACAGTTTTCGAAAAGCGCCCGATTCCGAACAGAGTCAGACGATGTAACGCTAATTACGCGCAGACGCCCATTCGAAAACAAAGAGCCAGTGAAATTGCCCCCGAAATGGACCCTGCTATGTGTCAAATGTCACACTTCATTCGAGAAGATTGGCTGGATTATTGGAGCGAGAGCTGGTATCGGAGGTATTCCAGGCTACGCCTGGTATTATGTCAAGTGCCCTAATTGTGGCAAACGACACTGGAACAAACTCATCTCGAAATAGGCAAACGATCACAATGACATCTGTGTGTGCGCGCACCATTAGACCCACACACCTTCGAAGTTCTTTAAAGTCAGCATCAGCTCACACGTTTGTATGATTACCAATAAAGGATCATCGAAAAAACCCACCATCTTCTATCTCGACGCGAGAAATCCAACAGGTATCAACTTAACGGGTTTGGCTCGGAAATATAATTCTGAAAAGGGAGATACTGCTTCAATGGCCTTCAAGACGCTAGGAGAGTTATCCGAACGGTTATGCGCTGAATTGAGTTCAAAGTATCAAAGAGTTAACAGCGACGGAAGCCCCGCCTCGATGACTTTTGAGAACCTTTGCTGGGCGGCTAGCTTGATACTCTCAAGTTGGCTCGGTTTGACATTAGAATCCAAGTCCATAATGCACTACGGAGAACCGCATCCTGACGAGGAACATCTTCTATACTTTGAGGTTATACCGAGTGTTCTAAATGCATTCAAACAGGGAATAGAACAGGCAATAACTGACAAAGGAAATTGAGCGGAACCACAAAGTATAGCAACGAAAATTAATTGTGAAATCTTCACGTTTTATGACTGACGACAGCGAACGGCTTTCGTTATTCGGCGACTAAGATGAGTGGGCGTCTTCTGCGACGTCGGAAATTGTAGTTTGGGGGCGTTTATGGCTTGGATTAAGCTAATGTTACACTTATAACTTCATGTAACAACGGTTATATATGAGTCACAGGTATATCATACATTAACAATACTTGGAGTTAGTAGGTGAATATAATGCAAGCAAACAAAATGTTCCCGACTTACGTGTTCGCTAAGGTCCAGCGTGACCGTCTGCCACAGGTGATTGAGGAACTACGCAAGTACAGCGAGATAGAGTTCAGCGCACCAGTGACCGGTCGATACGATATTGTCATGCGAATAAAGACTAGTAACCCAGAACAACTAACCAACACAATCAACAAAATACGCACCATCCACGGAGTAAACGTTACCAATACTTTCACAGCAAATGACGGATTCGTTAACGGTCAGAAGCTTGACGCGCAGGGCGTTTGGGGATTCAGTTTACTATCAGTCAATAGGCCATTACCGGAAGTTTTACAGAAGCTGAAGAGCCTACCAGCCATATACGACGCGTGGAGTATCCCAGGTCAGTTTGACATCATCATGAGTTACAAGGCTCAGAACTATGAACAACTCATGAAATCTACGGTCGAACAACTAGGCCATACCGATGGCATCTGGAGAAGCGAAACACTATTCGCGTACCAGCCTAACGTTAAGGCATAAAGCCGAAAGTAACCTGGGGGACATACGCTCCCAGTTACCCCCGTTTTCACTTTGTCGAAATTTTACTCTCTCGTAATTAATGATTTAGAGGAGCTCGTGCGCGGTGCTCAAGGGTTATCGAGAGTGCGCGCACACTCAAAGGCTAAAGATCAAATTTTGTATGGCGTACTGACGTTCCGCGAATACTCTTTGAATGTGTGCATGCTCGTTCATTTGCCTGAACTGCTAAGATCTGTTAGTTGCCTGACTTGGTGAAGCTTGCTACTTGCGCGAATTCAAATGCATCATGTATCTTGGTGAAGGAAAAAGCGTACAATTATACTCGCAATGGGTGTCCGACGGCGACGTTGAAGTGGTCAAAGCTAGCCATCAAGCTGAGCTTTCCAAAATCAAATTCGAAAAAACCCTTCTTCCGCCACCGCGGGAATATCGGCGAACTCCATAGAAAGATGATAAAATAGGTGTGTTGGCTGCTTAACTGAATGCCTTGGTTATGAACTAGTCAGGCTGGAACCCTCGTTTTGTGTGTGTGCGCACCAGCTGACCCACACATACAAATCCACTAAATTACGGAAACGTCGGTTCATGCCCATCTGATCGAAAAGTTCAGATGAACGAAACCAGCTACACACCATACAAAGTGGAAGCATCATGGGCGACTCTCCGTCGAAGGTCAAGGCTGCTGTAGTACAGGCTGCTTCACCACTGTTCGACCGCGCCGCTTGCGTTGAGAAGACCTGCCGGTTGATCGACGACGCCGCAAGCCAAGGCGCCAAACTGATTCTTTTTCCAGAATCTTTCATTCCTGCTTATCCGCGAGGATTTACGTTCGGTACGGTTGTGGGCAACCGAACTGAGGCCGGAAGGAAAACGTGGGAGCAATATTGGCGGAACTCATTAGAAATACCTAGCGAAGCGAGCAATGCTATTGGAGAAGCAGCTCGCCAAGCTCAAACATATGTTGCCATCGGAGTAATCGAACGAGACACAGAATCCAGCCACGGAACACTGTATAATACTCTGCTCTACTTCGGCCCGGATGGTAAGCTACTCGGCAAACACCGCAAACTCAAACCGACCGCCATGGAGCGAGTGATTTGGGGAGAAGGTGATGGCAGTACCCTGACCGTCCTCAACACAAACGCGGGCAGAATTGGCGGGCTGATCTGTTGGGAAAACTACATGCCGCTTGCGCGCATGGCACTATACCAAAAAGGCGTTGAGATTTACCTAGCCCCTACAGCTGACGCACGCGAAAGATGGCAATCAACCCTTAGGCATATTGCCCTCGAGGGGCGATGTTTTGTGCTCGGCTGCAATCAGTTCATGACCAAGTCGATGTATTCATCCGACCTGATAGAAGCCGAAGGCCTCTCAAGTCAACCCGAGATACTCTGCCGGGGCGGAAGTGCCATCGTATCGCCATCTGGGGAGTATCTTGCTGGCCCATTGTTCGACAAAGAAGGTATCTTACTAGCGGACCTTGATCTGGCCGAAGTAGTGCGTGGCAAGTTTGATTTTGACGTCGTCGGACATTATGCCAGACCCGACGTGTTTCGTTTGATCGTCAACGAACGTCCGATGCGCGGCGTCACTCAAGATTAACTACACTCACGTGAATCGTAGTCGCAAGTTGCGATAAGTCACTTCTGGTCAAGCTGTCCTACACACACCACGATTTCAGGGAAAAGGCTCTTACTTAGGTACATAAGAAAGTATGATTGGGTCAGTCATGGCTCTCTGTTATGTTCTTTTGAACGTGGAGCTGGGCTCGGAAGAGAAGGTGCTTAATGAAGTACGTAAGGTTCCAAATGTGAAAAAGAGCCACCGAGTCTACGGAATCTATGACTTGATTGCAGAAGTCGAAGCTGATTCGATGGATGCGCTGAAGGAGATCGTCACATGGAAGATAAGACGGCTTGAGGGCGTCCATTCCACTCTCACAGCGATTGTCATAGAATAAGATCATCGCAGGAACTAACGATGAGTCCAACACGCCCAATGACGTGAACTTTGCACAGCAGCCCAGACAGCTGATGAAACACTAATATATCTATGATGGTACATCACTGTATCGTCGGTCAATATGTTCACCAATCAACAGGCAATACCCATCCTGAGTCTAAAGCGAAGCACCCGTACCCACCAGAAACCACAAGTAGAGATCCAGAACGTTGTAGCCACAGCGAATCTCAATCAACGCCTCGTTTTAGATGCTATTCGCGAAGTGACACCCGGCGCGACGTTCAATCCAGAGAGATTCCCCGCCCTCGTTTACAAACTAAAGAAACCGAAAACCACCACGCTTCTGTTCTCGTCAGGGAAGATGGTCTGCACAGGTGCCAAGTCTTCTAGGTCCGCAAGGACCGCCATAGCGCGAATAATCAGCCAGTTGAAGGGAAACGGAGTTATCATCATCGCAAATCCAGCCGTGGAAATCCAGAATGTTGTGGCTTCGGGCGACCTGTATGGAACGATCGACCTGGAGAATCTTGCTGAACGACTATTCCGGACAATGTACGAACCAGAACAGTTCCCCGGCCTCGTCTACCGCATGACTGAACCAAAAGCTGTGTTTCTTGTCTTCGCGAGCGGCAAGTACGTCTGCACAGGCACCACGACAGAAACCGATGTCGACCTCGCCGTCGAAAAACTACTTGACACATTAGAATTCAATGGACTCATCTCATTCCATAAACCACCATACCCCAACGAGGCAGGTTTGACCGAACTCCTGAACGAAAACCCAGTACTCCAAAGGTGAGCAGGACGCTATGTGCGCTCGGCATGAGTATCACCATACGATGCCGCTAGGCGTTTTGCTGTGCATAAATTGCGGTCATAGAAAACGGGAGTATTTCGCAACACGAAGAGCAATACAATAATCAGAATCTAGGGGATAGGGCTGTCTAGCCACTAGGAGTTTCATGCGGCGTTGTCTCGTTAGCCCCGTCCCAAACCCAATTACATGTGCAGTCTTTCTCTATACAACGCTTTCTTACGGGAGAATTATTTGCAAAATGATTGATGACAGCATGTCCGCAATTCTTGCACCTTCCAACTACATGTTCGAGAGATTGAGTTTGACTTCGAACACTAGGCTGAGGAAGCATGAACAAATGAACTTACTGAGGTGGTAAATGGGTTCTTATATCATATGCGCCATAAATTCAGTCGCAGAAATTCTCCATGATTTACAAGCCGGTTTATTCTCAAACCGCTACGTCTACTGGAAATGCAATAAGAATTCAAAAAGTGAATTCAGTAAGGTCACATGCAGTGTCTTCCTTATCCAAGTCCTTCTGGTAATTCTGACCGCCTACGCGTTGCTCTCGAAGAGAAAAACATCGTAGCCTCGACCGTCTTCTAGAGCGCTAGTGGAAGTTTTAGATCCTTTTTTCAGACAGAATTCCATCCGTCATGAATTTCGTGTGTGTGGGTCCAATGGTGCGCACACACACCTAAGCCGGAATGAACTAAGCGAAGCATGCTGAACGCTGCCAGCAAGGCGCACTTTGGCGACTGTTGAGATAGCGTTAAGGTACTTTCTTTAGAGCCTGTTTTACCTGATCCTCTGGAAACGCTCTGAGGCTCATGAATTTCGCAGCGTCTATTGAGAGCGTGCCGAGGAGCATGGCGAGTGCAGCGTCGTCGTTGGGCACGTCAAGTATTTCAACAGCGTCGTACGGCCCAGCGGTTACGTAGCCCGTAAGCTTGCCCCCGGCCTGCTCGACCGCTTTCTTGAACTGATCGCGGGTCGCTGTGTAGTCCTGTTTAAAGTTCCCCTTACCTTTCTCCGTCAAGTTAACTAGCAATACGTACGTTGGCATAACCCCATCTTATCGCCCGTGCTCCTAAAAGCCTTTAGAAAGAAGCAACCATTAAACTGACTTGACGTTGTACTCTGTTCTATACCGATACGGAGGAAGAGTGATTTCAACCATTGAGCCACCAGTGTAAATTGTGTCACCCACCTAAGATATTTCGATCCATCGACCGACTGCATGAACATCATTGGACGATTCATCGACGATGGTGCTGCAATGTTTGTCATCATTTGAGTCGACTTCACTCAGGATTTCATGGCTGTGCAGTCTGTGGTTGCAGATACTCGAAGAAACAGCAAGAGCGCCTTCGTGAGTAGAACTCCTTCAGGGCGTCGGAAGTTGCTTATTCGAGTGTGAGTGCCATGTTGTATCTGAGAGGTGACTAACGTATGGCAAAGCAGAGTAGGGGAGCTAAGAAAGCGTGGACGGCTGCTAGAGATAAGAAGGTGGCGAAAGCACGCGAGAAGAAGAAGGAACGAAAAGCCGCCCTTTCCACGTATCACTAGGAACACTGTTCTGACGTAGCGGGACGCCTGTGAGGACCACGGGAATAGCAGATTCAAAGCAGCAATCATTCCTATCATGGGGTCTGCTCGTCAAAGGTGACTTGTATGAGAACTTGCCCTAAGTGCGGTCACGAGATAAAATGGAAGAGTTTGTGTTGTTAAAGACTGTACTTGTGACTGTTACTATGGTTTGAAACAACCCTAAGCCGATGAGAATTTGAACCGTCGTTGTGTGTGTGGTCTAGTGGTGCGCACACACACAGATTTGAAACTACGAACGACGGACGACGACGGTTCAAGCCCGGACGGTGCAACATGAGGATAACGTTCGACCGTATCCATTGTCTCTCACATAGAACAAGTTTGAAATACGGTATGGTCTCGTGAAACAATGATGCTTCATGTCCGAAAGATGGTATTGGCTCGATTGGCTTAGAGTGTTTGCCATCGGCGCAATTTTCTTGTTTCACAGCAGCGCGGCATTTTCCTATTTTCCTTGGGACATTATGAACTCGGCTCCAAGCCTGGGGCTTACTATCTTCGGCCTGTTCATCTTAGGATGGGTTATGCCCTTATTTTTCGTGATTTCAGGTATCTCGGCATACTTCTCTCTCGCAAGACGAAGTGCCTCACAATTCACCAAGGAACGAGTTCAACGGCTCATGTTCCCTTTCGTCGTCGGTTTGCTTATCATTCTGCCAGTGGACGCTTACTATCACGCAGTTTCAGGCGGCGAGTTTACGGGAAGTTTTATCCAATTCATTTCCGGGCCGTACTTCACCAAGTTCTTTCCATTTACCCTGAATTTCTCGCCCACCTTTTTCGCAGGCCCAGACCAGGGGATATATCTCTGGTATCTCTTCTGGCTCTTCATATTCTCCGTCATCACCGTCCAATTCTTCAAATGGCTCGCCAAAGAAGAAAACCGCAACAAACTCTCGAAATTATATGCGGTCTGTAACAGGCGCGGAGGCATTCTTTTGCTGGCGATTCCTGTCGTCCTTGTGAATATTGCTGCTGTACCACCTTACTTCATTCTTCCTAATTTGCTCTCAGGGTATGGAGGATGGAAGATTCCAACCTATTTCGCGTTTTTCGTTACAGCCTATGTAATGGCTTGCAATCCTCAATTCGAGAAGTCCGTCGAGAAGAGCAGGCTGCTTGCACTCCCGCTTGGAATTTTGGCCAGCTTCCTGTGGATTGTCGCATTTTTGATTGCGGAAGCCGATCCCTCCGGAATTGCAAGACACTATCTTTCGGTATCCACCTGGCAAGCATTGAATGGTTGGTGTTGGGTAGTGGTGATACTTGGTTACGGGCGCAAGCATCTCGCCTTCAATTGCAGGTTCCTCCAGACATCAAACGAACTGGTGTTGCCATTCTATGTTCTTCACCAATCCGTCATTGTCGCAGTCGCCTTCTACGTTGTCGGCTTGAACTTGATTACGATTGAGAAGTTTCTCCTAATCGTGATTACATCCTTCCCAATCGTTGTCGCTCTACTTTATCCCGTTAGCAAGATCAGCGTGCTCAGGTTTCTGTTTGGAATGAGAACGAAGGCCCGCTCTTCCTGAGAGCGAGCGAAGCGAGCAACAGTAAGTGTGTGAAAGGATGAAAAGTCCTAAGTTCTAGCGTGTGAGTATTTCGCTTGGTTGGTAAGCCCGAGAACCACATGACCGAAATCGGTCGGGTGTGTGAATGGGCAAGCTTCGGAGCGGCCCCTTGAATGCGCTAGGACGCGCGAATAGGTGATTGCCGCGTTCAGGCCAACCAAGAAAAATGGAGGAAAAGATCGAAGAAAAGGATAAACTCCTGGGCAGGATAATTAGCGCGGCCTGAACGCCACGCAGAAGAACCACCTAAGAATCACATGCTGGATTAGACTTTTCATAGGTGTGGTATAGCTGGTGCGGGCATCACAATTTGAACCGTGATTTGTGTGTGCGCCCCACTCGATCCACAGACGGCATTTCAATCTTGAGTTAGGGTTTGAAGCTGAATAGGTCTTGTCGGCGTTTATCACTCCTGTCCTTTTTGGTCGTGTTCTTCGAACACTGATTTAGCGGCACTCATTGCTCGGAGTGCGGCTGGGAATCCTGCGTAAACCGCCATTTGGATGATTACTTCAACAATTTCCTTTTGAGTGCAGCCGACGTTTAGAGCCCCGTGAATGTGGACTTTTAGTTGAGGCTCCGCGTTACCGAGAGCTGTCAACGCTGCGACGGTTGCTATTTCTCTCGACTTCAAGTCAAGGCCTGGGCGCGAATAGACATCACCGAAGGGAAATTCGATCATGTACCGTGCCAAGTCAGGGGCGATAGGTTCCAGGCTCTTTACGACCCGTTCACCTGCTTCACCATCAATCTCCTTCAGCTTCTTCCAACCTCGTTCATACCGTTCTTTGCTCATCAGCAATAACCTCTCGCCACTTCTGGTCTATCATTCTATTATGTGTGTGCGCGCAGCATCAAACCCAACACATCCTAACACAACGAAACAGAACCCAGCAAAACACGTGGCAACAAAAGACCTGTTATGCGGGCGAAGCGAGCAACAGTAAGTGTGTGTGGGTCTAATGGTGCGGGCAACCGAATTTGAAACATCTTAGCAGTCGCCTGAGCATCAACTGAGCAGCCGGCCGTCCGTTCAAACCACGTCTAAGCATTAGGTGCAAAGCTTAGTGAGCTCGTAAAGCTTGGAAAAAAGCAGCATCTTTATGGCACATGTTTAGGCGTAATAAGGACTCCCAAAAGTTGCGGGGCGCAGAGATTGACAGAAACGTTCAGTGAACGGACGGCAGGAATCTGGGTACCTCTCGTCTTCTACGTCGTTGGCGGAGCCTATATGCTGGCATTCTGGGGCTTGTTCGATAGAGCAGCTTATCATCTACTGTTTCTGGGCGGCATTTCGATAGTCATCGCGGCCGCCCTGTATTTCCTATCCAAGTGGGCGTACTGGCTTGGCATCTTCACCTTTCCGTTGATGTTCGCTCTATTTGCTTGGGCGCTCGTCTTTTCAGTTAACGTAGTCGGCTGGTCTCCGAACATCCCAAACGCCTTGCTTAACGCGTCAATGGTAGTTTACCTGGTATTCCTGACGCTCTCGTTGCTTCTGTTAATTGACAGAAGGAATGCACTCAAGAACGACAGGATACTCGATATGCTGCATAAACCATTCACGGCAGCGCCCGCGGAAACGGAAGCAAAACAGTAGCCTAACTCTCTAATGCACTTGGAATCGAGCCGAGTTTTGGTGTGCGATAGAAGTACGAGGTTCTGGAGAACAAACCTTCTATGACGGCTCTCGTGTTGCTTAGCAGCAAGCCGTAGACCAGTGCACCTAAGTAGCCTAAGTGAAATATCCTTCTGGCCTTTGTTATCCCAAGCTGCGAAAACTCTGACAACGTCACCCCCGACGCAATTAGCGGCGCGCTATAGATTACGAGCGAGAGGAAGAAGGTCAATAGAGCAACCTGATACCTCCAGAACCCCATCAACCAGAACGATGGTGGAAAGATAGAGTAGTACAATAGGGCGACAACAACGCCAATTATCGTCAATGGGCACATGAAGTATGTTCCCAGATGTAAGAGGGCCTCCATTTTCTGAAAGAAGTTCAACCGCTTGCTGCGTACAATTGCGCCGCCGTATTTTCGCAAGCACTCAGAGAAGCCTTTCGCCCAGCGGAACTGTTGATGCCTCAGATTGTCAAAGCTCGGTGGAATCTCGCCTGGGCAAACAACTGTAGGGACGTAAATGTAGCGCCAGCCTTTCAGATGAAGTCTAATTGATAGGTCAAGGTCCTCCGCAAGAGTGTCCGCACTCCACCCACCAGCGTCCTCAATCGCCCGCCTCCTGAAAACTCCGCAGGTGCCACTGAAATGGGCAAGTAGGTTGCCCACATACCGAGCCCGCTGATCTACAAAGGCGTAGACATCGATGCCGAGAGAGATAGCTTTGGCAATCCATGAGAATTGGCCGTCGAGGTAACTCCACCTAGATTGGGCGAACGCAACTTTGTCATCCACGTAGAGGTACGGAATCATCTTTTGCAGAAAGTTCCGCGGCGGAACATAGTCAGCATCAAAGAGGGCGATAAATTCCCCGTCACTTTTCTCCATCGCCAATTGAAGTGCCCCCGCCTTGAACCCGATACGGTCGTCTCGGTGGATCACCTTCACTAAGCCTGGAAACTTGGCCTCATAGTCCCGAGCGATCTTCGTTGTCCCATCTAACGAGTCGTCAATGACGGTAATTTCGAGCTTATCACGCGGATAATCGAGATTTGTGCAAGCGTCGAGGAGGCGCTTTGCGACGCGTTCCTCGTTAAAGAGTGGGAGGTGAACCGAAACTCTTGGAAACGAATTCAGAGTCGGAGGATCGGCAACCTTGCTCCTACCCCTTATCGATAGGATGGTTAGAACCCAGATGTTGAAAGCATAAATCGAAATTAGGCCCGTGACCATTGCAACCAAGAACAGCACTAACTGCTGCAGGTTGGTTAGGTTCGCGGGAAACCAATTCATAAGAGCCAACTTCCAAGGGACGAAACGAACCGTAGCCTAACCCCAGCGGGTATAAGCCTTTCCAGATGATTGAACCGGTGAGGATTGTGGAGTCAGAGAGAAACTCATCAGATCTCGGGCGGAGGTTGAGCGTCAGAATGTTCTCGTCTGAATATCCTCCCTGCTGGGGGGGCGTAGGTACCCACGTCCAAAATCTATGCAGAAGGTTGAGTCCCAATGTCAACCTTCGGCTGGTGACCGCCACCTATGGGAGACCTATTGAACAATTCGAAATCAACAACCTGGCGCGAATTCACGCGCGGAGCTTCCCCCTACTTCTCGCTCAATATCTCACGGGCTTAAGGCTCGTTCGAATGAACGGCCAGGAAGTAATCCACGTCCACGTCCCACATGCTTTTCTGCCCAGAAGGATGGAACGGATTGTTACAACATTCCACGTAGTTTGGGCCGAATATTCTGAGGCACTACAACGTCAGCAGCCAATTTCATTATTCGATCTGCAATTCGCAGGCATGAACCGCAGGTTAATGAATACCGAAAAAAACCTCGCATTAAACTCGAAAGCTATAATTGCAGTCTCAAACAGCGTCAAGCATGAACTTGTTTCGTGGTACAATGTTGACCCGGACAAGGTGCGTGTTATACACAACGGAGTGAACGTAGATGAATCCTGGCCATCGCGTGAACGCGGAAACATTTTCTTGTATATTGGTCGCCAGACCGCTCACAAAGGGTTACGATACCTTCTAGAGGCTTTTGCGAAATTCGCGGGCAACCACCGAAGATACTCGTTGCTGCTCGTAGGTGAACGACTGGAAGGCGGAGTCGATCCGTCTCTTGTACATCTCGCTAAAGAACTCGGCATTCTTGAACGCGTCAAGTTCACGGGTAGAATCCCGCAGAGGGAAGCCTGGAAAATCCTAGGCATGGCGAAATGTCTGGTCCTCCCGTCGCTGGCTGAAGCTTTCGGCATGACCGTGTTAGAGGCGATGGCTTCGGAGACACCCGTCATCGCCACACGTGTCGGTGGCATTCCCGAAGTCGTTCGGAACGGCCGCAACGGATTACTCGTTCCCGCGGCGGATCCTGAGGCGCTATCAGAAGCGATGGAGAGAATTGCTTCAGACGCGCGGCTTCGGCGAAGACTAACGAAGGAAGGGATGAGAACTTGCCGGCGGTTTACGTGGGATAATGTGGCGAGAAAGACGCTTGAGGTGTATAGGGAGGTCTATTCTTGAATGATGGTTTTGTTACTTTGGGCTTAACGGTAACCGTTTCAGCTGGTTTCACGTTCCTAAGCTTGTTCACATAACATTTCGGGCATGAAATTATTGGGTACCGGCGCTTTGAACTTACTTGGATTAATTGAAAACCGCATTCGGCACAGCGTTTCTCTAATAGCTTCAGGGCTCCTAACTGTGGAAGGGGTAATCCGAAGTCGCATTTCTTCGTCCATTTGCCGGCGCAGCCGATAAAGCGCTTCTTCGTCTTCGGGTTCTTTACGATCTTTAGGATCGATCCGCACTGTGGGCATGGCACGAACAACCTGACAGAGGCCAGCCGCATTTCATCAATAATTTCGGTGAGTTCTTGGCCCACCTCCTGCTCGTTCCTCTTCAGGTCCTCGATTACTGGCTTCAAGTAGGCTACGGTTTCTAGGACAACGTTCTCGCGGATCTGTTTTCCATGTTCGATTTGCCTCATCTTGGTTTCAAGTTCGCGGGTAAAGGTTACGTCGATCACCTTGGGGCAATGTTTCATCAGAATCTCTGTAACGCAAAATGCAAGTGGAGTTGCGCTTATCCGCTGCTCCTTCACGTAGCCGCGCTTGTAGAGGGTTTCAATTATGTCAGCACGCGTTGCCTTTGTTCCGATTTCCGCTTCTTCCATGGCTTTGAGAAGGCTGCTCGGGTTGTAGCGAGGCGGAGGCTGAGTGTACTTCTCCTCCAATGAAACATCCTCCACCATAACCTCCTGTCCCTCGGTCAGCTGAGGGAGTGTGACATCTTCGAACTTGGCGTATTGCCCGTAGAGAGCGATCCACCCTTTCTTCTCAATTCGTGAACCACGTAGGAAGAACGCATGTTTTCCGACTCGTATCGTGACCTTGTCGCTCTGTTTTGTCGCGGTTGTGCCAAATGTGGCAAGAAATCGCCTTACAACTAAGTCGAAAACCTTCTGTCCCCGAGAGTCGAGTTCTCCTCGCGGAACTGAACCTGTAGGGTAAACAGCTGGATGTGCCGGGTCATCTTTCTCTCCCTGGGTTGGCCGAAGGCTGCCCGAAGCTAGGAGGCCTGACGAACCTGAATTGTAAGCACCGATCTGCTTCAGCCCGGTCAAGATTTCTTCGTAGCCAATCGAAGGGGGAAGCTTTTGACTTGAGGTTCGCGGGTAGGAGATCAACTGGTCCAGGTAAAGGCGTTCTGCTATGCTAAGCGAAACACGCGGGTTGTAGCCAAAATGCCTGTACGCTTCGCTTTGGAGTGCGGAGAGGTCAAATGGAATTGGAGGCGACAGCTGGTACGTTCTGGATTCAACTTTCTCAACGACACCCTTCCTCGCGGCGCAATCGCTAACCGCTTGTTCAGCTTGCGCTTTGGTTTCCAACCTGTCGAACTCGTACTCAGCCTCGATAATATCGCCGTCGACATTCACTCGTGCTCTTAACTGCCAGTATGGGACTGGAACAAAGGTCTCGATCTCACGCTCCCTGTCAACGACGAAGCGTAGGGTCGGCCCCTGCACCCTTCCCGTGCTGAGGGTGAAGTAACGGTTGCTCGCTTTGAGGGCGGATTGCGTGAGCGCGCGGGACAAATTGATTCCGTAGAGCCAATCAACCTCGTGACGGCACATCCCCGCAAAGGCCATGAACAAATCAAGCTCAGGCAGCATCTTGAGGTACGAGTCACGCAATTCCTTGACAGTCAGGGTTGAAAATTTCATTCGACGCGCTATCTTGTCCGCTCCACCACACGCGTATTTGAGTACGGTATAGCCGATTAGCGACCCTTCAATATCGAAATCGCATGCATTTATGAAACGATCAGCTTCCTTCGACACTTTGGAAATTGCCTGGATCCATTTCTCCTGCCTCCCTTGGCCGCGCTCCGCTAAATTCTTCGGCATCCAGGCAAATTCCCAGACGGGATATTGCGAACGTATCTCGGTTCCCTTAGCGCCGACTGCGTACAAGTGTCCCAGCGCTGAGCAAACAAGTATTCGCCCGCCATCCCTCTGAAGCTCGAAAAAGGGAACGCCTTCGACGCTAATTCTATGTGGTGTTTGGTCGTTAGCTAATGCTTCGGCCACGTGGAGTGCTGCGTCTGGCTTCTCAGTAACTATGAGGGTTGTTGGCACTTAGGCCACGCCTCCTTTGCTGCGGAGGTATTGGATCAATGCCTTCACGGCGGCGCCAGTTTCGTCCCTCTTTTCCAACCGTGCGTAGTATTCTCCTTTCGTCAAATTAGGGCCGATTGACTTACACCAAACCGCAAACGCGCTCTCGAGGTTAGTTTGGGCTGCATAATGGAAGGCACAGAATTCGGATGGAGGTTTCTTTGGCCTCTGGCAGAGCGGGCAATGATCGGCCATGCGCTTTACCGACTCGTCCTAACCTTCGATTAAACCTAGAGGTGGCGCTTTTAGCCCTTATTGGCTGGCTCGAGTCTATCGGCGCTTACCGAGGCTTTCTTGGTCGCCTTGCGGTCCTGCTAAATGCCCAAGCGACCAGCAGCATAGCGGCGGTGGCGAGAACTTGAGATATAGAATACTGCCAAAGCGGGTCAAGTGTCATAGCGGGTTCTTGCGTGTTGAGTAAGGATAGGCCGATATCACGCAGCTGAGGGATATTATGCCCGAGCTTACTTACTTTGGCCCAAAACCAATTCGAACCAAGGAGATAGGGGATGTAGAGAACGCAGACAAAAGCCATGACTGAAAAGGCAACTGCACGAAGCAAACGAGCGTATCCGAGCTGGTCAGGTTCAGGCCCACTTCGCCTAGGGAATATCTTGTCCGAAAGCTCAAGCCAGGCGACCAAGGTCGCCAAAAAGACTCCGAGAATTGGCAACCACTGAATCGGAATTAAGAACATAAAGCCACCCACATCAACGGTTTGTGTCTTTACCTGAAAAGTGAAAGATGAAATGTAGAACATGAAGAACCAGTCCAGTAGACCGATGACCGCTGCGATTCCGACCGCCCATAGCCACTTTGTGCGGGTGATATTCGAGGCCATGGTTCAGACTTCCTTGACGGCTGTTTGATTTCCTGGGTTTTGCTACCGTAACATTGTGTTGCTATAAAGAATATCTGAATCAACGTATACTAACAGGAAGAGGTGTGATTCAATTGGCGACGCGCTCGAACCTCGAGATTGTTGGCCGTGGAACATGGCTGGATATGGTTGCCCGCCGTGTCCTTGAGCGCGAGACAAAACTTGGTAGAAAAGCCGATGTCTTGAGAACGGAAAGTGGCCTAGGAGCTTCAGGAATACCACACATCGGTAGCCTCGGCGACGTGATTCGAGCTTATGGGGTAAAACTTGCCCTCGACAGTGCGGTAACGAAAGCGGAATTCATAGCCTACTCTGACGACATGGATGGCCTAAGAAAAGTCCCCTCGGGCATGCCGGATTCGCTCAAGAAGTATCTAGGCCATCCAGTCTCAGCAATCCCTGACCCATACAATTGCCATGAAAGTTACGGTTTGCACATGAACTCGTTACTGAGGGAAGCAATGGACAAGTGCGGCGCTGAGTACGTCTTCCATTCAGCGACAGAAGATTACAGAAAAGGTTTGTTCACAACTCAGATCCGGAAAATACTCCTCGAAGCCGACCGTGTCGGCAAGATTGTGAAGGAGGAAGTGGGTCAGGAGAAGTATACTACGACGCTACCATATTTTCCCATTTGCGGTTCATGCGGGAGGATCTACACAACCCGCAGCCTAGAGTTTCAATCCAAAACCGACAAGGTTCTGTACGTCTGCGAAGGCGGGTCCGAAATTAAAGGGCAGACGCTTCAGGGATGTGGTTACAAGGGCGAAGCAGATTTCAAGGAGGGTCACGGAAAGGTCCCATGGAAAGCCGAATTCGCTGTCCGCTGGGATGCATTGAAGATAAACTTCGAGGCACACGGCAAGGAGCTTACAGATTCAGTTCGGGTTAACGACAGAGTTTGCGAAGAAATCTTAGGCTCTCCTCCTCCGTACCATGTCCGCTACGAGCTCTTTCTCGACAAAGGCGGAAAGAAGATTTCCAAATCGAAATCAGCCGTCGATGTGATAACGCCTCAGACATGGTTCAAATACGCATCTCCAACATCGCTCAATCTGCTAATGTTCAAGCGCATTACGGGCGCACGTAACGTCGGAGTTGAAGACATCCCAACATATGCGAATGAACTCGATTATCTTGAACAGGTCTATTTCGGCGTTAAGAAGCCCAACGATGAAAAGGAGCTCGCGAAACTCAGAGGCCTGTATGAGTACTCATGGTTCCTGAAGCCGCCCCCAGTTCCTGGCACGCACGTGCCCTACAATTTACTTGTGTACTTGGTTACCGTAGCGCCCCCTGACAACAGAACGGAATACGTCGAATCCAAGTTGCGGGAATATGGCTACTTGAGAGCCCAACCCTTACCTGATTTCCAGCAGAGACTAGACTATGCCACGAACTGGGCGAAGGACTTCACCCAGATACCTGAAACACGAATCACGATAGCCGGCCCTCAGAGGCTGGCCATCGAGGATCTCATCTCAGTCGTCAAATCCGAGACTGACGAAAGGATTATTCAGAATTCGATATTCAATATCGCGAAGAAATATTCACTTGACCCACCGGATTTCTTTAGATTGCTCTACACGATTCTATTGGGTTCACCCAAGGGACCCAGGCTGGGACCCTACATCAAAGCTATGGGAAGCGCGAACGTAGCCAACGCCCTGCAACGGGCCTGCGAACAAACAACCTAAACGGCGCCACCCCAACAATTCTTTAACCACAATCCGCAATCAACTTTCAGGGCCCGTAGTCTAGTCAGGATTAGGACGCTGAGAGAACGCGTTATCTCGCGCACGCCTGCGGAGCCGGAAGTCCTGGGTTCAAATCCCAGCGGGCCCGCCACATTCTTGTCGCTAGAATAGGTACCGTTATTCTTTGGTTCTCGGTAAGATACATGGAGCCAATAATCGACAATGTCGAAGCCAAGGAGAGTCCCGAATCTAGCTGGCAGTTCTGTCGCCATATTCTTAAGCTACAACGCTCACCTGAATCCAGACTTAAGTTGCCGATCTCTAGGAACGAATTTGAGAAACTAAAAGCAATTGGCCCAACTTTAGAAGAAGAAGTCCTCGACTTCCTCAGC
>Ga0208037_1000780_pt1 | contig 17321 bp, 15 predicted proteins | sample June2015DPH_13_1_3_FD_184710 | JGI IMG/M metagenome (GOLD analysis project Ga0208037, IMG submission 184710) | Peatland microbial communities from SPRUCE experiment site at the Marcell Experimental Forest, Minnesota, USA - June2015DPH_13_100... | ecosystem: Environmental > Terrestrial > Soil >...
AGAGGATCAGCGAGCTCTTGCTCCAGTGCTTCCCGTCGTGCGGCACGAGGTTCGTGGCAGTGAGGTTCGGCAACGTTATCGGTTCCTCCGGCTCCGTTATTCCCCTCTTTAAGCACCAGATCGAGAGGGGGGGGCCGGTGACGGTCACGCACCCGGAAGTGAGCAGGTACTTCATGCTCATACCGGAGGCGGCGCAGTTGATACTCCAAACGGCTTCGATTGGGCTGGGAGGCGAGATCTTCATACTCAAGATGGGAAAACCGGTAAAGATCGCGGAGATCGCGGAGGACCTGATCAGACTCTCCGGCAAGGAACCGGGAAGGGACATAGAAATAGTCTTCACCGGCCTGCGGGACGGGGAGAAGCTCCACGAGCAGCTCGTGGGGGTGGACGAAGACGTGACCGACATCGTCGACAATGAAGTCTCCGTGGTCAAGTGCGGCAAGAAAACGCCTCGCGGCTTCGCAAGCACCGACGCGTTTCGAAGATGGCTGGACGGGGAACTGAAGGATCTTTACCAATTGGCTGCAAGGATGGACAGCCGGGGCATCAGGGAAAAGCTCCATGAGATCGTGCCCGAATATACGCCCCGGGACGAAGCTCTGAAACTCTTCAAGACCGGGACGTGACTTGTCGCCCCACAGGATGCAGCAACAAACCTTCCTCAGATACCCCAATGACGAGATAGGATGACAACATGAAACGTTTCAACACGCCACAATCCGGTTTAGCTGAAAGTCACGTGATGCAGATCCCCTTTCACAAGCCCTACATCACGGAAGACGAGGTAAGGGAGGTTGCTGATTGTCTCAAATCGGGGTGGCTCACCATGGGCCCCAAAACCATCGAATTTGAGGAACGGTTCAGGGAGTACATAGGCTCTTCCCACGCGATTTCCCTCAATTCGGGAACCGCCGCCCTCCATCTTGCCCTCAAGGCTATCGATGTGAAGCCGGGGGATGAGATTATCCTCCCCACCATGACGTTTACCGCCACCGGTGAGGTGATCACCTATTTCGGCGCGAGCCCGGTGCTGGCTGACGTTGAAAGGGAGACCCACAATATAGACGTCAATGAAATAGAAAAAAGGATTACCCCCAGGACCAGGGCGATCATCCCCGTCCATTTCGCGGGTCAGCCCTGTGACATGGAAGAGATCATGGAACTCGCGAGAAAATACGGGGTCTACGTGATCGAGGACGCCGCCCACTCTCTGCCCGCCTGGTACCGGGGAAAGAAAATAGGTACCGTCGGCGATATTACGTGCTTCAGTTTCTACGCCACGAAGACCCTTTCTACCGGCGAAGGCGGTATGGCCACAACCGATAACGAAGACTGGGCGCAGAGAATAAAGAGACTGAGGCTGCACGGCATAAGCAAGGACGGCTGGAAAAGGTACTCCAGGGATAGTTCCTGGTTCTACGAAGTGGTGGAGGGGGGCTACAAATACAATATTACGGACATCGAATCCGCCCTCGGCCTTGCGCAACTCCGAAAACTGGAATGGATGTGGGGCGTGCGGGAAAAGGTCGCCGCCCTGTATACCGAGGCGTTCGCCCCCCTTGAAGGGGTGATCACGCCTCTCGTCAAACCCGACCGGAAGACTGCCTGGCACCTTTACCCCATCAAGCTGAACCTCGAAGCGCTGAGGATCGACAGGGCAAGGTTCATCGAGGAGCTTAAGGCGAGAGGCATAGGGACGAGCGTACACTTCATCCCCCTCCACCGGCACCCTTTTTACAGGAACTGTTTCGGCTGCACGGCAAGCGATTTTCCGAACGCTGAATGGGTATATGAAAGGGTGATCTCGCTTCCCATTTTTCCATCCATGAAACAGGAAGAAGTTTGTTACGTGGCGGACGTCGTCGCCGACCTGTGCGCGAGATGGGCAAGATAGACGGGAAACGCATATTTGACCTTCTTTTCAGCCTGTCGGGCCTGATCCTGCTTGCCCCCTTGTTTTTTATCGTTGCAGTCCTCATCAAGCTCGACAGCCCCGGCACGGTCTTCTTTCGGCAGGAAAGGGTCGGAAAAGATTTCATCCCCTTCAACCTTTACAAATTCCGGACCATGGTCGTCGGGCCTAGGGCCGGTCCCTCTGTGACCTCCGCGAAGGACGCGAGAGTGACACGGGTAGGCAAGGTCTTGAGGTCACTGAAAATTGACGAGTTGCCCCAGCTTCTCAATGTCGTGAAGGGCGACCTGAGCCTCGTGGGGCCGCGGCCCGAGGTGGCGAAGTTCGTCGCCATGTTCGAGCACGAGTACCGCCGTATCCTGCGGGTAAGACCGGGGATAACCGACTTTGCCGCGATTCAGTTTAAAGACGAGGAAGCGTTGCTCGCCGGATATGACGATGTCGAAGAGGGATATGCGAGGGAGATATTGCCCCGAAAAATAGCATGTTATATGAGGTATCTGGAGGAAAGGTCATTCTTTCTCGACCTTAAATTGGTCCTGCTGACGATAGTTGTGATCATCCGAGGACGAACACAGTGAGCTAATCGTTTCTCTTCCCGTGGGGGACGGCAATCCCTGCGACATGGACGGCATTGCGAACATCGCATCCGAGTACCACACGGGGTGGGGTTGTACAACCAAGGTCTAGATACAATTTCTCTCCGGCGTCAAATCCTCCGCGGCATGAAGCTGTCGGCCCGAATTTGCGGACCAGATTAATTCGGAGGAGAATAGTATGGAAGAATTTTCCTTAACAAAAATCATATTCAGCCTGAATCTGATCGAACTGATAGTTCTGTTGATGGTTGGGGCCGTACTATTTTTTCTTTCCTTATCTATGCGGACACATATTCTTATGTTCACATTAGTGCTAAGTGCATCTCTGGTCGGCTCAACAATTCCCATAGTGGATAACATTGCCGCCTTAGTTCGGTGGGTATCAATTTCTCTGCTGTTAATTGCTGTCATACGCCAGCGGAGATTTAAAGCTCCACCGGCTTTACTTCTCTTCTGGGGATACATAACTTTAGGTTTCGTTTCCTTGTTTGACGCTATTTCTCCCATTTGGCAGCTTCAAAAGGGTATATTGTTACTTGCAGTAGCAGTAACTATACCTTTAGCTTATAGCAATGAAACTCACAGCTCCCTAAGATTATCTTTGGTGTCAATTTCTCTCGCAGCCACAGTTTATTGTCTACTAAGTTTCATATCTCTGCCAGGTCAGCTAAGCGAAGCCGAAAGATTTTCGGGATATGCTAAGGGGGCTCCCTCATTTGCTATGTTTCTTGGTGGGCTTCTACCCTTTACTTTCTGGGGTCTATGGAGAGCCAATCATAGAGTGATCAGGATGGTTTGTGGTTCAGGATTCTTGTGTGGGTCAATAGCGCTGATATTCACTGGCCAGAGAACGGGGACTATAGGAGGAATGATAGGCCTAATCCCGCTGCTACTGACGTTCGTGCAACGAAGAAACATTGTAAAGTTTGCGTTTGTAATAATTTTTACGGTGCTGCTGAGCTATGTTCTACTTCAGCATTCCAGTGAGGATTTTGTAAATTTCCTGTCAGTTAGATATAGCCCTGAATCCGGACTGTCTGGCAGAGAATCGATATGGGGTGACGCGTCTTCCGAGATCGCTAAAAGCCCTCTTCTCGGCAGGGGGATAGGCGCTGCGGAGACCGTAATCAGTGACAGTTTCCATAACGCTTATTTAGAAATCTGGTTCAACACAGGCCTCGCGGGGTTACTTTTGTTTTTAGCCTCCCTGTGTTGCTTCACTTGCAGAATTCTATATTTAAAGCGAATATGTAAAGACCCAGAAATCAGGTCGATTCTGGCACTCGCTTTAGGTTACATCATGGGTTTTGTTGCGATGAGTTTTTCTGAAAGCATTGCTGCAGAAGCAAGCAACCTAAACTTAATGCTCTATTTATTTTTAGGAGGTCTGGTATCAAATAGAGATCTGATCGTACAAAAGGGGCTACGCTCAGGCGTAATACAAAGGGGTGTGTCGCCGAACAATCATTTCTTTCGGGGTCAGCCCTCACCTATAGGCGCGAGCAGCTGACCTGACTGATCTCGTTCGGCAGCCACGATGCGTGGAGTTCATGTGACCAAGGTCTTTGAAACCTTGAAGGGCGAAGAGATGCAAGCGTCTCGCGGGGTCGCGTGCCCAGGCGGGAGAGCCGACGGCGTGGCGATAGCAGGAAATGATTTAGGTCAGCGTACCTTGGCCGGTGGTGCCTGGTTGCTTGCTTCACAGTTGACGCTAAAGGGAATTAATCTAGTCCAGGTCACAATTCTTGCGCGTTTTCTAGATGCCAAAGCATTCGGATTAATGGACATTGGCAATCTTTTCATTTTTTTCGTCGGTGTATTTACGTTTACAGGTTTTCAGTTCGCAATAATCCAAAAGCCGAATCTTGAATCGGATGATGTGCATACCGCCTGGTGGGTTTTATTGGGAAGAAGCATAGTTATTGCGATGACTCTGGCATTTCTGGCGAAGCCTATTGCAAATCTATATCGATCGCCAGAACTTGTTCCAATCCTACTCGCATTAGCATTCATGCAGCCTATCCTTGGATTGGTCAGTGCGAGCCCAATTCTGTTTCAGCGGAACATGGAGTACCACAAAATATTCAAGTTGGACGTAGGCAGCGGGGCGGTAGGTTTGATCGTAGGAATTATAGCCGCACTTATTTTGCGCAACGTGTGGGCTTTGATTCTGGCATTTTTAGCTACCAGTGTTAGTTATTTGCTGCTCTCGTATATGCTTCATCCTTATCGGCCGCGATGGCGTTTCGACGGGGCTCGCTTTAGAGCATTTTCACATTATGGTGGATGGATTTTAGGAAGTAGTATTTTTTCGTTTGCATTATGTCAAGGGCCCGGCGCATTCGGTAGTGTGATGTTTGGTGTCGCAGCACTGGGCTTGTACCAGATGGCTGCGCGTTTTGCGCAGTTCCCTTACAATTACCTGAGTGAGGTAATTCGTTCAGCGCTGATGCCTGCCTACTCTCAGATCCAAGGAGACAAGGATCGCCTGAGCAAGGCCTTCCTCAGAACGATAGGTTTAGCGTTCACTTTAATCACGGGTATAACAACCCTTGTTGTTCTGGGACTACCGCGCTTGTTAACGTTGAGCCTTGGAGCACGGTGGATAGAATCGGTATCGCTGGTGCCGGTCCTTGCGGTTGCCGGGGGGGGACAGGCGTTACTGCGGACCGGCTATCCGCTTTATTTAGCGACAGGCCGCCCGAGCTTTCAGTTCGCTTTAGACTTGGTGCAGACAGTCATCATGATTGGGTTGCTGTTTCCCTTAGCAAAACTATTCGCGTTAGCGGGTCTCCCATTTGCTATGATAGGAGGGATGGTGTGCTCGCTTCCGATATGGTGGTTAGGAATCCGCAAATGCACGACGTGCACTTTTAAGGATGTGTTCATTCAATTTGTACCGGCAGCCATAGGGATGGGAGCAATTATGGTTGTCTTTTTCATCGGGCAGGTAGTTACCATTTCCCATGCCGCTTCCGTCATCAGCATAATTTGGCACCTCGGCCTGATTGGTGCTTCTGCGTTTGCGTTTTTCAAGACGATTGATATAGCTCAGCATTTCGTACCGGAATACTCGGCTCTCACGGATTTGAAAAGTATTTTTCGGAAAAGAGGGCAACGCTCGTACCGGCAATTGAGAAAGACCGCTGACAATTAGGCTGTTTTCCGGAAGCATGTCTGTCCTTGTCTTGGCGCTCGTGCCAACGATAGCGAAACAATCGCCTCATGCTAACAAGCTGAGATTTTCCCCGTGCCTTAAAATAGATAACTACTAAACAAATTTCTTCTCCCCATTTCAGAGGAGTTATGTGGGTTATCCTATTTACACTGCAATTACGTTGTCCTGATTCTTGTGAGGCGAAACGTGATAAGGCTCTGCAATTAAGCGAGAGGTCATATTCCTATGAGCAGGAAATACCCCGGTAATTTTGAAGTTATTTTATCGGCCAACGTGTCTCATTATTACTACGCAGCTTTAGCTTTGCAACAAGCTAACTCTCTGAAGCGCTACATATGTGCGATCAGTATCAGGAAAGAAAAACCTTTATTTGCCCACTTCCTGCCGGATTATTGGCAAAAGAAGCTAAAGGGGCGCAATATTTCGGACATTGATAAAAGGTTGACTCGAAGCATCTGGGTAGCTGAGCTATTGCAAAGGGGATTGCCTTATCTTGGTCTTATTTCTTCGGATAGAGGTAATCTCCTGAATAATTATTTATTCGATCTTCTTGCCCAACGCTGGGTCGAATCTTGCGACATATTCCACTTTGTCAGCAGCATAGGGCTTCATTCAGCCCGGAAGGCTAAAGCTAACGGCAGTCTTGTTGTGTGTGACGTTCGTACGGAATATCCAGACTGTCAGTTTCAACTCTTAGCGGAAGAATATAACAATCTCGGTCTTTCTTACAACCCTCCTGGCTTATTGTATGATGAGAGAATCAAGGCTGAATATGGTCTTGCAGATTATCTGATAGTGCCGTCGAACTATGCCAAAAGGACATTTGTTGAAGCCGGGTTTGATCCGAAGTCGGTTTTTGTTCTGCCTTACGGTGTGGATCTAGAGCATTTTCTTATATCCGACAGCAAGGGTGAAAGAAAAGATGCCGATGAAACCGGCGGCAGACACCGTAATACCTTCCGCATCATTTATGTCGGTCAGATTGTCCCTCGAAAAGGAGTTCATTATCTCATCGAAGCTTTCAATAAGTTAAAGATAAATGATGCAGAGCTCTTACTGGTAGGAGGCATAGATCAATCGATGCATCCCATTCTCGAAGAGGCTGTGAGACGCAACCGGAAAATTCGAGCCGTTGGCGAGTCGCCCAGGCTGGATCTATACCATCTGTACAACACGGGATCAGTATTCGTGTTACCATCCCTGGCCGACTCCTGGGGGTTAGTGGTTCTGGAGGCCATGGCTTGCGGTTTACCGGTTATTGTGACGGAAAACACGGGCAGCAGTCAAGCTGTAGAAGAGGGAGTTAATGGTTTTATCGTTCCTATCAGAGATGCTGAAGCGCTGCACAGGAAATTGATCTACCTTTACGAGCATCCTGACGTACGGCAGGAAATGGGCCGGGCTGCTTCTTGTTCCGCCAGGAAATTCACGTGGGAGCAATACAATAAGGGATTACTTGATATATATAGAGAAATCATTCGGAGAGGAACAGGAAACAGTTTCTATTCCTTACCATTGGAGCACAAGGATGCGGTCGGATAGAGCACCCATCACGCTTGCGATCCATTGGCCTCGGTTCGGCCCTTACCATCTCGCCCGTGTGCGGTCTGCTCATGCTGTGTTGGAGAATATGGGGATCCAGGTGGTGGGTTTGGAAATTGCCAGCCAGGACAGGCTTTATCTCTGGCGAGAGGAAGCCTGCAATGATTTGTTACGGTATGTTGTTTTCCCGGAACGTACGTATGAGGCAGTTTCGTTTGCAGAGATGACAAGAGGCGTTTTCCTTGCTTTAAGCAGGATCCGGCCTAAGGCGATCGCGATAAACGGTTACAGCTCACGGGACTCATGGGCAATACTGGCATGGAGCAAAGTGTATCACTGTCCCACCATACTGATGACGGAAAGTAAAGTTGATGACGCACCACGCGTTGGCTGGAAAGAAAGAGCTAAGGGAAAGATCGTTTGCCAGTTCGACGCGGCGTTATGTGGTGGCAGCCTCCACCGTGATTATCTGCAACAGCTTGGCATGAATCGAGACCGGATCTTCGAAGGCTATGACACAGTTGATAATGACTTCTTCTGGAAAGGAGCAGAACAGGCCAGACAGGATCCAGCCGCGTATAGCTCATTCCCCGGCCTCCAGTCCCCCGGCCCCTTTTTTCTGGCATCAGCCAGATTTATCAAACGCAAGAATCTGGATGGATTGCTGCGCGCGTATGTCCTTTTCCGCGATCGATTGGCAAGAAATGGCAAAGGGCTTACTTTATGGCGTTTGGTGATCCTCGGAGATGGAGCCGAGCGAAGTGCTCTTGAGCATTTAGTTGATTCCAATGGCATCCAGGGTGTGGTTTTCCCTGGCTTCCGGCAGATTGACGAATTGCCAATATACTACGGTTTATCGAGCGTTTTTATTCATCCTGCGCACCAGGAACAGTGGGGTCTGGTGGTGAATGAAGCCATGGCTGCCGGATTACCCGTGCTCGTCTCCAAATGCTGCGGATGTGCTCCGGACCTGATCAGTGAAGGAGAGAATGGATTCACTTTTGCGCCGGGGAATGCCGACAGCCTGGCTAACTTGATGGCGCGGATTAGTTCTGACCAAGTGGACCTTCACGCCATGGGGCTGCGTTCGCGAGACCGCGTCAAGGAGTGGGGCCCGAAACGCTTCGCTGAGGGACTTTATGGGGCATTTCAGGCTGCTTTGCAGGGCTCGAAATCTTCAGGAAAATAGCCGGAGACTGACAATGAATATTCTTCATATCACCCTGGGATTCTATCCCGCCAATGGTTGGGGTGGCCCCGTCAAAGTTGTCTACGACAATGGTAAGGAGCTGGTCCGACGGGGGCACCGGGTAACAGTTTATTGCACAAACTTGCGGGACAAGAAGAATAAGATACATCCGGGTACTTTTGAGCAAGAGATAGGCGGTATGCGTATCGTGTACTTCGACACGTGGAATATTCGCTCGTGGCCAGGCACGCTTGGCCCCTTCTGGCTGCCTGACCTGGGGGCTTATCTGAAGCGGGAGATTGCTACGTTTGATGTCGTTCACCTTAACGGCTATCGTAGCCTGATGACGTTGCAGGTAGCGCGAGTTGCCCGTGGCGCAGGCGTTCCTGTAGTTATCCAGCCGCACGGCACCTTGCCTATCATCGTGAATTCGTTTTTGGTCAAACACCTCTATGATCGGCTGTTCGGCAGGATGGAAATTGAGGGGATCGGCGCCTTAATTGCTCTGCAAGAGAGTGAGCGCCAGCAGGCACTGGCTCATGGCATCCCATCGGACCGCATTGAGATCGTTCCTAACGGAATCGACACTGAAGAAAGGCAGCATGTGCCCGAATGGGGAAGTTTTCGGCGCCGATATGGTTTGGATCTTACGCGTCCGCTTGTCCTCTTTTTGGCTCGCATCAACAAGAAAAAGGGCACTGACATGCTCATCGAGGCCTTTGTACGGCTGAAGGGCTCCGATGCTCAACTGGCTGTCGTCGGACCGGACGACGGACAGCTGGCCGAGGTACAGAGGTTGATTCAAAAGCACAAGTTGGAGAAGCGAGTAATTCTTCCGGGATTGCTGTCAGGTCAGGACGTGCTTGCCGCCTTTCGCGACGCAGATTTGTTCGTGTTGCCTTGCCGGGCAGACACCTTTCCAGTCACGTTGATGGAGGCATGTCTTATGGGGACGCCGATGGTTATCACCGACCGTTGTGAGATCGCTCACCTGGTACAGGATCGCATTGCCGAGGTCGTGCCGTTCGATGCGGATGCGTTCGCCGCCGCCATGGAGCGTTTGCTCACCGATAGAGAGCGGTATGATCGTTATCGTACCAACTGTCAGGAGATGCTGGCCCATACCTTCTCCGTCAATGCTGTTGTGAATCGCTTGGAAGCGGTCTATGAGCGCGTGACTGCTGAAACGAGAAAACACATAACCGAGGCAAACTCCGTTGCAGGTCAAAAAATGTAGCAGTTTCCTGAGAACAGGGATGCCAGGATAGGCAATGGCCAACAATAACGTCAACAACACCTTGATTATCCGATTGGGGCAACAATCTTCGAGCAGTTATGAAGCTTCTGCGACAGGTTTGTCTAACGCTCCCAATCGCGCGCTAACGTAAATAGTCTTGGTAATGTGGGGCGGAGTCTTAAACCGCGAGACATGCTAGAGCAACACAGCACTGACAAGCTGCGCTTCACTCTAAAAAGAGCATTTGACACCCGGTGGAAGATTTGGAACGAGCTGCGGCGGTGGGTCGCTTATCCTTGGGTGCGTCTGCTTTTCGTAATGAATGGTATTACTTGGGGCCGCGGTTGGCGTTTCCACGGCGTTCCCATCATCCAGAAGCACCGTGGTAGCCGAATGACCTTTGGTCCGGGCCTGGCCCTTCGTTCTTCAGTCTGTTCCAATCCAGTGGCGCCAAGTCATCCTGTAGTTCTGGCTACCTGGCAGGAAGGAGCCTGTCTGGAAATCGGGGCTAACTTTGCTATGACCGGCGGTACTCTCTGCGCTGCTAAAAAAATCATCATCGGTAACAACGTGGGGGTGGGGGCGAACACGATCATAGTCGACACGGATTTTCACCCCCTGGACACCACACAACGACGGTTGGAATCGTCCGGGGGCAGGACTGCTGCAATCGTGATCGAAAACGACGTTTTCATCGGGATGAACTGCCTGGTTTTAAAGGGAGTGACGATAGGTGAAGGCAGCGTAATAGGGGCGGGCAGCGTGGTTACCGCGGATGTACCGCCAGGCGTCATCGCTGGTGGGAATCCAGCCAGGGTTTTGCGGGAGCTATAGCATAGCTCCACATCACATTTACAGGGCATCGCAATATAACCAAGGAGATGAGCCGTACTACGCAACAGTGTGGCATGGCTAAGGCTGGATTAAGGTACGCATATCAGAGTCCTGGAGGGTGAAAAGGATGCGACAATATAGCGTGTTGGTTATTACCCCTCACTACGCTCCTGACTTTGGGCCGGCCTCGCCGATTTATACGGCTTTGTGCGAGGATCTTCAGCAAAAGGGGTGTAATGTCACAGTGGTTACGGCATTTCCACATTATGGTGGATCTAATGCTTCGTTTCAATACTCGAGAAAGCTTTTTGAGGAGGACAGGCTCAACGGTGTGCGCATATTACGCACCTACGTTTACAGAGTGCCAAAGAGTTCCGTCTGGCGACGCTTGCTTTACCACATGTCTATTAATGTGTCTTCTACAATTGCTGCCTTGGGAGTTAGCAAACCCGATATCGTACTAGCGGAAGCTCCAACACTATGGAGTGGGTTGCCTTTGCTGGTAAAGGCCATTGTGCCAAAGGTGCCATTCATCTATGTCGTTCACGACATCTATCCCGATGTCCTTTTCCGACTCGGAGTCCTTAGGAATCCATGGTTGGTCAATTTGATTGAGCGCGTCGAGCGCATATTCTATGATCGATCTGCTCGGGTATCCGTTCTTTCAGATGGTTTTAAGGAAAATCTCATCCGCAAGGGAGTTCCCAAAGACAAGATAGTCATTATACCCGTATGTACAGACATCGAATTCTTTCGACCTCATCCACGAGATAACGAGCTTCGCAAACGGTGGGGCTTAGGAAACAAGTTTGTAGTTCTGTATGCTGGAAACCTTGGCCTTTCCCAAGGGTTAGATACCGTGCTCGAGGTGGCCCGACGAGTAATCGACAAACCAGATATTCTGTTTGTACTGGTGGGTGATGGGGCAACCAAACGAGCCCTGCAGGCAATTGCAGAAGTGAATGGTTTAAGTAATGTAAAGTTTTTCCCTTTTCAGCCACGCGAGGAAGTACCGCTTATCTATGCGTTGGCGGATATATGTTTGGTAGCGCTCAAGCCGGACATCGTCGTTGAGTCAGTCCCCTCAAAAACATACACAATTATGGCCAACGGCCGTCCGGTTATCGCGTCTGTGGATAAGAGGACAGAGACCGGTCGCCTTCTTGATCAGGCCCAATGTGGTCTATGCGTTGAACCCGGGAATGGAGGGGCTTTGGAGCAAGCGATTCTCCTGTTGTACGAGAACGATTCTTTGCGCAGGAACATGGGAAGGGGGGGCAGGGATTTCGTCGTAGAGCATTATGCTAGGCATGTTGCCGCGAATCAATATTACACGTTGATCCAACAATTTGTGAATAGTAACTGACCTGTGATGATACCACGGTATGCACCAACATATACGTTTTCCGACTTACTACGGAGTTTGAGTTCCTGTTTTCAGGAAAGAGTAGATGCAGGCTTGCGTTCTCGTCTGGCAAGGTTATATAAGATAACATATGTTTTCTATTGGATAGGGCCGCGGTAGCAGCGATGCCAAAGTCGCTTTGGTGTATGACTGGGTCGACACAGAGCTGGTGCACCCGATGCTTCACGATAATACGTTTGAAGCAGGACGAAGACCTTCGTGAGCACCTTGGTCGCAGTGGACGCGCCTGGGCTGAGCAACATCATTCTCCTCGTTCGGCTGCCGAGCAATTTGAAGAGCTGTTATTGACTGCTATTTCATCCAAAAAATCATGCTCGTAATTCCAAACCAGCAAGAACACCGGGATTAGATCGCAAAGGGTATCTGCATGAACGCTCAAATCTTTGCAGAGTGGTTGCACCGCCAAGGGCATCATGTTGTTCGCACCGAGAGCAGTTATTGGTTCGATGCCGGGCCACGGGTCTTCCAGGCTTTCCCTTACCATTGGGTGATACAGCCGTCCCCACAGGAATTGCGCGCGCTCATGCTCGGCAAAGGCATTGTGGCACTGCGCTACTCTACACCAGTTCATGCGCCCACCGGTTGTATCAGCTATCATGTTATTTATGACAAACAGACCTATGCATTGGAAAGCTTGGATAGAAGATCCCGCCAAAACGTTCGTACCGGCTTGAAAAATTGTGGCGTTGAACCTGTCTCCTTTGAACGCTATGCCAAGGATGGTTGGCTCTTGGAAATGGACACCCTAAACCGACAAGGACGTCAGAAGAAGCAAAGGGAAGAAACATGGCGCCGGCAATGCATGGCAGCAGCAGACTTGCCCGGGTTTGAAGTCTGGGGGGCACTCGCTGACGGCTGTCTGGCCGCTTCGCTTCTGACTTTTCAAATGGAAGATTGCTGTGTGATGATTTTTCAGCAGTGTCGTCGGGACTATCTGAGCGCCCGGGTCAACAACGCCCTTGCGTTTGTGGTCACGCAGACCATGATCAATCGTCCCAACATCAGGTCTGTTTTCTATGCCTTACATTCGCTTGACGCCCCCTCCGGCATTGATGAGTTCAAGTTTCGCATGGGTTACGAGGCAAAACTGGTGCGTCAACGTGTAGTCTTTCACCCGTGGCTTCAACCTTTCGCCAATAGGTTTGCCCATACGGTGACGGCGCGTCTGCTTCGGCCTTACCAGGGCAGCTATACTCTCGCTAAAGCGGAAGGCATGCTTAATTTCTATCTGCAAGGAAAGCGTCCACTCGATGCGCAAGACTGGCCTGAATGCTTGGTAGATCGCAAGAGTGAGTTGTGCGAAGCATCGCATTTTCGTGAGGAAAATACGGAGGGATAGGATAGTGAAGCTTGAAGAAACGCAACTCAGTTGCCAGATCCCGTGCCTGCAGCTCGTAGCAGGAGGGATTGTCCAAGGTCCACCGGAGTCTCTCAGCCGACGTTTGAAGCTGATGGTCAGAAGACAATTGAGCCCGGGCAAAGAGCGGCTATTCAAGAATCGTACGAACGATCTAATGAACCGGCTTTGCAGGTTAACAGGCAGAGGCACGAAACCTTCTGCTTCCCCGGCAAATGTTCCTTCGGCAGGATTGCAGGCAGGTGATCGGGTCCGGGTGCGTTCCCTAAAGGAGATTGAGACCACGCTTAACCACTGGAGACAACTCAAAGGTTGCACCTTTATGCCTGAAATGGCTGAATACTGCGGTACGACGCAGCGGGTACTGAAGCCCATGAAAAAGTTCGTTGACGAGCGGGACCTTCGGGTCAAGAAGTCAGATGGTATTATCTTGCTTGAAGGCGTTATGTGCAAAGGCACCGCGGAATTCGGCAGTTGTGATCGTTCCTGTCTTGTCTTCTGGAGAAAGGAATGGCTGGAGAAGATAGACGATAAAGAATCTTGAAGAGCTGAAGGCCACTGTTGATGACGAAAAGATTTCGACGGGCCGAACTTTTCTAAAGCCGGGAGAATGAGGGTGCGTATTCTTGAACGGATGTATCGATCAGGCCTCGGGCGGGCGATGTCGTTTGTGGCCCGCCAGATCGCCTGGATGCATAAACCATTTATGGTTTATGGATACTATGATAATTCTTCAAGAACCTTTCGTAAATTCACGCGTATAAGTAGCGATGTAGTGGTTGTCAACAGGAAGGCTCTTTCCATTGGCGATCATGTTTGGGTGGGATATCATTCGATCCTGGATGCATCAAATGGGATCACAATTGAAGAAGGATGCCAACTCGCCGCACGGGTCCATATTGTTACTCATGGAAGCCACAATTCGATCCGGTTGTTAGGAAGCGATAATGTTCATATTTCTAACATTAACAGAAGAGGATATGTCCGCGGAAAAGTGGAGATAGGCGCATATACTTTTATTGGAACCGGTTCAGTGATATTACCTGGCATAAAAGTCGGGAAAGGATGCCTAATCGGTGCAGGAACTGTTGTGACCGAAAACGTGCCGGATTATTCATTTGTAGTTGGTAATCCAGGCCGAATAAAAGGTAGCACGATTGACATAGACAAGGAGTTTTTTAGAAATGACGATTTTTCTGCCACTTACTACGATTCCGAAGCCCTGGCTTTGGTCAGGAAAGTCTCGGTTCGGAGATCGAAAAACAAAGAATGACCGAATGAATTAAGGTTCAGGTTGGGATTTAGTTCGGCCAATAAGGTTAGGGCGGATAAGATTGCTGGGAGTTCTTTTCCGGCTATGAATTACCAGTAGTCAGCTTGTAGCCCATTAACACTGCAAACGGAAGTGAAAATGCGAAGAAGCTGCATGGCCGTCATTCCTGCTGTGGTTGTGATATTGGGGGCGACCTTGTTCCTGCTGAGTGAGCATATTCTATCAGCCATCGGAGACTTTCTGGTGGTGCAGGATAAGCTTCAGCCCGCTGACGTGATTCATGTGATTGCCGGCCCGGACGAACGAACGGATTATGCCATTCACCTATACCAACGGGGCTATGCGAAAACAATCTTCTTCACAGGAGGCTGGTGCCGCTTTCACAACTTTTTCCACGGGCAACATGGTAGAGAACGAGCGCTTGAGCGAGGAGTACCATCGAAAGCAATTGCCATAGATGATTCTCCAGTAACAAGTACGTATTCAGAGGTGGTTAGGCTAAAAGAGTTCATAGATCGCGGCGGGCGCCCCCTCTTATCAATCATCGCCGTCAGCGATCCTTACCACATGAGGCGTGCCCGCTGGACTTATAAACAAGTAATGGGCGACAAGGTTGAGTTGCGCATGGCTCCTGTCCCTCTTGAGTTATCGGTAGATTATCGCCGTTGGTGGACGGACAGGGAATCAAGGAAAATGGTGAAGGATGAGTATGCAAAAATAGCATATTATTATGCAAGGTACCGATTCAGTTGGGGGTGGTTGAAAGATTGGTTGGCCTCCCTTGATCGCGACTGACTGCTCGCTGTGATGCCCCGTGCGCAAGCACGGCGAGGAATGGCGAGAAGCGACCGCGGCGAAGCCTGGAAAGGGGTGGCTCGCCGCAGTCATTCTCTACGGTTTGCGCTGGTGGCTCAACCGGACATAGAAGTTATTGTCCGTCCAAACAAGTTCAATTTACTATTCTAAGGTTAGTGGGCGGAGCCGGAGCCCCTCCGGTCCTGTAAACAAATGCGCCTATGGTCCAGCCGTAGGTATTCTCGTCAGCTGTTGCTGGAGGCCAAGTAAGATTAGTGGGGTCCAAGATAAGATTGTAGGGGGAGCCCAAATTGGCGCCGGCGCCTATGGCCGGAGAGCCCGCCTGAAGGGTATAACCCGTCCAACCAACTGCTGGATTGGTGAATAATGGATTGGATGTTGAAGCACCAGGAACAGTTCCTGCATTTGGATAGGAAATATTCTTTGAACCTGAAACACTCCTCCCACTTATGGGCGTACTAACATTATAGAAAATGTTATTGTTTACGAACCATGAACTACCCGACAACTGCATTCCCATTGGCCCGTTTGCACAAACATTGTTATAAAACAGATTCCCACTACCTGACGAGTTATCATCTTCCATATGTGCTATGCTGGAATCTGTGCTAATAAGGATATTTCCCCACACTATATTACCTGTACCACCCCAAGTTCCTTGCCAAGTGATATCTCTTGACCAACCCGTTGAGCCTTTATAAGTACCATAAATTATATTCCTATAAACCTGATTGTCATTGGAAGGCCCATCTGAACCTGTGTCTCCATAGATACCGATTCCTGCCGCGAGTTGGTTAACAATAAGGTTGTCATGTATGATAAGATTTGAACCGGCCTCCACTGCTATCCCATAAGGTTCATATTGGGTAGTGCCGTTATCATGGATCTTGTTGTAACTCATCGTAATACCATTAGTGCGATGAATATAGATAGCAGCACAAGACCCTGTGATTTCATTGTTGGACCATGTAGAACCACTCATATCAGCACGGCTACCTGAATCGTTAGATTGGCAGATTCCTGTGCCGGGACATCCATATATGTAGCAATTGCTGATATTGATAGAAGAGGTTGAGGTAGTGCTGGATGTACAATATATCCATACCCCCATTGACCCGTTAGTAAGAGCCAATCCGTTTATGGTGATGTAGTTGAGGTTGGTGATACTGATAACGCCATACGGACTCGTCCCATTGCCATTGATGATAGGCTTGGCCCCCGTCCCGTAAGAAGATATAGTAAAGGGATGACCTGACGTACCGTAAGCTCTGACCGTATATTGCCCTGTGAAAGTTTCGCCCGCCTTAAAAAGCAATCGATTACCGGCCTGACTCCCGGTCAATCCTGATTGTGCATTCGCCAGTGAATTGAAGGGGCCGGGTTGTCCCGGGCCAGCAGCGCATGTCTGACTCGTTCCATTTCCATTATAACCGCAAGTGTTATCCACATAATAATCCGCCGCCCGCAAACTTTTCGGCCACCCGGAAACTCCGAAAAGGAAAATCATCAGGAAAAATAAGCCCAGGAAATAAGACTTATTCACCATCCTACGAGAATATTTCTTCATTATGCTTCACCTCTACTTATTTTTCGTCATTTAAGTTTTTTGCGACCCAAATCGCGCTCTTTGTTGTTCTTAGCCTCTTCTAAAGGCGTGTTCGCCGGCAACTATCTCCATGGGTTTTGTCTTTCTTTTGAACTCCTTGTTCGGTCGCTCGATAACGTTGGTCGTCCGTAATGATATCCATTCCTCTTCGGGGAATGAAAAGCAGGTGAGACAGGAGCATTGAAAACGAGGGAGAACGAAGCGCAATCGAACATTGGTTTTACCTCCTAAACATAATCATCCAAGGTGCTTTTTGTCTTACCAGCGTCTTTTATAGCTGAAGCTCGCTGCGATAGTATGGTTGGCCGAAACATTGTTGAATGTGTAGGAGGCGACTGCTCCTACGGAT
>Ga0208037_1000789_pt1 | contig 17155 bp, 17 predicted proteins | sample June2015DPH_13_1_3_FD_184710 | JGI IMG/M metagenome (GOLD analysis project Ga0208037, IMG submission 184710) | Peatland microbial communities from SPRUCE experiment site at the Marcell Experimental Forest, Minnesota, USA - June2015DPH_13_100... | ecosystem: Environmental > Terrestrial > Soil >...
GCACCACCAGGCTTCGCTCGGCGGATCGCTCCGCTCCACGCTGGCTCGGCTACTTGTTGAATGGGCAATTACAAGGTAAGCTCCTTTCAGCTTACAAGATCAGCCAGGCTTTCCCTGGCACACCATACATGAAAGACAGTGTTTGCGCCACCCGCGAATCTAGACGTCCCTAACATCCTCACTGGCAACTTGTCCCGGTCACATTCTAGCAACGCACAAATATCACACTACCCAAATTTCGGAGGTCGGAAGCTTGCACCAATATTTGTGCCTTGGCGCGGGCACAACCGAAGCCATTGACACTTGGTTCTTGCTGATATATATATGGTGTTGTACCGATTTTGACCATGAAGAAACCGCTAAGTACGGAAAGTTTTCTCCCGCTCAAGCCGCATTGGTTTCACGTTTTGCTGTCGCTCGCGGACCGGGAGCAGCACGGTTACGGCATCATGCAAGAGGTCCTGGAGCGCACGGACGGCAGGGTACGGCTGTGGCCGGCGACACTTTACGGCACGCTCAAGCGTCTCATCGATGAGGACCTAATCGAAGAATCCGACGAGCGGCCGGCCCCGGAACTGGATGACGCGCGGCGGCGTTATTACCGGCTCAGCAGACTCGGCCGGCGCGTCCTGGCGGCCGAAAGCGAGAGGCTCGAAGATCTGGTTCGCGTCATCCACGCCAAGCGAGGAATTCGGAAGGCGGAGTCATGACCCACCCGCAAAACCGGCCAGTGGCGATCAGCCTGCGGCTCTACCGCGCACTCGCCCGCGCGTTCCCCTACGAATTCAACAACGCCTACGGAGACGAGCTGGTGCAAGTGACCGAAGACACCATCGAGCTCATCTGGCAGCGCCATGGCGTGCTTGGATTGGTGCGCTTACTCACGGACATCGCACTCCGCGTTGCCATCGAGCACCTGGCCGAGTTGCGGCAGGATGTCCGCTATGGGCTGCGCATGCTCGCCAACTCGCCGGGCTTCACTTTGGTCGCGCTGGTTTCGCTCAGCCTGGGCATCGCGATCGCAACCTGCGCCTACAGCGAGGTGAACGGGCTGATTCTGCGCGACGTTCCCGGCGTTCCGAAGCCCGAGGAACTGGTTGCGCTCCAGGCGCCAACCTCGTATGCCCAATACAAGCGCTACCGCGAACGAAACGACCTGTTCTCTTCCACGCTGGCCTATGTTGCGCCTGTTCCGTTCGGGGTTTCGCTCGACGGTCACACAGAACGAACTTGGGGACACCTGGTCACGCCGTCGTACTTCTCCACTCTGGGCGTGCACCCCGTATTGGGCCGCTTCTTTGAGCAAGAACAGGAGCAGCCCGGCCGGGCGCCAGTCATCGTGGTCAGCTACCGGTTCTGGCAGCAACATCTGGGTTCTGACCCTTCGGCTGTGGGAAGGACGCTGCTCATCAACGGACAGCCTTGCACCGTAATCGGCGTCGGGCCAAGAGATTTCCTGGGAGCATCCCCAGGGTATTTTGCGGCGGATGTGTGGATGCCGGTGTCCGTCCCTGCGCGCCTCGCGCCGGAACTGGCGGACAACGCGCTGGAGCGGCGTGACCTGACGATGTTCCAGGTGGTCGGGCGCCTGAAACCGGGAATCACTGCGGACCGTGCGGAGGCTGCGCTGGACGCGGTGGCCCGGCAAATGGAGCAGGACTACGGCGGCGCCGACAGAGAAAGGGGTGGCCGGCGCGTGCTGCTGGTTCCCGGAGGAAAAGTGCTGCCCATTCGGAACCAGGACCGGCCGTTCTTCACGGAAGTCTTGATGGTGTTGGCGGGCTTGGTGCTGCTGATCGCGTGCTCCAACGTGGCCAACATGATGCTGGCACGGGCGGCGGACCGTCGGCGGGAGATCGCAGTTCGCCTGGCGCTGGGCGCCAGCCGTGTCCGGCTCATTCGCCAGTTGCTAACTGAAAGCATGCTGGTGGCTGCGGGCGCGGGCGTGTTCGGGTTCATCCTGACCGTGTGGGTGATGCACCTCTTCTCCCATCTCAGGATGCCGTACCCCATGCCGGTGGCTTTCGACCTGAGCCCCGACTGGCGCGCCCTGTTATTCGCGCTTGCCGTGACCGGCTTAACGGGGTTCGCGTTCGGCCTCGCCCCCGCATTGCAGGCCACGCGCACCGATCTGACGCCCGCGCTCAAAGAAGGAGGCAACATCCAACTCCGCAGGTATCGCCGCCTGAGCCTGCGCAACGGGCTGATGCTGTGCCAGATGGCCGGATCGCTGACGCTGTTGCTGCTCACCGGGTTTCTAGGACTCGGCATCCAAACCACCATGGGCATTCAGCAAGGGTTCGACCCCAGGAACCTTTACCTGATCTCTTTGGATCCGGTTCGCGATGGATATTCGGGCGCTCAGGCCACGGCGTTCTTCGAGAAGCTCTTGGACCGGGTGAAGCAGCTTCCCACAGTGACCGCCGCAACTCTGACCGACACGGTGCCGGTAGCTATGGACGGCAACCCGGGGGCGATATTCTCCGATGCCCACGCGGGCGGGGGAAAGGCGATGCACTGGGCCCGCAAGCACGTGGTCGGGAAAGACTACTTCGAGACCGCCGGCATTCCTATTCTGCTCGGCCGCGGTTTCCGCAAGGAGGACGAGGCAAACGAGGCGACGGCGGTCATGGTCAGCGAAGAGTTGGTGCGCGCCTACTGGAGCGGAGAAGAAGTGTTGGGACGGCGCATCGAGATCGGCAACGACGAAGCATCCGGCGGATTCGGAGCCCTGCCTGGCACCTTTGATTTTCGCCCTGGGGTCTTAGGGAAGGGGAGACAGGTATTCGAAGTCGTGGGGGTGGCAAGGGACGTGGCGGAAGACTTCGTCGCGAGCAAGAAGCACCCGGCGATTTACTTCCCGCTGCACCCGGCGGACTATGCGCAGCCCTCGCTGCGCGGCGTGACGCTGATGGTGCGCGGGATGCCCGGCGTGGACATCATCGCCGCCGTGCAGCGCGAAATATCAGTTGCGGACGCCAATGTCACGCCTTTCAACGCACGCAGTATGACCGAACAGATCGCGCAGTTTATGTCTTCGCTGCGCTCGGCTGCGTGGACCTGGAACCTGATGGGGGCGTTCGGATTGATCCTGGCCGCGGTCGGCCTGGCAGGCGTGACGGCGTATTCAATTGCGCAGCGCGGCCACGAGATCGGCATTCGCATGGCGCTCGGCGCTCAGAAGAGCGACGTGCTTGGACTGGTCATGAAGGAAGGCGCCGTCCTGGTGATGGCGGGCACGCTCATCGGGATGGCTCTAACTTGGGCCGGACTGCGCCTGATGTCCGGCTTCTTCTTTACCGTGGCCAGTGTGAAAGCCTTCGACCCGGCACTGCTGGTGGGCGCGCCGCTGCTGCTTGCCAGCCTGGCATTGGTAGCCTGCTATGTGCCGGCGCGGAAGTCGATGCGGATTGATCCAGCCATGGCGTTGCGGCAGGAATAGGAAGGTTAATCAGACTTCGCTGAAAGCTGAATCGAGGAAGGAAGCCATGTAATAGGCGTCCAGGAACTTGAACGGCGTCTCTCCCGTGGTGTAGTGGCCGCAGGGCAACACGGCCACCTTAGGGTCGAGCTTGAGACGAACTGATTCAGCGATGATCTTTCGCGAGAACTCAGGCAGGAAAGTCAAGTCGTAGAGGGCATAAATGAAGAGCGACTTCTTGGGCCAGCGAGCCAACTTTTCCGCATAGGCAATGGGGCTGATGGCCATCCAGGCGCGGCGAAGGCGGTCCAGGCTTAAGTCGGGCTCGATCCCGGCGCGCACGTGACGCGTGGCTTGACCCGTCCAGACCACCTCAGCGAAAGTCGTTGAACAATGGTTGAAAACGTTGACCTTCAAACGCTCGTCATGCGCGCTGGTCAGGTACGCGTAGCACGAGCCCAGGCTGGTCCCCACAATGCCAAGCTTGCGGTACCCCTGGCTTTCTAACCAGTCCAGGCACGACCGCGTATCGACCACAGCCTGCCGGGCGGCATCGAGTGTCCGGCCCAGATTCGATGAAACAGCATAATCAGCGCGTTCAATCTCCGGCGGCTTCCGAAGGTCGTGATAGGGCAAGCTTAAGCGCACCGCCGAAATCCCAAGCATGTTGAAGATGCGGCAGAGCGCGTTGTGGCTTTCCAGGTCTGCATTCCACTGCGGCAGTACCACCACGGCCCCACGCCGCCCTGCCGGAAACCAAAGAGCTCGTACTCGGTTGTTATTCGGGACCGGAGTCCTGACGGGAGATGTAAAGAACAGGCAGTCCCCTTCCAGATGAAAGTCTGAAGGTGTCTTGTAAGCGTAGAAGACGTCACTTTGCGCAAGGATTTCTTGGTTCAGCTTGCCAAGGAATTCTTCTGCATCGCAGTCCGAGGCCCGAAAGTTGCCGTTCGCGAGCGGCCAGCCTGCGGTCCACTCCAGTCCCCAATCCAAGGGGGACACCACTCGATTCTTATCCCGCTCTGTCAAACGGGTTTCCCACGCGTAAATCCACTCCTTGTAACGATCGAGCATGGCTCTCATGGGACAAATCGAAACTTGCAATTATAACCTGAGAGAGCCAACAAGAAGCCGGGTTGCAGCAGGTTTGAGGTGCTGTCACATTGCCGTTGTCACGCGCTGCCAAACGCTCTTACCCTGAATGAATGCCAATCCCAATCCGAGCATGAGCACGAGGAAACGTATCCAGCCACCCAGATAAGGCAGATTGATGGCCACGAACACGATAGCCAGGCCAATCAGCAGGTCGAGTGCGAAGGATCTGAGCTGGCCAACCGCTGACCGCCTGATGGCTTGCCCAACCAGGGCCGCGAGGATGATCTTGGCTAGATAAAGGCCCGCCAGCCACGCAGCCAAAGCCAGCAAGGCAAGCGGCAGTCCAACCAGGGTGATCCCTGCGATGATGGCGGCGATGGGTGTTGCCACGAGAACAAGGAAGCCAATGCCCAGCGCGCGCAGGGCCGAGCTGGTCTTGTCCAGCCGCGCGGCGAAGAGAACCGGGAAGAGCCAGTACAGCACTAGGCCGGTGAGCAGCGCGGCGGCCAGGCGAACACCCTGCCTCAAGTAGAAGCCCGGACGGGCATAACGGCTGGGCCGCCGTGTGGGCAAAACGGTTTTCGTATTGCCGGTGATGACCACTCCCGGCTCGACAAACAAGTCCTTCGCTCTGGTAACATGAGCCTCCACGCTGCCGCCCACCCGCGCCGGACTCCACAGCGCCACGTAGCCACAGTAGGCGCTCAGATCTTTGCCAATGCTCCCTCTTGCTTCCACCGAACCAGCGGCCGCGACTACCTCCGCGTCCACTTGGCTGGCAGACTCCAGTTGGACATGCTGGGCAAAACCGTAAACGCTGTGGGCCACGTGGCCGCGAATGTTCGCAGATTGAGAAAAGACATAGACATTGCCTTCCACCGTCCCATCCACGTCGAGGGTCTGACCGAAGGCGATGAGGTCGCCCTTGACCGTGCCCTTAACCGCCACGCGGCGAGCAAAGGCGAAAAGGTTTCCCGTGACAGTGCCGTTGATGTTGACCATTTCTCCGCCGGCCAGCAGTGAGTCGTTTACCGTCTGGTCGTGTGGAACCGTGACTACATCGCCACTCCGCCTTTCCAGGGCCGACGCGGACGAGAGGCTAAGAACCAGAGCCGGGATGACCAGCAAGCCGATGGTTACCCGCCGCCGATGCACTACCGACACGGCAGCACAAACAGTCAACAGAGCGAATATGAGAAAACCAAGCGCAGTGAGGGCTGAAACATACATGGCAACTCCTTCCTCCACGAGATAAATCAAGACGCCGAAGCCGAGGGTCCAGCGCATGGCCGGGCCGATGGGGTCGAGCCAACTCAGGGACCCAGGAATCAAGGTGGCTATCCACTCGGCCGCGGCATGGAGACCAGCGGACACAGCGATCAGAAGAGCGAAGACCCGAATCAAGCTGGAAGCATTCCGCGCAGGCGTGGCAGCGCCAGCCGGCTCGTCTCCGAGAGTTTGCATGACTTCCGTCAGGAGAAGGTTTTCCGCGCATAAACCCTCGGTCAAGGCGCGGCAGGTAGCGCAGGCGGCAAGGTGTGCTTCGACCCGCTGCGCTTCTTCCAGAGGGAGTTCGTGGTCAGCGTACAGAGAATAGGTGAGTTCAGAATAGCAATTCATTGGCGACCCTCCGGACGCACCGGCAGTAGCGCGCGGCGCAGCTCCTGCTTGGCGCGGAAAATGGCGATCCCCACGTGGGCACGACTCAGACCCAGCCTCGCGGCAATCTCGTCATAGCTAAGTTCATTGTAGTAGCGCAGGACTAGCGGGACACGATAGCGTTCCGGCAGGCGGGTGATAGCGGCGCGCACGCCATCCTTGCGCTCGTTGAAGAGCAGGGCTTCCAGGGGTGAGGGGCCGGCAACCGCCGGCTCCATCCCTTCAGCTTCGCGAGGCTCGAAGATTCGCTGCTCCAGGCGCCGACGCCGCAGCAAGTCCAGGCAATAATGACTGGTGACCGATAATAGCCACCGCGGAAAGGGAAGCGTGCTGTCGTAACTCTTCATGGTTTCAGGGAGCCGGGCGAAAATCTCGCTGGCCGCATCCTCCGCCTCAGCTCTCGAGCCCAGCAAGTAACGGCACAGACCGAGCACACGGCGAAAAAAGCATCGATAAAGGCCCGCAAAAGCGGCCCTCTCACCGGCGCGGGCTTGCCGCAGAACCTCGCGGAGTGTCGCCTCTTCCATCGCTTCGCTTCCGCTCGGCCTCACCATAGTCCTACGTTCCTGGCGAGGAGAAATTACAGATCAGCAGGTACCATCTTCCCACCAAGGCACAAAGACGCCAAGCGCCTTACACGCCGTACCAGTTACCGTGGCGATGACGAAGGGCTGGCACGCTGGCGGTGCGGAAGAAGTCTTGCTGAATCGGCGGCTTCAGGTTGCCGTACATGTCTTGACAGAGGCGGCCCAGTGCGGCCGCCCACTCAAGAGGTCAATGGGCCTAGCGCTCCATCATGGGTCTTTTGGCCAAATCGAAACCGACAATTACAACCTGGGGGAGCCGAGAAGATAACGCAAGGATGGTGCAGTCCAGACGGTTGAGCTCGGGTTAGGCCGAAACAGGCACCCGGTGAAAGGCATTCCTGTCCCGCCATGGCGGGAGGAATCCCGGCCGTGTGTGGACTCCTCCCGCAAGGCGGTACGGGGGGTGACAGCGCAACACAGCGGCGTAGGTTGACGACGTACGACCATCGTCGATTATTTCACAACTTTTGAGGCTTTCCTGGAAAGGGCGGTCCAGTCCCGGCGCAGGGTTCGCCGTGCAGCCCTGCGCCGGTTTCTCCGCCACTTTGTGGGTCCTACTGACTAGGAGGCGGCGCAGCAGGAAACGGTAGACGTGGAGGCGGTGGAGCAAGAGGCTCAAATCGCCGCCCGGTGCGGGTTGTGGCGATCCCCGGCAGGTCGCGAAGCTTCTTCCACTGATCGACGGTGAGAACCCGGCGAATGGCGAGTAGCATCTGCGCATTCGACTTTTCCAGGTTGGCTCTAGCCTGAGCAACCTTATCGATCTGGGCGATCACCTGCGATTCGTCGGGCTGATCAGCTTCAATCAATGGGTCCAGGATCGCTTCCTGCTTGTCCAAAGCGGCGTGGAGATCGATGAGTTCGAGGCGGTTGTCCTGGAAGATCTTCTCGATCCTTTGGACCTGTTCATCGCTGACGCCGATCCTGGTCATCAGTGCGGAGTTTTTCCACCATTTTCCAGGACCTCGGAGATCCATGCCAGGTCCGGGCCCACCAGGTCGGCGCACGATCACTTGAGGGCCCATTTGGGTGCTTGGCCCCTCGGCCGGTGGAGGGGTATCTTGGGCGATGGCCAGCCCGCAGAACGCGATCACCAGTGTCAAGCTTGCTAGGGTCACTTTCATTTTATTTCTCTCCTTTTCTTTAAAGTGCTCTTCGTTTGTTCTTTATTCGTTAGGATTTCATTCCGCTCCTCGGCGATCAGGACTGCGGGGGCCAGGGCTTCGGGAACCTCACGTGCAAGGTCCCTTTGAACCTCCTGTAACAGGACCTTGTCCGCATCCTCCGTAGCTTTATTTTGGGGAGGGTTCGGAGTGCGCGTCAGGAATATAGCGGTAATCAGAACCAATGCCATGGCCGCAACCCAAGCCCAATGTAATGGATACCAATCGGAAACCCGTTCACGGATGGCGAGCTGCTGCTCTCTCCAGAAACTGTTGTCACGTTGGGCAGTGGCATGAATCGAATCGCGAAAGCAGGAGATGGTGCTGCGCAACTCCTCCACCGCGACAGAGCAAGCACGGCAGGTCTCAAGATGACGACTGACGAAATCGTCTCTTGTGCCGAGCATCCACTCAGTGATTTGGTCCTCGCTCAGATGGTTATTCACCTGCTCTACCTCCCTCGAGTCGCTGCCGGATCGCGCGCACCGCACGGAACAAGTGGGTCTTAACCGTTCCCAGCTTCATAGAAGTCACCTCGGCGATTTCTTCCAGGCTCATTTCCTCGACAAAGCGCAGGATGAAGATCGCCCTCTGCTGGGGAGAGAGCTTTTCAACTGCCGACCAGACCGCGGCCACCTCCTCTCGTCCAAGGAGGACCCGCTCCTGGGACGCATGGGGGTCCGGCAGCCTCTGCCCGAGGTCCGCAACATCCTCGAATGATGAGGACAATCTATGCCAGAATTCCCTCAGGCGGCTTCGTCGGTGATCGCGAGCCAAGTTCACGGCGATTTTGAGCAGCCAAACGCCCACACTCGCCTCACCCCTAAAGGAAGCGCGCCTCTGATAGGCTTTCAAAAAGCACTCCTGGGTCAAAGTCTCCGCGGCGTCGGAGTCTCGGAGCATGCCGAGCAGAACTCGGTAGATACGTTGCTGGTGCGACCGTACAAGTGGCGTAAAGTCATCCAGTGCAGTCATCCCGAGGCCTGCTTTCTCCTGAACGGGAATCAAAACCGTGGCTTGCTCATTCTGTAGCATGCCCGCTCCTCATTCCATCAAGACGAGTCAGGTATCGGAAGGTTTACATGGACCAGCCCGAATTCCCAATTTAAACTCTCCTTGTGAGGTAGTGGTTCAATTTGATGCTGTAGCGGCGATCCCGCAAGGCGGGATCGCCAAATGGCGGCGTAAAGCCGCCTCTACATCAAATGACCCGCTACCCCTCCCTCCGGGGCAGGCGGGCACGGTCACGTTTAACGGCGTTAAGGCTCTCTTCACACAATTCTCGAATGGCTTGATCGAGGCCAGGGTACCCGTCGGTGCGGAAACCGGTCCAGTCGAGGTAACAACGCCCTACGGCACGCTTTCGAGCAACGTGCCCTTCCAAGTGGATCATAGCGCCTCGCCCGAGAGCGCGGGTGGGGAGGGGGGCGTTGATTAGGGGCGAGAGCCTCAATCGAAGGCTCGCTCTCAGTGAGGCCCGTGAGGGCCGGCAGATTACGAATTCGGATTAAAGACACGCTGTTAACCCCGCAGGCAAATTGTTCGCCCTCACATCTTTATAAATTTCTCCCCTTTTGCCCCGCAGATGGGACAAGCATCGGGGGCCTTACCGATCTCGATATTGCCGCAGACTGGGCACAGGTAGAAGCTCAATTCAGTCAGGTCTTTCCCCTGCAGTAGGGCTTCGAGAGCCATCTGGTAAAGCTTGGCGTGAACAGCCTCGGCCTTCAAGGCATATGTGAACATCCGCCTGGCCCGGTGATTATCCGCTGTCGCCTGCTCCAGCATCGGCGGGTACATTTCAGTGTACTCATAGGTTTCCCCCGCCATCGCCGCGCGCAGGTTGTCCAAAGTCGCACCGACGCCGTCCATGGCGCCCAAGTGCCCCAGGGCGTGGATAGTCTCAGCTTCAGCCGCCGTTCGGAACAGTCGTGCCACATTGCGGAAACCCTCTTGCTCAGCCTTCTTTGCAAACGCCAGATACTTCCGGTTCGCCTGGCTCTCGCCCGCGAACGCTTGCTTGAGATTATTTTCAGTCGTAGCCATGATGGCCTCCTTTGTTTATGCGGCATGCATAGACATCGCGTCCATGCCATGGGCGCGATCAGAGATCAATCGTATCAAGCCTTAGCGCCCATGATTCCGCTTCCCAGACCTGTATACACTGGTTATGGAAGGAGGGCAAGAGACATAAGGGCAGTGACGAATGACGCGTGACGAGCAGAAGTCAGGAGTCAGGAGTCAGAAGTCAGGAGTCAGAAGTCAGAAGGCGAAAAGCAGAGAGCGAGAAGCAGATGCTCTTCATTCTGACTCCTGGCTTCTGACTCCTGAATCCGGTCTTGAAGAGCCGCAGGTCCAGAGGGCGAGACCTTCGCTACGCCCCTGAATCCTGAATCCCGAATCCTGCATCCTGCTCTTCCCCACCTACCACCTACTGACCTTTGACTTACCTCACCGGCTCTCCTCGCACTTTTTACATGGTTCAAGTAAGAATTTCTGCCTGAAGGCAAGCCGCTCAGTCTGGACCGAAGTTTAACAGCTTTCGTCTCAACAGGATAGGGAAATTCAGGACTGGCATTCGGCGTGCCTCTGGATGGGAGGGGAAGGAAACAAATGCGCCGCCCTGATGGCGCGATGACGGCCCCAGAAGGAGAAAACAAAATGGCTATTGACCAAGTTCCAGAACGGGAAGTCCTCGACATGGAGCCGGAAAGTCGCGGCTCGCATGGCAAGTTTCTGCTGATCTTCCTGGTGCTCGCGGCGCTGATCGTGGGTGAAATCTACACGATCAAGAAAACCAACTCGATGCGCGAGGCGCTGGAAGCGCAGCAAACCCAGACGAGCAAACAATTGCGCGCGGAGTTCCGGGATCAACTCACCGGCCGCTTGACGGCGATGGAACGTAGGAATGCGCAGCAAATGGACGCGCTCAACGATGAATTGGATGCGGCGGCGAAGCGCGTGGGCGCGACGGGGGGCGAACTGAAGCACGCCCGCGCCATGGTAGCGCAACTTCAGAACGAGCAGCGCAAACAGGCCGAACAACTTCAAGCAGAACTGGCCCAGAAGGCCGACCAGCAACAAATGGGCGCGCTGAACCAGGACGTTTCCGCGCAACGCGCCGACCTCGATAAGACCAAGACGGTACTCGACTCTGTCCGCTCCGATCTCGGGATGGCCCGCAGCGAAATGGGCACCCTGATCGCCCGCAACCATGATGACATCGAGCAACTCCGCAAGATGGGCGAACGCGACTACTTCGAGTTCACCGTGGGGCGCAAGAGCCCCGTGCGCGCGGGGGGAGTCGGCCTGACCCTAACGAAGACGAACGTGAAGCGACACCGGTTCAATCTGGAGTTGCTGGCCGATGACGTCCAGGTGGAAAAGAAAGACCGGACCATCAATGAGCCGATCTTCTTCTACGTAAGCGATTCAAAAAGGCCTTACGAATTGGTTGTAAATGAAGTAAAACCAGATCAGGTGAAGGGTTACCTCAGCATCCCGAAGGGCGCCAGGGAAGTTGCGGCGCGTTCGCAGGGAGCGCGCTAAGCGAATCCGAAGGGAGACCCGGTCATCAAGGGGAGCCGGGTCTCCAACCCCAACTCGGCTCGACCAAACCGAATCATAACTTAAGGCCTTTACATCGCCCTGTATAGCGGCTAGCGGCTGTCTTGATCGCGCTCCAGAGCTTCGTGCAGCAGCGTCTTAAGGTAGGTCTCGAGGAAATAAGTGTCGTCGCGATTGTTTCCCCACGGGCGGCGTCATTGGGTATGATACAAACCATGGACGTGGCGGCACGATGTCGTAACCTGCGCATGACCTATGACGGCAAGGTCGAGGCGGTTCGGGGACTCGATTTGGAGATTCTGACCGGCGAATGCTTCGGGCTGCTTGGCCCGAACGGCGCCGGCAAGACCACGACCATCGAGATACTGGAGGGACTGCTCCCGCAAACGTCCGGCGAAGTCGAGATTCTAGGAAAGACCTGGAACGCCCACAGCCGGGAACTGCGCGAGGTGTTAGGCATCTCGCTACAGGAGACTCGCCTCGCCGAGAAGCTCACGGTGCGGGAAACACTGGAGCTTTTCGCCAGCTTCTATCGCTATCCACGTTCGACCCTCGAGGTTATGGAAGAAATGGCCCTGACCGAAAAGGCGAATAGCTGGGTCGGGAAGCTCTCCGGAGGCCAGAGACAACGGCTCGCGGTAGCCACAGCTCTGGTGGCCAATCCGAAAATACTCTTTCTCGATGAACCCACAACGGGGCTGGACCCGCAAAGCCGGCGGCAGCTTTGGGACATCATCCGTCAGTTCCAGCGCCGCGGCGGGACCATCCTGCTGACGACGCACTATATGGACGAAGCGGAGCGGCTTTGCGACCGCATCGCGATCATCGATCATGGCCGTGCCATCGCCTCCGGCAGTCCCACCGAATTGGTTGAGGAACTTGGCGGGCATCAGATGGTGGAATTTGATGCTACGGGTAATGACCCCGTCGCAACGGAGTTGTGGCGGTCGCTCCCGGGTGTCGAGGCGGTCCATGTGGAAGACGGTAGGGTCATGCTGAGCGTGCGTGAAACTCACGAGACCATCCCCGCCCTGCTGGCGGCCTTGCAGAAGCGCGGCTCGCACCTGCTGCACCTCACAACGCGCCAAGCCAGCTTGGAGGACGTCTTCGTTCGCCTCACCGGGCGCCGCTTGCGCGAGGAGTGAGGACCGTGTCATTCCGAGCGCAGCGAGGAATCCCGCCCTGCTTTGTGTAGGAACGAACCAGAGCAAGATTCCTCGCTACGCTCGGAATGACTCAGCGTGCCAACCACGGCGGTTTTGATCTCCCTGGGTGGGCTACAACGCCCCTCGGCTCTTAGCATGACAGCCAAGCCTGGAAGTGAAGACAGTGAACACTGATTCCCACACTCCGCTCCCCTCCGTGCCGGATGCGAAGTTGCCCACCGTCCCGCCGGAAAACGGGCGTTGGGCGGGTTATTGCCAACTGATGATGGCGCGCACCAAGGAGATGTGGCGCGAGCCGGAGGTCATCTTCTGGGTGTTCGTATTTCCCCTACTCCTGGCGCTGGGACTGGGGATAGCCTTTCGTAATAAGCCCGCCGAGGTCAATCGTGTGGCCATCGTGGCAGGGGAGGGAGCCGCGCATGCCCTCGATCTGCTGAAAGCCTCTCTCCAAAAGGGCTCCGTTCGGACTGCCGAGCTTCCCGCGGCTGACGCTTTCAATCAGTTTCGTCTCGGCAAGTACGACCTGGTGGTTATCCCCCAGGCGGGCGGTGGCCTTGAATACCGATATGACCCGGCGCGTCCGGAGAGCGTGCTGGCCCGCGCCGCCGTGAATGATGCCGTGCAGGCCGCGGCGGGGAGAAAGGATGCCCTGCCAACGTCCGCAAAGGCCTCCAGCGAGCCTGGGGCAAGGTATATCGATTTCCTGATCCCGGGATTGCTGGGCATGAACCTGATGAATTCGGGGATGTGGGGTGTCGGTTTTGCGCTGGTGGAGATGCGCCAGCGAAAGTTGCTCAAGCGCTTCGTGGCGACCCCCATGCGGCGGGGGGATTTTCTCCTCGCCCTGGCCAGCAGCCGCCTGGCCCTGATGCTGATTGAGCTTGCCTTGCTGCTCGGATTCGGCGTGCTGGCGTTTCAGATGCGACTGATGGGTTCGTGGGCGTCGGTTATTCTGATCAGTGCGGTCGGAGCGCTATCTTTCGGGGGGCTGGGCCTGCTCACGGCCAGCCGCGCCCAGAAGATTGAAACGGTCAGTGGCCTGATCAACGTGGTGATGATGCCGATGTGGCTCTTCTCCGGTGTCTTCTTCTCTTACGAGCGTTTTCCTGCCATCATTCAGCCGTTTATCAAAGTGCTGCCACTCACTGCACTCAATGATGCTCTGCGCGCTACGATTCTCGGGGGCGCTACGTTAGCGGCCCAGGGCACACGCCTGCTCATCCTGCTCCTCTGGGGCACCCTCTCCTACCTGCTGGCTGTTCGCTGGTTTCGCTGGACGTAGAAGGCACAGCACGCTTTCGTCGCCGCATCCAAAACGAGACTCTCCGTGTCCTCCGTGCCTCCCAAGCTGTAACACGAAGCACACGGAGCATCTCAGTGATCTCTGTGTTGGCGAAGATATTCAGTGGTGCTTATTGGTAGAAGTCGCTGCGATGAGCTATCCTCAGCACGAGAACTTCGCTGGCATTGTCGTCGACTTGATAGCCCACGCGCCAATCTCCAACGCGGATTCGCCATACACCTTCTTCGCTTTTTACTTTGAGGCATCCAGGAGGTCGAGGGTCGGAGGCAAGCGTCGAGAGGGCGGTAACGATGCGATTCTTGATGGGCCGGTCGAGGCGTTTCAGCTCGCGCTCGGCCCGCGAGGTGATGCTGATCTTAAACATCAATTTCGCCAGCCGCGCGCAATTCCTTGACCACCTCTTCAAACGGCCGGCGGGGCTCAGCTTTGCATTCACGGGCGGCACGGCCCATCGCTAAGTCATCCATCATATCTTCGTACTCTTCGATAGGGAGAATGACCGCAGTCTTGCGCCCCTCAGCATCCGTGACGAATTGAACGTTCTTCTGCATCGCTCATTCCTCAACTCAATTCTATCACGTCTGCCAGGATACAGCGGCTCCATACGTTGTGGACCGAGCTAATAAACGACAGCACCTTATCGGTGTTCAACTTTGGCCGTTGATCTTGGCGGAGAAATCCAGTCGAGTGTCCGTCACCCGTCAGTCGGAAAATGAATACGGAAATCCGAGTAGTGGTACAGTTCAAATTTCTGGCGGACACAACTTTGCTGTCACCTGCGGCTAGTGTTTGATTTGATCTCTGAGCCAGTTTAGAAATCTCTCCCACTCCCCCGGCGTAAGAAGTTCTTGCCAATCATCGTCGGTAGACGGCCATTTGCCGGGTTTCTCGTGCTGCCTAGTGTGCCAAGCCAGGGTAAAAGCGTCGTATCCAAGTTTCTTCTTATCGACCGCCCACTTGTATCCCTTTAGTTCTGTCAGTGTAACGTAAGCACAGCCAATGTGGGCATTGCTCTTGCGGATTAGGTCAAACGCTTCTCGTATAGAGTTAAGAGCTTCCTTTCCGTAGCAACCCCTGGCCTTGACCTCAAGGGCGGCAATTACATCTTCCGGGCGATAGACAAACCCATATTCGGGCTTAGCGTTGGTGCTTGGTATCAGCAGGTCAACTTCGAGAGGTACCCCCTTAATGAATACATCCCTCCCGGACGTGATGATTCCGTTTTCTTCGAGGACCAGTCTCATGAGTTCCACGGACAAGGCCCCCTTGAACTTGTCGTCTTTGACGCCAAAGAACTCCTTATAATTCTGCACCGTGTCAAGCAAATGGCTAAGTTCCATAATAACTCCTCCTTTTTCAGGTGGACGTTCTGGACTTCGTTGTGGTCGCTGTAGACGTACTCCTCCATCAACATCAGGCAGTACTGGGCTGCGGCTGGTTGGGTTGGCGTTCGACCCAGCGGTAGGCGGCGATTGAATTCTTCCAGAAGAACTTCTCGGCAACGGCCTCACCCTTGCTAGTGAAGTACTCGCGGACGACCTTCAGCACTTGCGGGTATGGCCTCCAGCGATCGCTGTTCGGCCAGTCGCTGCCGAAGATCAGCTGGTCCTGGCCGAAGATCTCCCAGAACTCATCCAGTCGCGGTGTGTAGAAATTCAGGTCATCAGGAACTTGACCGCCAACGCGGCGGAGGACTTCGGAGACCTTGACGTAGACTTGAGGCCGTTTCCCCAGCTCGCGCAAATTGGACTTGTACGCAGTACCAGCCCGCGATTCTGTGGGAGGCTCGAGCTGCGGCAGGTGATCGATCACGACCCGCAAGCTGGGAATCCGATCCGTGAGCCGGACCAAGTCCCCGATCAAAGCTGGGTCAGGTTGTGCGGTATCCAACTCCAGACCGGCATCCGCAAGAGCTTTGAGGTCGGAAATGAAGTCCGGCCCGGACAACTGTCCGCGGAGGTTCCTATTCCACAGATTCCCGTACCTGATACCCCGAAACAGCGGGTTCTGGTGGAACCTTTGCAAATGCTTGCGGAAGTCCGGCTTGCCCGGCTCCAGGTTTCCGACGGTCCCGACAATAATCGCGTCCTTCGCTGCAATATCCAGGACCCACTGGTTATCCTCCAACCAGGGGCTGCATTCAACCTCAATCGCGCCGACTATGCCGAGCGCCTTCGTAAGCCTCCGATAGCGGTCGGGCAAGGCAGGCCGGTACAGGATCGTATCGTCCTTGTCGGGCCAAGGCACGCCCTCGGGGCGGCTTGGGTCGAAGAGATGGATATGCGTGTCAATGATCGGTATGGAAGCGGCTTCTGCGCCGACATGCAGACCAGCGATACCAGCCGCGGCGCACAAAAATGCTCTGCGATTCATGGCGCCATTCTACCATCGCCCGTGCCGTTTCGAACATTGGGGCCCTGCCCGGCTCGCCGAAGGGTTGGGGAGCGACTCGGTAGCACTAGTCTTCGTCTTCTTTTCGTGCGGCGAAGATTTTCCACGATCATCGCGTGGCCCAGGATGGCTGGAATCACCGATTTTCGATTGCCGATTGCCCCGCCGTGGCGGGCTGATGGACATTGGAAGGAGTTGCCACGCCATTTTTCAATCGTCAATCGGCAATCAGCCCGCCGCGGCGCGGCAATGAAAACCTGGTCATTGGTTGCGGCTATGCCGCGCTGTGAAGCTGTGCGGCGGAACTACCTAGGAAAGAAGTACATCAACCACCCTAGCACAAGGGCGGTGCCAACAAACGCGCCGAAAACCTTCGCGGCGTAAACCAATCGCTCGCGAGGCGCTTCCTTGGCGAGAACCCCGAACACCACGGAGACCAGGAAGGAGAATATAACGAGAGCGGGAAAGTGTGTCAATGTCATTGGGTCATTGAGTCATTGGGTCATTGAGACATTGGGTCAATGAATCAATGAATCAATGACCCGATGACTCAATGAATCAATTCCTTAGTTTTTTCGTCTCATGGCAATATCGTAACAGTCCAGCACCGCAAGGACGTTGAGCATGCCCGCGGCCACGAGATAAGCGGTCCCGTAGTCGGAGCTGACGAAGAACAGATCACCGCCCGAATAACCGAAAAACCTGGCGCCGGGCATCGCCAAGCCTACGCACAATTCGCCGTAATAACCCAGGGTTTGAAGGTAAGACCCGGAACTGGTCGAGAAGAATTGCCCCTGCATCGC
>Ga0208037_1000812_pt1 | contig 16924 bp, 13 predicted proteins | sample June2015DPH_13_1_3_FD_184710 | JGI IMG/M metagenome (GOLD analysis project Ga0208037, IMG submission 184710) | Peatland microbial communities from SPRUCE experiment site at the Marcell Experimental Forest, Minnesota, USA - June2015DPH_13_100... | ecosystem: Environmental > Terrestrial > Soil >...
GCCGCGTGGTGCCGATAGCCGACAACGAAGTGACGTTCCGGGTCTCCGGCGAGGGAAAACTGATCGGCGTCGGCAACGGCGACCCCACCAGCCACGAATCCGACAAGGGCACATCGCGAAAAGCCTTCTCCGGTTTTTGCATGGCCATTGTCCAGTCTACGAAGACTGCCGCGAACATCACCGTGGAGGCGACGTCCCCCGGACTCGCGTCAGCCAGCGTTACGATTGCGGCGAAAGCCGCGACGCTGCGTCCCCAGGTGGCGGTTTGGGAACGCGAGGTGCCGGTGGGTTCGGGCATCACCGGCCTCTGGAGGCCGATACCGAATACGGGCGGCGCCACCGGCCTGCTCGCGTTGCTCCTCGGTGGTGGCACTACGGTGTTCTCTCTCCGGCAGGATGGGAACAGCCTCACGGGAAGCGTGGAGGGCGCCGGCGGCGGCTTCTTTGGCGGCAACGATGCGCCCATCCCAATCGCGGAAGGCAAAGTAGACGGCAACAGTGTCTCCTTCAAAGCCGCAAACAGCACCTTTTCGGGAACGCTGAAGGGAGACCAGATCGAGCTCGAGCGGAAGATAGATTTCGGTTTCCGTCTGAGGGCCGCTCCCCCGGCGCCGGCGGGGACGCGCCCGGCAATAGGACCACCGCCGGACGGATCAGATCCGTCGATGGGAGCCGGCTGGGGCCGCCCCCCGGTGGTCCCGCTTGTTCTGCATCGGGTTCAGCGGTAGAGATCGCTTTGCTGTGCCAATGGTGACAAGAAGCTTGCCATTATCGGCAAAGCCCGATAATCTCTACCTCCGTCAGATTGGTTCCCGGAGTATTTATCCATGCACATCTCGCGCACAAATATGTTGCTTGCCGGTTTGGTATTCTCCGTTGCAGCTCTATCCATTTTTATTACTGCAATCAAGGCGCAGCCGGCGCCAGGGAAGATCAACTTTCACGACAGCTTCTCTTCCGGCAAGCTCGATGCCTGGCAATTCCCTTTCCCCGAGGACTGGGTGGTGAAAGAAGAGGGTCGGCTGCATTACCTGCACATGCTGCGAAGTCGTGACCCTCTGGTTCCTCGCCGCCCCCAGCAGTTCGCGCTGGTGAAGGGTATCACCGTCGGAAGCTTCACTCTTGAGACACGCGTGCGACGCGAGGGCAGGTCGATGCTGATCGTTTTCAACTACGTCGACACGCTGCACTTCTACTACACCCACTTATCCGTTGACTCCGGCGCCAAGGTAGATGTGCACAACGGAATCTTCATGGTGGATGGCGCTCCGCGTCGCCGCATCGCAGGCACGGAAGCAGCGCCGGCGCTTCCCGACACGAATTGGCACGAGGTTCGCGTCGAGCGCGATGTAAATTCGGGTTCGATAAAAGTTTTTGTCGACGAAGAGCCCCAGCCGCGTTTTTCGGTGGTCGACAACACCTTTAAATGCGGCCAAGTCGGTCTCGGATCGTTCGATGAGACAGGCGACTTCGCGGACGTCAAGCTTTCATCAAAAGACTCCGGCTGCCACCCGTAGCGGCGGGCTTCAGCCCGGCAACGTGCCGTCAACGACTTATGCCCGCCTGAAGGCGGCCTCTACGTTTGCTGGTATAATGGGTTTCGGGGCCAGCCGAAACTGATCGCGGGACATTCACCTTCGCCAAACTTTTGTTGAGGAGCCGTCATGAGCAATGATTTTTCGAGAAGAAAATTCCTGGAAAACATCGCCATCGGGGCAGCGGCGAGCGCCAGCCTTCCCTTGTGGACGAATCTCGCCACGCCAAAGGAACGGGCAATGCCGCATCGCATGTTGGGCCACACGGGCGCCAAAGTTTCCATTCTGGCTTTTGGCTGTGGCAGCCGCTTCCTGATGTACGAGGACGAGGACAAAGCTGTCCAAGTGCTTAACCACGCTCTCGATCTGGGCATCACCTACGTCGATACCGCCTATGCTTACGGTAACGGCAAGAGCGAAACACGCGTTGGCAAGGTCATGGCCACGCGCCGCAAGGAAGTGTGGCTGGCCACCAAGATTCCCGACCGTACACGCGACGGCTTTATGAGCCGCCTGGAAGGCAGCCTGAAGCGCCTCCAGACGGACCATGTGGACCTGGTGCATATTCACAGCCTGGGCCACGCCGATGACTTGGAAAAGATCGAAGGCCCCGATGGCGCCCTCAAGGGATTGCTGGAAGCGAAGGAACAGAAGATGGCGCGCTTTATCGGCATGAGCAGCCACACCGAAGGCGCGGTCCTGGCGCAGGCCATCGAACGGCATCCGCTCGACTGCACGCAGATGGCGCTGAACCCTACCGGCACCGGCGAGTTTGAAAAGACCGCCCTCGCCGCCGCCCACAAGAAGGGCCTGGGCGTTATCGCCATGAAGGTTTATGGCCAGGAGTTCCTGATCGGCACGGAAGGTGGCAAGACGGATGCGGATACGCTCCTGCATTTTGCCATGAGCTTGCCGGTCACGGCCGCGGTCGCGGGCATGCCCCAGGTGGAGATGCTCGAGCACAACGTGGAACTGGCCCGCAACTTCACACCCTTTAGCGACGAGAAGATGAATCAGTTGCGCCGCGACATGTCGGTCCTCCATGACGACATGCAGCATCACCTCGTCGGGCACATCGATGGCCCCACGGATCGCCCCGAGGTGTTTTGGACGTAAAGAGAGAATAGTTGGCCTATATGAAAATACCGCACTACCTGATCGCAACGGTTCTGATCCTTCAATCCCTGTTTGCTCAAACATCTGCCAGGAGCATTGATGGTGTCTGGCAGGGCGCGCTTCTATTTGGTCAAGGGAAGGTCCGCGTAGTTTTGTACGTGTCGCCGCCCCGCGATGGCGTATACAGCGGCGCAATGCTCAATCCGGACTCGGGCACGGGGTCGAATATTGACCTGATCCAGTTTGCGAATGGCAAGGTGGGTCTGGAACTGAAGGACGTAGGCTTCAAGTTCGAGGGAATGCTCTCTCCCTCCGGCAATGAAATCAAGGGCCAGTTCACGCAGGGCGAAACTTCCGGAGATTTAACACTCATTCGGGCCAGCGAGAGTCACTCCAGGGCCGCAGATGAGTACGAGAAGCGCGAGTACATGATTCCGATGCGGGACGGGATTCATCTTCACACGACCGTCTTTTCTCCCAAGGTACGCAAGGAAGCACTCCCGTTCCTAGTCGAGCGCTCCCCCTACGGATGGGATTCCGCTGCCCTAGTGATCAACGCTGGGATGTCCGAACTCGCCCGCGACGGCTACCTCCTCGTCTTCCAGGATATCCGGGGCCGCTACCAGTCCGAAGGCCAGTTCGTGATCCAGCGCCCAGTCAGGAATTCGAAAGACGATCGGTCTATCGATGAGGGCACCGACACTTACGATACGATCGACTGGCTAATAAAGAACATCGCTGGAAACAATGGCCGGGCGGGCATTATGGGGATCTCCTACGGGGGTTGGCTCACCGAGATGGCACTAATCGAGCCGCACCCGGCGCTCAAGGCCGCCTCCGAGCAGGCCTCGCCCGCCGACATGTTTCTGGGCGACGACTTTCACCATAACGGCGCGTTCCGGCTTAGCTACGGCTTCGAATATGCCGCCATGATGGAGACGGGCAAGACCAACAAGACATTCCAGTTCAAACAGTACGATACTTACGATTGGTATTTGAAGCTCGGCCCTCTCCGCGAGGCCAATGCCCGTTATTTCGAGGGCCAGCGGCCCACCTGGAACAACTTCATCGCCCATCCGAACTATGACGATTTCTGGAAGCAACAAGCTGTGCAGAGAATCCTTCGCTCCGTCAAGGTGCCCAACCTCAACGTAGGGGGTTGGTTCGACCAGGAGGACTTTGCTGGGCCATGGCGTATTTTCGCCGCGAGTGAAACGCCGGAGTCGCGTCAGTACAACTACCTCGTGGTTGGCCCCTGGAACCATGGCGGCTGGTTTTCGGGCGTGGGCCGCACGCTGAAGAATCTCGACTTTGGAAGCAACACTGGCGACTATTTCCGTAAGAACATCCAAGCTCGTTGGTTCGCATACTGGCTAAAAAGCAACGGCCCGCTGAACCTTCCCCGCATCCAGCTTTTTGAGACCGGCTCCAACCAATGGACGGCCTATGATCGGTGGCCTCCCAGTGGGGTTCAAGAGCGCCGGCTGTACCTGCACGCTTCGAGTGAAGCCACCTTCGAGCCACCGACTGAGGGCCGTGATGCGTTCGATAGCTTTGTCTCCGATCCACGCCGGCCGGTTCCGTATCGCGAGCGACCCATTCCGGAAACCTACGGCGGATCGCCTGGTTGGAGCACATGGCACACCGACGATCAGCGCTTCGCCGAGAGCCGTCCCGACGTGGCAGTCTGGCAGACGAAGCCGCTCGAATCGGACCTCACCATCGCCGGTGACGTGATCGCCGACGTGTTCGCCTCCACCTCCGGAACTGACTCGGATTGGATCGTGAAGCTGATCGACGTCTATCCTGCAAGCGTACCGGAAGATCCGCCAATGGGCGGTTATGAGCTGATGATTGGGGCGGACGTTTTGCGCGGCCGATTCCGCAACGGCTTTGAGAAGCCTGAACCTGTCACGCCGAATCAGCCTGTCGAATATCGCATCGATCTGCTATCGCATGACCACGTGTTCCGGAAAGGCCACCGCATCATGATTCAGGTTCAGAGCACCTGGTTTCCTGTGATCGACCGGAATCCTCAGAAGTTCGTTCCGAACATCTTCGAGGCGAAAGAGTCCGACTTTCAAGCCGCGACACAGCGTGTCTTTCGATCCAAGACGCACCCCTCGGCGGTGGTCCTGCCAGTTCTCCACTGAATGATTTGATGTAAACAGCAACGGGGGCGAAGCGGCGCTGGCATCTCGATCGTGTAAGAAGGGTCTTTATCCTGAATTCAAGTCGCACGTTCGGTGTCGCCCGCCAAGGCGGGCTGAGAGAGACTCCTCGGGGCGATCTGATCCCATGGTTGCCACCATGGGCTAACTGATGCCGCCCGCCGTGGCGGGCTGCTTTCTCGGTGCACTGCTTTGTTCGAACACGTCCTCGGTCAACCGCCTTTCAACCCAGCGGGTTGGAACGGAACAACGGACTGGGGAGTCGTTGAAGGGGCGCAGAGTTACACAACAACTTTGCACTAGCCGCTAAACCGACCGGGACGGCTGAGCAACAGTTTTCTGCCGTATTATTCCGCTTGAACGCCGTATCTGTTGCAGAGGCGGTCGTAGTGTTCGGCAAGCGCCTCCTCATGACGAACTTCATCCCTGTAGAAGCCCATAAGAAGCCCTTTGAGCTCCTTGTCTTCGCAAAGTTCTGCCGCATGCTTATATGTAATTTGAGCGTCCCGCTCCCTCTGTACAGCGTCTCTAAATATCAGGAACAACTGCCTAGTGTTTTCAGGCATTTCTTCAGGCATAGGATACCTCCTTCGGTTGGCCAGAGAAATCCCCGGCCTGCCAGCCCTTTTTACTACTAAAACACACCTTGTCAAATAAGTCAATTCGGAGTTATACAATCTTTCCCAATAGCTCGGAACTCGGGGAGATCGATACTTCATCTGGGCTCGGCCCGTTCGGGTATAGCAGATCATGCGGGCGCACCACAAGGAAATCGCGTTAGGCAAACTTTCCATGTACCGAAAAAGAGGGTTGTGAGTAGGCTTCTAAGGAGGCGGGATCGACTGCGCGTTGGGCATTTCAACCGCCCCCACAGACCCATCGGGCTCGAGCTCGAGAGTGGGCGCGTAAAGTACGAGGAACTTGCGCCTCCACCATAGGCCCTCTGCACGCCTGATCTTCAGATCGGTGAACCAGTACCGCCACAACACGGCGCGCACCTCTTTCTACAGCATCTTAGGGACTTTTGGAATTTGCTTTGCGACCGAAAATCGGCTGCTGCCTGCCGGCGCTCTGCGCAGTCGTCAGTCATCCAACCGGAGAATCAGGCGACTGCTCGAGCACGGGCTGGTTCTGCAGCTTGCTGTGTTAGGAGGAGGCGAAAGCATCAAGCTACGCCAAAAATGAAGTGGGATTGACGTTTGCCAACACTCCTCCATCCGTTTCAAAGCTAAAGGCATTTTAGGCTTTGTGGGTGAGACAGGTACGCTTTCAGCGGAGCCAACGTTCGAGATTCCTCGCCACAAAATCGTCGTCGCTGAGGTGGGGATACGAAGCGCAAATCCGGTCAATCTCCTCGATCTGGCCTGGAGAAGTCTCCTCGTCGGGATCCAAGCACCAGCGGCCTTCCAGGAATCCTTGGCGACGCAGAATCTCGTGCAGGCCTGCGATGCATCCCGCAAAATTGTTTCGCGCATCGAAGAAAGCGGCATTCGCATCTGTGATTTCACCGGAACTGGCGAGTAAGTCCGCCGCCAGCTCGCGGTGTTCCCGGCACCCTCGAACCTTCTCCAACAGCTCGACCGCACGCTTGGTCCACACGGCCCAGTGCCCCAGCAGGCCTCCCACGAACTTGATGCTGACGGTGCGATTCTGTGTCCGCACACGGAAGTCCGTGAGCAGATCGGCGACGATGTTGTCGTCGTTGCCCGTGTAGAGGGCCACTTCGGCCTCTCTGCCGCTCTCGGCCAGGGCGCGAATGACAGCAAGCGTCTGATAGCGGTTGAACGGCGCCACCTTAATCGCCACCACCTTTTCCAACTCAAGGAACCGCCGCCAAAATTCAAACTCCAAAGGTCGGCCGCCAACCCCAGGCTGCAAATAGAATCCAAAAATCGGAATGACTTCACCAACGGCGCGGCAGTGTTCGATGAGCTCCTGGACCGAAGCCGAGGGGAGCGCTCCGAGGCTCAACAATCCCGCGTCATAGCCAAGCTGGCGCGCCAATTCCGCCTCGGGAACCGCTTGTGAGGTTTGTCCACAAATGCCTGCAATCTTCAGGAAACGCTTCCCAAGCGCTTGCTCGCACTCGCGGGCGGTTTCGACGGCGAGCTTCAGGACCGGCTCAAAGAGGCCGATTTGAGGATCGCGGATGGCAAACTGAGTGGTGTGGACGCCGACCGCGATACCGCCGGCGCCTGCCTCGCAGTAATAGCGCGTCAGCGCGCGCTGGCGGCGTTCGTCAAGCTTGCGCTTCGAGTTTAGAGCGAGGGGATGCGCCGGGATCACCACGCCCTGGACGAGAATCCGTCGGGCTTGCGGATCCATCTCGGCTGCTGAAGGCATGCTATTCAATACCTGCCGTCGGCGACATCGAATTTCGTGGGCTTCTCAAGGCTCACACCACCTCGCTCAACCCAGTGGGCAACCCACTGCAACAGCACCTCGAGTTTGACTTCGGGAAAACCCAGCAGGGAGTGGCAGAGCGAGGCGTTGCTCAAAAAAGCAAGGTCTCCCTCTTCCCCCTTAAAAACCGGCTCGCGGTGGAACATTTCCGCGAAGGATGCTGCCGCGCGTCGCACGGAGATGATCTCCGGCCCAGTAACGTTCAAAACGCGGGCCGGGGACGAGCAATGCTCCAAGCAACGCAGAGCGTAGGAATTAGCGTCGCCTTGCCAAATCGCGTTCAAAGCGGGAACCGTCAATTTGACGGCCTGCCCGGTGAAAACCTTCCGCGCGATATCAACCAGCACGCCGTATCGCAAATCCACCGCGTAGTTCAGTCGGAAGAGCAGGCAGGGAGTGCCGTACTCTTGTGAGTAGTATTCAAAAATCCGCTCCCGCCCCAGGCAGGACTGCGCGTATTCACCGACTGGACCGGGTGCATCGGTTTCAACGGACCCTCCCGAATTCAGTTTTACGAGTGGGTAGACGTTTCCGGTTGAAAACGCGACGATTCTGGAGGATCGGTAGTGGCTGGCGACGTGGGCGGGGATAACTGTATTCGTGGCCCAGGTGAGGTCCGGCCGGTCAGTGGACCCGAATTTCCTTCCGGAGAGAAAAAGGACGTTTGCGCAGACGGGCAGTTTTACAACCTCATTTCGGTTTAAGAGATCGCAGGCGATGGTCTCAATGCCCTCCCCATGCAGTTCATTGACCAGAGGCGCTGATAAAAACGCGTCCACCGCAATGACCCTGCGACGCATTCCTGCGGCGTCCGCTGCGCGCCTGATCCGCCGCGACAGCGAGGGGCCCATTTTGCCACCGGCCCCCAGGATGATGACATCGCCCTCCAGTCGCCGAACCGTCTCGCGGTCCAGCGAGCTCGGCGTCGCCAATCGTTCTTCAAGGTCTTCCACTGACTCGATAAACTTCATGAGTTATGTTTCCCGCGGCGGCGGTCTGCGCCCTTTTCTCCACTTCTTTCATGTTGACGAGGGCTGGCCGTTGATTGAGGTCTCGGCAACAATATACCATGATTCGTCCGATCTGCACCGTGTTACAATTCCGCTCTCACAATGATTGAGCTCTCCTGTGGTGGCCGGCGTTGTCGTGTAACCATGCGAATGCGACAGATGACCAGACGAGACATCCCCGCCGGGATGCAATTGAAAGAAAGCGCCAATTGGAATCAAACCGAGGCAGATTGGGAGCTCTTTCTCTCCGCCAACTCAGAGGGATGTTTCGTAAGCGAGGTTGATAGCCGTGTGGTCGGGACCGTAGCCACCATCATTTACGAAGACCGTTTCGCCTGGATTGGAATGGTCCTGGTCGATCGGGAGTTCCGAAACTGCGGAATAGGCAGGGCACTGCTTCAACAGGCCATCGAGCATCTTGATTCGCGAGGCATTCCCTGCATGAGGCTCGACGCCACGCCGCAGGGAAGGCCGGTGTATGAAAAGTTGGGGTTTGTGGATGAATACGAAATTGAGCGGTGGAGGCTGAAAAGGCAGGCGGCGCAAACGAAATCGGGAGCGACGGCTCCCCACCTTGGAGATGTCCTACAACTGGATCGGGAGGTTTTCGGCGCCGACCGCAGTGCGCTCTTACGGGCGCTTTCGGAATCGGCGCCGGAATTTGTCCAGGTTTTAGTTGGGCAAACAGGTGTGACGGGATATTCATTTGGGCGTCATGGATCGCATTCGGACCACCTCGGACCATGGGTCGCCAATGATAAAAGCGGGGCCGAACAAATGCTGGACACATTTCTGGCGCGATCAGCGAGAGAGTCTATAGTTGTCGATTGCCTGAAATCCAATCCCTGGACCCGAGGCGCGCTTGAAGCGCGAGGTTTCGAATTGGCGCGCCCGCTCACCCGGATGCGCCGAGGTGGGAACATCTACCCAGGCCGCCCGGAAGTGGTCTGCGGGATTCTCGGCCCTGAATTCGGGTGACGGACTTCGAGATGGGGGAAAGGCCATCCCGATGGTCTGCGTTCTCCCGATCTCAGGCCTGTTGGGCGGAGAAAGACGGCGTGATCCTGTCATCGAGCGGCGTGATTCTATGAGCGAAGCGCAGCGGGGTGGATTTTTCTATGGGTGGCGGATCGTAGGTTCCGCATTCCTCAATTTATTCCTGACCACCGGAATCGTTTACTACGGCTTTCCAGTTTTTTATCCTTCCCTGATCGACTCCTTGGGGTTCAGCCGGCAGCAGGCAACGACGGGCATTTTCTATGGATTTGTTTTCATGGCTCCGTTGTTCGGATTGCTCGCCGGAGTGCTGATTGATCGCGCCGGGGCTCGCGCCGTCATCCTTTGTGGAATCGGCTTTGTCGGCTTTTCGCTTGTTTTCATGGGGATGATTGGGTCGGTCCGGCAATACTACCTGCTCTGCATCACGGAGGTGGTGGGCTACGTGCTGGCTGGGCCTATTCCCAACCAGGTGCTGATCGCCAACTGGTTCCGGGCTTCGCGGGGAAGGGCCATGGGCTATGCCTACCTGGGACTGGGGCTGGGAGGCGCGGCATCTCCGGTCCTTATCCATGCCTTAATCGAAAACCTCGGCTGGCGACGATCATTCCAAGCGATCGGAGTGGTAATTCTAATCCTACTCTTTCCGGTGGGAATTTGGATCACGCGCTCGACACCACGGGAGATGGGATTGCTCCCTGATGGCATAGTTTCCGATGAAGCTGCTGGAGGTGGCGTGGAGGTGTCTTCGGTTCCTGTCCTGGAGGCGATTCGCACCTTGAATTTCTGGCTTCTGCTGGTGGGCAGCACGCTGACCATCGCCGCCATCGGCACCGTCATTTCGCATTTTATTCTCTTCCTGAAAGACGGTGGTTACTCCGCAGGCTGGGCTTCCCGAGCTTTGAGCATTCTGCTGGTTTCGAGCCTCGCAGGAAGAGTGCTGGTCGGTCATGTTGCGGACCGTTTCACTCGAAAGAACGTGATGGCTTTGTTTTACATGATTTTGGCTCTGGCCATCCCACTGTTGTTCATCCGCCACAATCCCGTGGCGGTTTATGGATTTGCGGTGGCATTTGGTTTCGCGATGGGAGCGGACTACATGCTGATCCCGTTGGTTGCCGCGGACTGTTTTGGACTGTCGTCACTCGGGAAGTTGTTGGCACTGATCATTATGGCGGACTCGCTGGGCCAGACTTGTGGGCCGGTGATGGCCGGGCACATCTTCGACACGCGTCACAGCTACAATCTCGCCTGGGGCATCGTCACGGCAGGCGGAATTTTGGGCGCCCTCACGATCTATTTCATTTCGACAAACCGCTCGGGTGGTTCCACATCCTGAATGAGTCAATTTGATGTAGAGGCGGCTTTACGCCGTCCGCCGCGGCGGACGAGATAAACTCGCCGCTACAGCACCAAATTGACCCACTACCAGACCCACTACCAGAAGGAGCGCCGGCTCTGAAAGCCTGTTACAATAGGCGACGCTTTGAACTACATCTTCATTTACGAAAAAGAGGAATGAGCTATGAGCGAGCAAATCAACCGGCGTGATTTCATCAAACGGGCGGCGGTGGGCACCGCAGGCGTCAGCCTTGCGATGTCCGGCGCCAGCACCGGTAGTGTCCTGGGCGCCAATGACAGAATCCGGCTGGGCCTGATCGGCTGCGGACGCCAGGGCGTCGATAACATGAGACATTTCATGAGGCAGGGCGTGGAAGTCGCCGCGGTGTGCGACGTTTACGAACCCAATTTGCAGAAAGGGCTAGAGGCGGCGGGCGGAAAGGCGAAAGCGCTGAAGGACTTTCGGCAAGTACTCGACAACAAGGAGATCGACGCGGTCATCGTGGCGACCCCTGACCATTGGCATCCCCTCCCCACGGTAATGGCGTGCCAGGCGGGGAAGGACGTGTATGTTGAGAAACCCATATGCGTTGCTCTCGAAGAAGGTAAGAAGATGGTGGAGGCCGCGCGGAAGTACAAGCGCGTAGTGCAGGTAGGGCTTTGGCAGCGCTCCAACCTGCACTTCCAGAAAGCTGCGCAACTGGTCCAGGACGGGCTGATCGGAAAAGTCACTTTCGTAAGGACCGAGAACTATGCCAACATCTACCCGGAGGGCATCGGCAATCCCCCGGACTGCGACCCGCCACCGGGACTCGATTGGGACATGTGGCTGGGGCCGGCGCCAAAAGTGGGGTTTAACTGGAACCGCTTCGGGGTGGGCGACCGCTGGTCAACCTTCCGCTACTTCTACGATTATGCCAACGGGTGGCCCGGCGATTGGGGCGTGCATCGGCTCGACATTGTGCAGTGGGCGTTGCAAGTCGATGGCCCGCATACCATCACGGCTTCGGGCAGGAAGTTCTACCTCAAGGACAACAGCGACACCCCCGATACACTCCAGATAACGCTCGAATACCCCGACTTTGTCGCCACCTACGAAAACCGGCTGTGCAATGAGAGCGCGATGGACACCCATGGTTACGGAATCGAGATCCATGGCACGGACGGAACAATGTTTGTGGACCGCGAGGGCTTTCAAGTCTTCCCGGAAGGCAATGAAGTCGAGGGAAAGCGGGTAGCAAAGACCGCCGAAATGAAAATGGAAAGAGTGGACGACGGGCTGGAAAACCATGTGGCCAACATGCTGGAGTGCATGAAGACCCGCAAGCTGCCGCAAAGCGATATTGAGTTTGGCCACCGCTCGACCAGCACCTGCCTATTGGGTAACGTTGCCCTGCGGAGCAAGGAGCGGCTGGAATGGGACGTGGCCAGCCAAAGACTGACCAAGGGCAGTCCGGCGGCGCAAAAGCTTTTGAGCCGTGAATATCGCGCGCCCTGGAAGCTGGAGGTTTGAATAAAGTTAACAGTTTACAGTTCACAGTTAACAGTCTTAAGGCCCTAAAGTCTTTCCGCTTTCGACTCACCTGGCCGTTAAGGAGTCAACCGGCGAAGGTTGAAAGTCGAAAGGCAGGCAGGACCGCTGCACTTTTGACCTTCGACTTTCGACCTTTGACTTTCGACTTTTCGACTTTCGACTTTCGACTCACCCTTAGGGAATGGAGGTGACGTAGATTGCCGACCCAGCCTCGAAGGCGTCGGGAGCGATGAAGGCTTCAGCTTGCTCAGAGTCACCACCCAAAGAAAGAATCGGCTTTCCCGGCGCCGATTGGACAATGGGTAAGAACTCGTCGGTTGAAGTCAGGCGCGTGACTTGACCGGCGCAAAAGCAATAGAGCCCCACATCAGCGGGTGAATCAAGGGGTGTTGCGGCAAAGATGATATTTCCCTGAGTGGAAGTGGTTTGACCCTCGATCTGGCCCAGGGGTTTGACTTCAGGGGCGCCAGCGACATGCCTGGCCATCACCGGCTGGGAAGGGTCGCCCGCCAAGAGCGCCGTTTGCACGTTCTCGCCCTCCATAACGACCAGGACCATTTGGACCGGCGCCTGGCCGGCACGCGGACCAAGAATCTGAAGGGCCTCTGCCGGATCGGGTGGAGGATTGAGCTCCTGAAAGCTGCGAATGGCCACGGCGCGGAAGAACTGCTCGAGGGCGGCCTCGGGGAGAGTGCCGCGCCGAGCCAGGGCCGCCTCATCGTGGCTGAAGAAAATCGGCTCGAACAAGTCTTTAGGTATTGGGGAGACACCCGCCGGAAACTCCAAGCGTCGCAGCTCGCGCGGCGTCCATAGGAACAAGCCCGTACCAGGATTCTTGCCGCCCCAGCGCGCGCCAAACAAGATGTTTCCTTGCGAGTTGATTAAAGGCGCTGAGAATTCGAGGAAGGCGGCGTCCGGAATTCCCGGAAGGCTGTCGGCGCTTGTCACCAGCGCCCTGGCGCCTGTCCCGTCCACGCGGATGATGGCGCTGCTGGGATTTCCCTCCGTATCTTTCAAGCTAGCCGCAAAGCAAATCGCCCCCGCGTCATTGAGGCTGGGCGCGCTGAACGAATCGTAAGAGGTCTTGAGGAGCGGCGCCCGCAGACCCTGAAAGGCCACCACGGAAAAACTTACGCCGCTGGACCTGACGACAGCCCGCAGCTCGTTCCGTGGACCCCGCAGAGATGAAAGGAAGACGATCTCCCGGTTGTCATTCATGGCCAGGCTGGAAAATGGCCCGAAGGAGAATCCCGCGTGCCCTGGCACACCGGACCCGGCAGCGAGGAGCAGGCGCGTGTTCGATTGGGCAGACAACCACGGAGATGCGGTGAGCAGAAGATTCAGGACGACAACAGAGAAGACCAGACTCCGTTCCACTCGGCTCATGAGGTCGCACCTGCGCGGCAAGCTGCCTGGTCCTTCCCCCCAGCGCCACAGTCCCGCAAAACGCCGATTTGCCTGCCGCGGCCGCTGGGCTTCGAGGCCCATTTAGAAATCACCAAGTCCCCGGATAAAGGACTCATCGCTCAAAAACCAGGAAGTATTGGTAGGGCAGGAAATTGAACTCCCTGGCAAGGTGAAAACCTGCAGCTGCAAATTCCTTGAGCACGTCCTGTTTGGCAATCTTCATCTCGAAGGAAGGCCCAACCGGCAGCCGACGTTTTTGAAAGTCGATGTTCACGACCCTGCCTCCGGGGCGCAGAGCTTTGGCGAGCAAGGGGTAGTACTTGGCCCGGTCAGTGATATGGTGGAGGGTCGCACAAATAAAGATCAGGTCCACGGACGCGGGCGCCAACTCCGGATCGTGAGCGCCAGCGAGAATAGTTTGGATATTCTGGAGGTTCTCTTGCTTGGCGCGCTGCTCAATGTACGCGAGCATTTCTCGATCGATGTCAACGGCGTAGACTTTTCCGGCTGGTCCTACCTTGTGGGCAAACGGCACGGTAAAATATCCGGAACCTGCGCCGATATCCGCGATGTTTTCTCCGGATTTGAGATTCAGTGCTCGAACGACTTCCTCAGGTTTCTGCCATGCTGCGCGGCTGGGATCCTCGAGATGCTGGATATACGAGTTCGTGGTTGCCGGCGGATTGTGTTCCTGGCATCCGAGTGGCGCTGTCCAAACAAGCCACCCCCCCAGCATCGAAGTCAGCAGAACCAAGGACTTTATCTTCCCCATAAACTCTCCCCGCATGAATACCATCACAGCACAAGGGCCGGCTCGCCAATGTCCCGACAGGCCGGCCCGGCGAGGCGCTTTCCCTCCGCCAGGACGGAATAAACTACCACCTCTAGAGAATGGAATGGGGACCCCTCGCGCGCGGCGATCTCAGGATTCAGTCGGATTGATGGATCGCCTTTTCCCTCTGGGCCTCTTTGCTGCATCCGAGGGAGCATCTTGTGCGAGCGGGTCTGCTTCATTCACCTTGGCCATTGCCGCCGCGTCGTCAGGCGCAATGACGAAGAATGGCGAGAGCTTAACCTCGTCCAGGATTTTCTGAACGTGCATATTAAGATTCGCCAAAACCATTCGCGTGCCGGCATTTTGAGCCGTCACACGAGCCCCTGCAAGAAAACCCAAACCCGTGGAATCAATGTAAGGGACATCGGAAAAATCGATGATGAGTTTTCTCGTCCCCGCGTCGATAAAGTCCTTAACCTTTTGTCTCAGGTAGGGCCCATCACTGCCGGCCAGGAATTTTCCGCTCAAGCTCACAATGACAATATCGTCCGCGAAACGCGCCGTAATTCTCACGGTTACACCTCGCTGAGGAGCCGCTCAAAAGTCCACACGCTCTTATAGGTCCCGCCGATTCTCTTTTTCCGGTAAGGCTGTTCGAGAATTCGCGTTCCAGAATAAATAGGCGAAACTTGAAAGGCTATGCTACGGGAGGGGGAGAAGGCTTGTCAAGTTTTCGCACAAACTTACCCAGATCCCGGAGGTTCATGACCAGATGTTTGAACCGCCGCAGGGCCAGTGCGTTGGCGCCGTCCGACAGGGCCAGCTCGGGGCGGTTATGGACTTCCATGAAAAGGCCATCTACTCCCGCCGCCACTCCCGCCCGGGCCAGGGTGCTGATGAATTGCGGTTGCCCACCGCTCTCGTGGCCTTCACCACCCGGCAATTGCAAGGCGTGGGTTACGTCCAGGATGACCGGAAATCCGAAACCCTTCATGACCGCAAGCCCCCGAATGTCCACGACCAGGTTGTTATAACCGAACGTGCTCCCGCGCTCGGTCACCAGGATCCGGTGGTTCCCCGTCCTCTTGACCTTTTCAAGGGCATGGCGAATATCCCAGGGCGAGAGGAACTGCCCCTTTTTAATATTCACTACGGCGCCAGACCGCCCCGCTTCGAGAAGCAGATCGGTCTGACGACAAAGGAACGCCGGAATTTGGATGACATCGCAGACCTCCACCGCCGGGTTAACCTGCGCTGCTTCGTGTACGTCAGTCAGAACGGGTATGCTGAACTCCCTCTTGACGCGCGCCAGGATCTGAAGCCCACGCTCCAACCCCGGGCCGCGATAGGAATCCAGGGAGGTGCGGTTGGCCTTGTCGAAGGAAGCCTTGAAAATATAGGGAATCCGGAGATCCTGCGTAATGGTGGCCAGCCGCTCGGCCATCATCAACGCATGTCGCTCGTTCTCGATGACGCAGGGTCCGGCAATCACAAAGAGTGGGTGGCCAGTTCCAAGCCTCAGCCTCCCAACAGGAACCACATGACCCATTGTTCACTCACTCCTGGCCGATTGGCGATTGTCGATTGTCCCGCCGCGGCGGGCCGATTGAAAAACCGGTCTCAGAATTGCGGACCGGTCGCCTCCTGAGCTGAGACTTCGCCCTGCGCAACCGCTTCGGAGGCGGTCACCTTAGCCCCTTCTTCCACAAAGGAGCTTGCGTATGTGGCCAACCTTGTTCGGCGATATTGATAGGCCGCGCCGATGAAGGCTTTGAATAGCGGGTGCGGCTCGAGGGGACGCGACTTGAATTCGGGATGAAACTGGCAACCCAGGAACCACGGGTGGTCGCGGATTTCAACGATTTCCACGTAGGTGCCGTCCGGGGTCACACCTGCCAGGTCCAACCCCTCGGCTACAAGGATTCCCTCATAATCGCGGTTGAATTCATAGCGATGGCGGTGGCGCTCGGAAATCTCGAGCTGACCGTAGGCCTGATGAGCAAAAGAACCGGGCTTGAGCCGGGCGGCCCAGGCTCCCAAGCGCATGGTTCCCCCCAGCTCATCAATTCCTCGCAATTCACGAAGTTTGTAGATGACGCGATGCGGCGTGGAAGGGTCAAACTCCGAACTATCCGCGCCGGTCAAGCCGCAGACATTACGCGCGTATTCTATTACCGCGCACTGCATGCCGAGGCAAATGCCGAAGTACGGCACCTTGCGTTGGCGAGCGAATTGGATGGCCTTCAACATGCCCAGAATTCCGCGCTTGCCAAAACCTCCCGGGACCAGGATGCCGTCCAACTCTTGCAGTTGGTCTTCCCAGTTCTCACCCTCCAGTCCCTCCGCGTCAACCCACACCTTGTTGAGCTTCAAGTGGTGCGCAATGCTGCCGTGGACCAGGGCTTCGTTCAAGCTCTTGTAAGAGTCCTCGTAGCCCACGTACTTTCCCACGATACCGATGGTTACCTCATCCTGCGGATGGCGGATGCGGTCCACAAGGTCAATCCATGGCTGGAGGTTGCGCTCGCCGGTCTTCAGGTTCAAGCAGCGCAGAATTTGGGAATCCAACCCCTCGCCCCCAAGAATCAACGGCACTTCGTAGATGTCGTCCACGTCCTTCGCGGTGATGACGGCAT
>Ga0208037_1000822_pt1 | contig 16816 bp, 10 predicted proteins | sample June2015DPH_13_1_3_FD_184710 | JGI IMG/M metagenome (GOLD analysis project Ga0208037, IMG submission 184710) | Peatland microbial communities from SPRUCE experiment site at the Marcell Experimental Forest, Minnesota, USA - June2015DPH_13_100... | ecosystem: Environmental > Terrestrial > Soil >...
TCCTTCGCCTGCCTTCGGTAGGCCAGAGCGTCCAGCAAAATTGCCAAGCACACCAAGGCAATGCCTCCAAAAAGCATCAACGGATTGCCTTTTGGCGTGATGATGTAATTCAAGACCGAGCCCACCACCATCGCCACCCCGACGCCGATGGGGAAGGCCACCGCCATGCCCGCAATGGCGATAGCTACCACGATCAGGATGTTGCCGAGGTTGAAGACGATGCCGCCGAGGAAGGCGAGCAGCAAGTGATGACCATCCGCAGCCCGGAGGTTTTGAATAAAGCTATCCGGGCTGGCAGGGGCCGTGCGCCCCAGCGTAAACCCCAGGACCAGGGCCATCAACAAGATGCCCCAAACATAATCCCAATAGAACAACTCAACGCGCCAGCCTTTGCAAAGCTTTTGAGTATTAGCCCAACTGCCCCAGCAAATCATGCTGAGAACGATCAAGGAGAGCGCGACCGCATAAACGGTGGGTATGAACATAAGTAAGTTAACCTCCCGGGGCGGGTTCCACATCAGCCCGCGCGGTTATCGATCTTACTCCGGCATGGTGATGGGCACCGTCCGGCCTTCGCGCGCCGACTGATAGATGGCCTCCATCACGGCTACGTCGCGCATACCCTGGACGCCGTTCGGTTCCGGCTCGCGCTTTCGGTGGATCGAGTCGGCAAAGGCATCAAGCTCCAGCGACAGCTCGTCAATGACCTTGAACTTCTTCTCGAACCACCGCTCACCGGTCTTGCCGAAGAGACAGCGCTCTTCGTCGTAGGGATACGCCGGGTTGAGGGCTGCCCAGCCTTTCTCACCGTGGACCTGCAAAAACGACGACTGCGCGGCGCTGAAGCTCGCGGTGGCCTGCGCCACCAGCCCGCGCGGGAAGTTCAGCCGGAAGGCGATGTTCTCATCCACCTTGCTGAATGTCTCGGGATCAGTCGCCCACTGATACGCCGAGGCCTCCAGGGGTTCCTCGCCCACAAGCCAGCGTATGGTGTTCACGCAGTAAACTCCCACGTCTGGCAGTGCGCCGCCGCCCGAGAGCTTGGGATCGAGATGCCACGCGCCAGCCTTCCCCCGAGCGTGGATAACGATCCCGAAAGCCGAATGAATGTATTTCAGCCGCCCGAGTCTCCCGCGCGTGATCAGTTTCTTGAGCTCGAGACTGGCAGGCTCAAAATACTTGCGGTAGGCAATCATCAGGCGAACGTCAGAAGCGCGGCAGGCCTCCAGCATCTGACGGCACTCTTCCACCGAATTTGCCATAGGCTTTTCGCAAAGTACATGCTTGGCGGCGTTTGCAGCCTGAACTGCGTAGTGGGCGTGCGAGCCGTTGTGGGTGGCAATGTAGACGGCCTCAACCTGCGGATTGCTGAGGCAGGCCGGCAACTCCTCGTAGGTGTAAAAGGCCCCAGCGTGGAACTTCGTGGCAAGGCGCTTGGCCTTGGACCTGTCACCGCTCACCAGGGCCACCAGCTTTGTCTTCTTGCTGTGCCGGAAGCCGGGCAAGATCGCGCCTTGTGCAAATCCCCCTAATCCAATCACCGCATATCCAACGGGTTTGAAAGCTGCCATTGGGTTCATTCCTTTCTCGCTGAAGAGGCTAATATCACCTTGGGGCTGTCCATCAACTGTCAAGTCAGTATAACGCTTACCTTACACACAAAATCGCAACGAACGCTCCCTCGCGGCATTTGGAGTGCGACTGCCTTGAGAGCTTGAAACTTAAATGACGGAGTAATATCATGCTAGGGAGGTGAAGAGCAAGTCCATTTCGGACGGACCTGTTCCCCATGCCTGGATGCCCTGAATGTCGCGCGGTCTTACCTGGGGAGGCGCGATTCAGCCCTCAGTATGGTATGCGCGTTTCCGCCAGCCAGCGGCCGGCAACGACCGCAAGGAGGGATCAACCCTCATCAGTATCCTACTGACGATCAAAAGTGGCAGGAAGCAGTTGCCGGTTAGGGGATGCCTTGGCGGGAAAGGAACTTCCCATGAGTCGGCCACTAGCATCAATCTTGCAGAAGTCAGGTCTGTTGACCGCAGAAGAGGCAACAAGCCTGCTCGCACGGGCGGAAGGAACCGAGCGGACGTTCTGGGACACGATCCTCAATGAAAAGAAAATCCCCGAAGAAAAGATTTCCAAGGCCCTTGCGCGCAGCCTACACCTCCCCCAACTGAAGCTCGCGGCGGCGACCATCGAGGCTGAGGCGCTGCACCTTGTTTCCGAGGAGATGGCGCGCAAGTTCGTCTGCCTTCCGATCAGCATAGAGTCCGCAGAACCTTCCATGGAGTCAGGGGGCGTAAAGCGCCGCCCGGTTCTGGTGCTCGCCATGGCTGACCCAACTGACCTCCTGGCTCTCCAAGACGTGGAGTTCAGCACTGGGTGCGTCGTCAAGCCTGTTGTGGCCAGCCGCACGGAAGTCCTCGATGCCATCAAGACCTACTATGCGCCCGAAAAGTGGCTGGAAGAGTTTTTGCAGAATATCGAACAAGAAGTGGACTTCCAGGTCCTCGGGCCGCAACTGGACGCAGAACTCAGCACGGAGGCGACTGAAAAAGGGATCAAGCCAGGTCCCGCGGTCCGGCTAGTGAACCTCATCCTTCAAGCCGCCGTCAAGCAAGGCGCCAGCGACGTTCACATCGAGCCTACTCTGCATAAACTCCAGGTGCGCACGCGCGTGGATGGAATGCTGCGCGAACTCATGCAGGTTCCCAAGTGGCTGCGCGAGTCTCTGGTATCGCGTCTGAAGATTCTCGCAGTTATGGATATCACCGAGCGGCGCGTTCCACAGGATGGGCGAATCAAGGCGAGTTACGAGGGTCATGAAATCGACTTGCGCGTCTCGACTTTGCCCACGCACTACGGCGAGAAGGTGGTGCTGCGCATCCTCGGCTCCGGCCGGGAGACCCTGCCCACTTCCTCGCTGGGACTCAATCGCGCGAACCTGCAATTCCTGAAACGTGCCGTGGACCAGCCCCAGGGCATCATCCTGGTGACGGGGCCGACGGGCAGTGGCAAGACCACGACCCTCTATTCCCTTCTGAACGAAAAGAAGAATCCCTCCATTAATATCATCACGGTCGAGGATCCCATCGAGATCCAGCTCGAAGGGATCAACCAGGTGCAAGTCAACCTCAAGGCGGGCCTGACCTTCGCCTCCTGCCTGCGATCGATTCTTCGCCAGGATCCTGACGTGATCCTGGTGGGCGAGATTCGAGATCCCGAGACTGCGGAAATTACCTTCCATGCGGCCATGACGGGCCATCTTGTTTTTTCCACGGTACACACCAACAGCACCGTCGCCACGATCGGGCGCTTGCGTGATCTGGGAGTGGAGCCGAGTTTGATCCAGTCTTCAGTCAACCTCATCCTGGCGCAGCGCTTGGTGCGCAGGATTTGCGGGCGCTGCAAAGAGGAAACTCTGCCAGAAAAGACGCTCCTTGAGAAGCTTCACCTGGAAGCTGCGGATTTCCCCTTCTTTCACGGGGCAGGATGCCCCCGTTGTGGAATGACGGGCTATTCGGGAAGGGTTGGCGTGTTCGAACTGCTGCGTATGACCCCCGATCTGAAAACAAAAATTGCACAGCGCGCCTCAGAAGCAGAGCTGATTAAGGCTGCGGTGGCTAGCGGCACGATCTTCCTCTACGACGACGCTCTGGATAAAGTTCGGCAAGGCGTGACCACTGTCGAGGAAGTCCTGCGCGTCATCCAACTTCAAGAGGAGGAGGTTTTACGCTGCCCGCATTGCAGCACCCTCATCAACCGCGATTTTGCCGCTTGTCCTTACTGCCGCTTTCCGCTCAAAGCCATCTGTGATTCCTGCCGGCAGGAGCTGAAGCTGGAATGGAAGATCTGCCCCTACTGCAATGCTCAGGCGGGAAAGACCGCTGCCACCCTAGCCGAAAGCCCTGATCAAAAGGCCGAGGTGGAAGGCGCCGAGATTCCAGCCGCTCGCCCACGTCCGAAACTTGCAACGACGGCTCTTCTCCCTGCCCCGACGGGAGAGCTAGGCAAGCGGCCGCGCATCCTGGTGGTGGACGACGATGTCGTGGTGCGCACCATCGTGGTTCAAGCCCTGGAACCACTGCCTTTCCATCCGGAAATGATTCAGGCCGCTAATGGCCCGGAGGGTCTTGAGGCGGCAGAGAATCTGAAACCCGACCTGGTGATTCTCGACCTGAACATGCCGGGAATGAGCGGCTTCGAGGTTTGCGGCAAGCTGCGCGCGAATATCCAGACCGCCTTTATCCCCGTACTGATGCTGAGTGCAAACACCGATGAGCAGAGTCGTTCGCAGGGCTTTCTGGTGGGTACCGACGATTACATGGGGAAGCCGGTCTCCATTCCGGAGCTCCACACGCGTGTGACGCGGCTGCTGCGTCGCACTTATGGCCTGTAGCACCAGTTCCAAACCTATGCGTTTCTTGCAAAGAATTCCCAAGAGGACGCGCGACCCCTTAAGAAGTTGCGGAAAATGCCCTCAAGCGGTCGGGGGCTTTTCTAGCCCACTGCGAAGCGCCGCCACCTTCTCCTGCAGGTCCGGCAGTTGCTCCAGCGTCAGGAGCGCATCAGGCCGGAAATGCATTTCGATCGTGCCCGCTAGCTTTGATCCCTCCACGAAGCCGAGGGTCCCCAGCGATCCCGCCAGCTTGTGAGCCTCCTGCTCCGCTTTTAGCCGAAGCGAGTCGCTGAGTTTCTGCTTCTGCAAAGCGGTTACGGCTTCTTCGAGGACTTGCACGCGCTCCCTGATGGTGTCGCGGAAGGAATCCCAGAGTTGCGCCACAGCCATCCGGGCCTCTTCAAGAGCGCTGGCTTCCATATTGGTTGGGCTCAACTCCTCCGAATCCCCAGCGCAACGGCAATGCCCAGGCGCCTGCTGAACCCAGCCCAAAGCGGTCGACACCTGGGTGGCCAATTGCATCGGATCGAAAGGTTTGGCGATGACCGAGGCCACCCGTAGCGTCCTAAACGCCTCTTGGTCGGTGGCCTGCACCTTCGCCGTCATGAGTATGACCGGTATTTTCTGAGTGGCAGGGTTATCCTGAAGCATCCGGAGTGTGGCCGGCCCATCCATTTCCGGCATCATGACGTCAAGCAAAATGGCATCTGGGTATTCGGCCTCTGCCATGGCTAACCCCTCAGCCCCGGACCTTGCGGCCAGAACTTCCCACCCTGCTACAATTTCCAGGCTGAGCTTTGCCACTTCTCGGATATCATCTTCATCATCAATAATAAGAATGCGTTTAACGTTCATGCAGATCCTCTTTCGACTGTCGCGGACATGATTCCCTTCAGCAAGCCAAGCACCTGCTTTTCAAACTCCTCGTGGGAGATCCGTCCTTTCGTGAGGAAAACGGTCTTTCCAAGCCTCAGCCTGGCGCGCTCGGGGTCATCAAGGTCCTTCGCGGTGTGGACCACCAGGGGCACGCGGCGCAACACCTTGTTCTGGCGAAGTGCGCTGACCACCTCGAACCCATCCCCTTCCGGCAACACCAGATCCAACACAACCAGATTTGGCAGAACGTGCTCCGCCAACTGGACCGCCTGGCGGCCCGTCTGCGCGAGGTAAACCTCGTGACCGTGGCGCTCGAAGACTTCTCGGATGACACGCGCCAGGTCCACGTCATCCTCGACCACCAGCACCCGAGCTGACTTGCCAGGCCTGCTGATGGCGATCGAGAGGGTTTGAAACAACAGGGTTTCATCAACAGGCTTCTGAATCCAACCCACCACTTCAACGTCCGTTTTCCTGAGGTCACGCGGCGGCAGCACGCTGAGAATGATAATAGGAATTTCGCAGGTTTCCGGGCGCTCCCTCAGCGCGGTCATGGTTTCCCACCCGTTCATCTCCGGCATCAAGAGATCGAGCAGAATGGCGTCGGGCAGTTGGGCGACTGCCTGCTTGACGGCCTCCCGACCGGAACCCACCGCCACCACCCCGTAACCGCGTTGTTCCAGCAACTCCTGCACGACGGCGAGGATCGACGCATCATCGTCACACACAAGGACCGTTCGTGCTCCGGCAGCCACTGCCGGGATAACGGTCACGACTTGTTCCTCCATAACTGGCAAGGTGAAGTAAAACGAACTGCCTTGCCCCAAGACACTCTCCACCCAAATGCGGCCGCCGTGTTGCTCCACGATGCTGCGGCAGATTGCGAGGCCCAAGCCCGTGCCCCCCTTCTCCCGCCGATCCGACGCATCGACTTGCTGAAAACGCTCAAAGATTACGGTGAGTCTATCCGCCGGAATCCCCCGCCCCCGGTCTTTCACCTCGAACAACATGTCGCCGTTCTGCCGCCCGAGATTGAGTGAAATGGTACTTCCTTGTGGAGAGAACTTGATGGCGTTGTCCAGAAGATTCGTCAGGGTCTGGATGACGCGGTCAGGATCGGCCAGGATTCTTCCCGGCCCCGCTGACACCTCCAATTTCACTGCTGCCTTGTCCGCCAATTCTCGCACCGAATCCACAGCCTGCAACATCAGGCTGGTGGCCTCGCAGGCTCGTTTTTCCATCTTGACCCGGCCGGACTCTATCCGCTCGATATCGAGAATGTCGTTAATGAGGCGGACCAAGCGGTCGGTATTGGCTACGGCAATATCGACCATGCGCCGCGCCTTGCTGGGATCGGCGGACAGTAGGCCTCCGGCCAGAAGACCCAAAGCCCCGCGTATGGAGGTGAGGGGTGTTCGTAATTCGTGACTTACCGTGGAGACGAACTCGTTCTTCATTTTTTCTATTTCCCGGCGGGCGGTGACGTTGCGGAAGATGCCGCTTGTGGCGACCGCCTTGCCGTCGACCAGCCTGCAATTTACGGATCCCTCGACGATAATCTCTGTACCGTTCTTGGCCACAAACACCGTTTCAACGTCATTCACCGTCTCGCCGGCCATGATCGCCGCCAGTACCTGCTGACAATGTGTTAGGTGCCGAGGAGAGATGATGTCCGTGATGGAGAGACGCGCAATCTCCTCCTCGCTGTAACCGAGGGTTTGCCGCCAAGCGCGGTTGACGTAAAGGAACTGTCCCTGCGCAGAAGCACTCTGGATAAGCTCGGCAGCGTTTTCAGCCAAATCCCGGTATCTTTCCTCGCTCTCTTGCAGGGCTTGCTGGGCCCGCTTGCGCTCCGTGATGTCCTGAATGACGCCGAGGACCGCTCTTCGTCCGCGAAAATGCAGAGCATGGGCATCAGCTTCCACGTCAACGACTCGTCCGTCTTTAAGTCTGTGGCGCCCGTGGCCGCGATCTCGTGACTGGGTGCGTATCACCTGCATTTGGGAGAGAATGCGGGGGGCGGCTTCTGGCAGCAGGAGGTCCGTGACCCGCATCCTCAGGAGCTCGTCGCGGGAGTAGCCGGAATGGAAGACGGCAGCGTCATTAACCTCGAGGTACTGAAGCGTCTCCAGATCCCAAAGGAAGGTGGGCAGGGGGGTCGAGGCAAACAGCAAGCGAAATTGCTCTTCTGCCTCGCGCAAGGCCTCCTCGGCCCGTTTGCGTTCGGTGACGTCGCTAAAGAAACCTACGTTACAGGGCATTCCGTCGATCACCATCACGGCGCTGGTGACGTCCACATAAATCCTGGTGCCGTCCTTGCGGAGGCACGGCAGGGCTACTGCGGTCGTTTTTTTCCCCCGTACCTGAGCCTCGAATTCGCTCATGACCCTTGCCCTATCTTCGGGCGGGTGAATGTCACGTACGCTCAGGCCCGCCAGCTCCTCTTCGGTGTAACCCAGCATTCGGCACACGGCAGGATTGGCATAAAGGAGCTTCTTGGTCTCGGTGTCGGCGACCAGGATTCCCTCCGCTGCCTTTCTGAAAAGAGTGCGGTAACGCTCTTCGCTGGCGCGCAAGGCGTTTTCGGCGCGCTTTCGCTTGCTCATGTCGAGGTTCACTATGAGTAACGAAACCGACACCGTTAACAAACTCAGCAGGCTCCCCAGCGCAATCAAGCTCACCACGGTTCGGGCGCTCACCTGGCTTCTGGCTGCCCGCTCGATCAGCAACGTGCCTTCCTTCTGCTGCACTTCACCCGTCAGCCGCCGGATCTGGTCTGTCATTTTCTTGCCCTGTTCAGTCAGTAATTCCTGGTAGGTCAAGGCGGTTCCCGGCTGCTTGCGGAGCTCGATGCTGGTCTGAAGGTTCTCTAGCTTTTTCTGAATTAAGGGTTTCAGCTCCTTGAGGCGTTCCTGCTGGAATGCATCGTCAGCGGTAAGTTCCTGGAGACGCCGCAGTGAAGCCTGGAGTTTCTCTGGGATGGTCTCGTATTGCTCTAGAAAGCTCGGGTCCCCGGTCAGGACATAGCCCCGCCGCGCGGCTTCACCGTCTAGCACGAGGGAAAGAATTGTGCCGACTTGCTCCAGCACTTCGTGTGTGCGGTTCACCCAACGAGCCGCCTCAATCGACTGCACGGATTCTCGAACGCTAAGGATGGTAGCAAGCGCCAAGAACGTCAGTCCAAATCCTAAGCCTAGGTTCACTTTCGTTCGTGTGAGATGATTCATGGCGTGGCCCGCTCAGGGCTTTGGCATTCAAGAGTGGCGAGGCGACCTGGGTCACTAAACGGACACAAGGCTATTCTTATATTGTCCTTTACTGCGCTTGGGCTAGCCCACGTCACTGGGGGTGCAGTGCTGTCCGTTTTCGTGGGCTCTTCCAAAAGCCGTGAAGCGCGTTGAAAAACTGCGCATAAGTGCCCTTCAGGTCCGCATCCGCCATTTCCAAAAGGCATCGAGTCGCCTGGAAAAAGGCTGAAAGTTGAAAAGAGTCAACGTCAGTACAAATCATCAGCCGCAGTAGCACGTGAAAGGTCTTTGATTCTTGACAATCGGTGGCTTGCGCGGAAACAGTCACAATGTTCGACGTAGTCCCCGTCGCAGCCCAAGTACGAGTTGATACCGCGAATGCCAGAACTGCTGCCGGTGCAACTCACTCTTTTTTTCGACAGATTACTTTCCTTTGATTAAGCAAAACAGCCGGTTTTGATACGGCCAAGAAGGATTGCGGCTTCAAGTGAATCGCTTTCGAAGTGAATCCATGACTTTCTGTCCTGCCGATGGGTGCCAGCCCGTTTTCCGACCTGCCGCGTCTGCACTTGGGAGTCTTGCCGGGCGACCCTGGGACTTGCAACGCTGGCACCCATCGCGTTTCGACTCTCGACTGCACGCGGTGTGACCGCAGTCATCGCCCATGAGAACTTTTGACGCTACGCTGACTCCGTTTGCATACGAAGGGAGACGCATTCTATGGCAACTATTTTCTGTTCACCGCCTGGGTCTTGCTGCGCGATCAAAAGCCGCAGAGTCCCTGGGGAACGAGTCTCCGCGCTACAACTCGATGAGAGCCTCGGCAAGCTCGGAGTGCGCGAACCTGATGCAGGGCAGCACCCCTCGCCGCACGCCGGACAATGATAATAGGCCCGCTCCAGGTTCAGTCCTCGCAGCACGCTCTGAAAGCGCTTGGCTCGCCGCCCGACGTAGCGGGCCTTCTGGCCGCACCCACACGGCCGGGTGGCGCCGCTCTGGTCGCCATGATCCGCATTCAAGCGCTCCTCCAGGAGCCGTGCCGCCACGCGCAGCGCCCGGCGTCACAAGGCCGTCTCCACCGCCTCCAAGTCCAGTTCCTCAACGGCGCCGGCGCCCAGCAGGGCCTCGAGCTCTTGCTCTACCTCGGCGACCAACCCCTCCGCCAAGGCCGGGTTTTTTTATCTGGGAGGAAGACGCGCCGGGCGACTCCTCCAGCCCGGCATCAACGCCTCAGAATCCCTCGGTCTCGGATGGCAAAGACGGTCCCGCGCGGCGAGACCGACACGTGCCGCCCTCCCGAGGATGTGGGAACAGGTTCCGGGCGGCGCCACATCACCCGCGACGGAGCGATGACCCTGCCTCAAAAAAGACAGGAGTTTCCTCAGAATTTGGCATGAATTCGGTGTAACTACTGAAAACAAGGCGGATACATATCTCAAAAAGTGATGGGTTGCGAACACTTCAATTTCGACTCCATAAGGACGGTCTAGCCGCTTTTGGAGCGGCCGCGCGCGACTTCCCAAGTTGACGAGGCTAGCGGAAAAGCCTTTATTTTCACTAAAGACGCCCTGCGGCCCAGATCGGCGCTGAACATCGGAAAAGAAGTGCCGCACTCACGATACCGCGTCGAATAAGGTGAATCGCATCCCACGAACAAAAAAAAGGGGAAAGTTCTCAAAAAAGGCCCTTGACAAGCTATGCTTAATGTGATAGCCTAGGAGATGATGCCCGGCTGTTCTGCCATGATCCGAGAGACCTCACGGATGGCTCCCCACCCTTCTCTCCGAACCGACAGCATGTCACTGCCTCCCTTTGCCACGACGAGCGCAGTAACTCTAAAAAATGAACGAGCGACGCGGGGATGTCTATGAAAAAAAAGGACCGCAATGGAAAACTCGAGGACAAGCCGGGAATGTGTATGAAAAAAAAGGCACTTAGCCCTTTAAGGCGGGAATGTTGCTGAAAACAAAGGACATAGATGATATGTCGTAGGTGGTAGGTGGCAGACGGTAGGTGGTAGGTGGGGAAGAGCAGATTCCAGGTGTCAGGGGACAGGCAAGGGGTCCGCGATAGGACTGATCGATTGATGATGACGTGATCTGGCGATGCCTCGGGGGTGGCACCGGCGCTACGCTTCTATGCGGCGGAGAGCGGGGCGGCGCTGGCGCGGGCGCTCCAAATGGCGGCGGTCGACCGCTTTCCATACAGCGTGCTGGACGCGACGGGCAAAGAGGTGGCCGCCGGCGAAGCCGGGGCCGGGGCCGAGGAGCTTTCGCCGGGAGAGTACACGGTGGTGGTTAGGGCCGGCGAGACGAGCCTGAAAGCGGAGCACGTGCGCGTGGCCCTCGCCCAGCAGACGACCGTGCGTATCGCCACGAGGAACGATCAGTTCGTGTTGGAGCAGTGAAGGCACGGGCGCAAGCAGCGATATTATTGTTGCCAAGGGGGGCACAATGGCGATTCGATATTTCCGACATACCATCCTAGCACTGGCGTTCTTTTCGGCCTTCGCCGTCCCACGTCTATCGGCGCAGTCTTCCATGCCGCAAACGTATTCGGCGAGCCTAATCTCCCGGACCACGTATGAAAGTATGTCCGCCGACCGAGAGTCGAACGTCAAACTCTATCGTAATGGTTCCAAAGAAGTCGTCGAGGTGACGATTGCTGCCTCGGCGGGCAAACCCAGGGGCGTCCAGGTGCGCTACCTGTTCGACCTTCCGGCGCATAAAGCGTACAAGCGCGATATGATTAATAACACTTGCTCCTGGATGCGCTACGTGGACACGGACATGCCATCCAACTATGACCCCATTGCAGCCTCCGCCGCATCACTGGCTGGCTTGGCCCAGCAGAACGCGAAGGTTGTGGGAACTGAAAACATCAACGGTATCCCGGCCAAAATCGAAGAAATCTCCGGACCGGGAGGCAAGTCCAGGGTTTGGATCGTGGAGAAGGGCAATTTCGTCGTCAAAACGGAAATGCCCGGTCCGGACGGCAAACCCCTAACTCTTCTGGAGGTCAAGCAAGTGAGTTTCAGCAAGCCGCCCGACTCGCTTTTCGCTCCGCCCTCCAACTGCGACACTCAAGTCCCGGGCGAGATGAGCAGCACGGGAATCAGCGCTCACGCCGAGGCCGCGCTTCCCGAAGTGAAGCTCTCCACGAATGTCAACCTGGGCGAGAAAGAAAGTAAGCCTCACACCGAAGCATCAGTCGGGCAACCGATTGCCGCCGGAACCAGCGGCGCGACCATTCTGCGCGTCTGGGTCCATCCCGACTACTTCAAAGGCAACTGCCCGCATCGGTATACGTTTTATGCCGGGCTGCAATCCACGGGAACCGGAGACATCCGTTATGCCTGGGTTCGGAGTGATGGGGCTACCAGCGCCCCTAAAGTGATTAGCTTCTCTGGCCCCAACCAGTCTCGGACGGTTCAAGAAAACTGGACATTATCCGGTGACCCTGGGAAGACTATCAAGCAGTGGGAACAACTCCAGTTGGATCCTCCCAACGGGGCCGTTTCCCAAAAGATCCCCATCACCCTGGTATGCACTCAATGACCGTTGGGGAGAAGTCGCGGCAAGGACCTCGCCTCGGAGGGACGAGCGGGTGGCGCAGCGGGGGTGACTTTCACACTCTGTGGCTCTCAATCTAATTTCTGTCTACTCAATTGTTAATATGCGGATTCGCTCTTGAGGTGTGAATCGGGATTCCGGCGAAGGTCCTGCGTGACAATCGGGAGCGCCACCCCGAGATCGAAAAGTCGCAGGGTCTGCGGTAAGGTCAACACTCTGCACTCCGTGCCATGAGCGCCAGTCGAGACGATAAATTAACCGCTTGACTTTAAGTCCCCGCAGGTATACAAAGCGAACATAGGTATAACTCAGTTCATCCGGAAAAGGGAGGGCGCTCATGCAACGGAAACCCGCCGCCTGGGAGGAGTTGCTATCGGGCGGTAAAGTCTTAAAGCTGTGGGAAACAGATTTGAACCCTGATTGGCCTCGGGTCGTGGTGCTGACCCTGACGGCCGAACTCTTTAGCGAGTTTGACCGGAACCCCCTGGCCTTTGCTGAAAAACACAAGCTGTATGGTGAACAGCCGGTATTGTGGACTTCGCATTGCGCAAAGCCGCCGCGCGGTAAAGGAATTCCCGAGGCGACTGAGTCATCAAGCTGGACAGTGGTTATCAACCACACCAAGGACAGTCTCGCGACTTTTGCAGCGTGCCCTCAAACAACAACAGGCTGACGCTGCTTCAGGGGGACAATTCGGGGCCGAGCCGGCCGCCGGGGCGTTGGATGCCACTTGGCTGAAGGAGGGGCGCAAGTCACCCTGGGGTTCTCAGGGACGAGTTCGCTCGGCTGCGAAGTGGACTTTGCGGCCCACAACCGACCGCGAAGTGTGCGGAGCACGTTGGAGAAAGTCCTTTCGAAGAGGCTCTAGGGCGGGAGGCCTAGACGACGCATGAGATCCCGGAAGCCCGGGTCGGACCGAACAGAGTCGAATGCGGGCTCCACCTTGAGCCATGCCAGGTATAGATCACGATCAGCGTAGGCCGTTTCCAGCCAAGCAAGCCCCTGCTTCTTCTCCCCCAGGCTAAAATGGATTTGTGCGAATAACGACGGGGGTACGTAGCTTCGTAGGGCTCGCGCGCGCAATTCCTTTAGCGCGGAGCGCGCCGCGGCCTTGTTGCCCGCCAGTGCATGGGCGCGCGCAAGATCCACGGCGCGGTTCAAATCGTTGCCGGAAAGGTTTACCGCCCTTTGACACTCTTCGATGGCTTTCTTGGACTTCTTCTTGGCCAAGTAGCTGAGCCCCAAGCAATCGCGGGCGCCGACGGAATTAGGTTCCAACTCGAGGATTTTCCCGCACTGTTCGACGGCCTGGTCGTAGCGACGAGCATAGTAGAACGTCCACCCGACGGTGATCTGGGTCGCGATGGAAAGGGGGTCGAGCTCTTGCGCCCTGCGGATCTCGGCCAAGGCTTCCTCGCTCCGCCCCATTGCCGACAGGTAAGTTGAGTACATACGATGCGCTTCCACATAGCCAGGGTTCAGTTCGAGCGCGCGCCTAAAGTCTCTCTCGGCCTCTGACCAGTTCCAATCCGCAAAGAATTGGACAGCCCCCAGCGAGGTGTGCGCCTCGGCCAAAGTGGGGTCAATCTCCAGGGCCCTGAGCGCATAATGCTTCGCTTTGGGCATGGCCAGGCGTGGGGGCAGTTCATCCGTCGACCAGTAATAATCGGCCAAGCCGGCATAAGCGGAAGCGTAATTCGGATCTATCTGCGCTGCCTGTTCGAAGTATTGCCGGGCCTGCTGCCGGTCGTGCTCAGTCCCCTGCTGCGAGTGATAGCGGCCTTTAAGATAAGCCTCGTAAGCGGCGGGGATTACCGGGGGCGCGTGGGTGAGGCGCGCTCGTTCTTGCTGTGTCACGGCAATTCTGATTTCATCTGCGATAGCGCTAGCAACATCGCCCTGCAGCTTCAGCACGTCTCGCGCGTCGCGCTCGTAACTTCTGGCCCACAGGTGTTTGTCGGTTGCCCCCTGAATTAGCTGCGCGGTGATGCGCACGCGGTTGTCGGAGCTCAACACCGAACCTTCGATCACCGCATCGACGCTCAGTTCTCGCGCGATCTGCGGTAGAGGCTTTCGCGTGCCCTTGTACTGCATCATCGTCGTCCGCGAGATCACCCGGAGCGCGCTGATTTGGGAGAGATCTGCAATCAGTTCATCGGTCATCCCATCGGCGAAGTAATCCTTCTGGAGATCCCCGGAAAAATTCTGGAGCGGTAAAACTGCCAGCGACTGAATGCGTCCCGGACCGTCCCTGCTTGCTGTTCCCACCATCTCCCAACACTCAAACCAACGACAATCGCTGACAGCGCCACGGCTAAGGCGGTTGCCACGCCTGGATGTCGCCGCCAAATCGGCAATCGCCGCACAGCCGTCCCCGATCGCGGAACCTCGAGTGTTGCCAACTGCCGTAGATCTACTTCCAGTTCTGCGGCGGACTGGTAGCGATTTTCCGGTTCCTTCTGTAGGCACTTCAGAATGATCCGCTCCAGTTCCGGAGAGATCCTGGCGTTCACCGCACGGGGTGGGACGGCCGGCAGATGCAAGATGGCGTCTGTCAACCGGGCCGGTAGTCCATCCCGAAATGCCCGCTGGCCGGTCGCCATCTCGTACAGCACCGCACCCGCTGAGTAGAGGTCACTTCGAGCGTCAGCAGGTTCAGACCGTAGCTGCTCAGGCGCCATGTAGGGCAAAGTCCCTGCCACGCCTTGATCCCCGGCCGTGCTTTCGGTTGTGACATCATATTTAGACGATTCCCTCGTCACCCTCAACGACTTTGCAATTCCGAAGTCGAGTATCTTCAGTCGCCCGTCAGGGTTGATGCGTAAGTTGCTTGGCTTAAGGTCGCAATGTACAACCCCCTGGCTGTGCGCGGCCCCCAACCCGTTGGCCAACTGTACGCCTAGCCGCGCGATCTCCCTCTCGGGCAGCGGCCCCTGGGCCAGGCGATCGCTCAGGGTGACCCCGGGCACGTACTCCACGACAAGAAACTCTGCGCCGTCCTTGCTGCCCAATTCGAAAAGGATTTCGATGTTAGGATGATTAAGTTTAGAAAGTGCTTGCGCTTCTTTGCGCAGGCGCTTGCGGACAGACTCGTCGGGCACCAGATCAGGGGGCAATACCTTTACTGCCACGTCCCGTCCTAGCCGTTCGTCTCGGGCTCGATAGACTTCGCCCATTCCGCCGGCGCCTATTTTTTCGAGAATACGGTAGTGGCCAAGTGTTTGGCCGATCATGGAGGGAAGCCCCTGCTTCCGATATGGATTTTAGGTTGGACCGGCAGGCCATGTCAACGCATAGGCGGACGAGTTGGCTTGAGGTTTCTTCCACGGCGAGCGGGCAAGGCGCCGAAGCCATTTCGTTTCGGCACAGCGGGGGCGTGCATCCGAGATGAGGATCAGAATTCAGGAGTTGCGTATTTGCCAAAAGTGGGTAGCGCACAGCCTCGTTCCCCAGAGACTCTGGGGCTTGTGCGCGTGCGATGGGGCGCATGATCCGCCTTCATGTCCTGCAAAAGCAGAAGTCAGAAGTCAGGAGTCAGAATGAAGAGTATCCGGTCCCTACCTTGTGCTCTCGGCTTCGTGCTTTCCGCTTTCTGCTCCCCGCCTGGGTCCTCCTGCCCATTCAAAAGCCGCAGAGTCTCTGGGGAACGAGACTCTGCATTGCAAGCCCGTAATTTCTTGTTTTCTTGACAAGCTTTTTTCCAACTGCCTTACGAAAGGTGCATAAATAGAGGCTTTGGACGGGTCAATTGCTTACCCAAGAGATTTTGGGTTTGGTTGCGGCTCGGCCGCGCTGTGCTACCTGCTGCTGACAGCGGACGCTCGCATGTTCCGCGGTCCCTCTCTACTCGGCGTCTCTGCGGTCATTCAGCAACCCCTGCGCGGCCAGCACCTTTTCAAGCTTGGCGCGGTTTTCGGGTTTCATGGGGACCATGGGCAGGCGATAAACTTCCTCGATCATGCCCATCATGGCGAGTGCGGCCTTGACGGGAATGGGATTGGTCTCGATGAAATTCACTTGCATCAGGGGCAACAGGCTGAAGTGGAGTTGGCGCGCTGCCTGGAGTTTTCCCTCCAGAAGCAGGTGCGCTAGTCTGGTCATCTCGCCCGGGATTTCGTTGGAGATGACGGAGATGATACCCACGCCACCCAGCGCCATGAGCGGGAAGGTGAACGAGTCGTCGCCGGAAAGCACGCGGAAGCCCGGCGGGACGGCGGCGAGGACTTCCATTTGTTGCACGATACTCCCGGACGCCTCCTTGATGCCGATGATGTTTGGGATTTTCGAGAGGCGGGCCACGGTGAGGGGCTCGATATTGGACGAGGTGCGTGCCGGAACATTGTAAACAATGATCGGAAGGTCGGTAGATTCCGCCATGGCCTGGAAGTGCTGGTAAAGGCCTTCCTGGGTAGGCTTGTTGTAGTAAGGGGCTACGGAAAGAATTCCCTGCACGCCTAGCCCGCGCACCTCGGCGGCAAGATCGATCACTTTCCGGGTGTTATTTCCGCCCACTCCCGCAATCACGGGAACCCTCCCCGCCACTTCCTGGACAACGGCGCGGACGACGGCGAGGTACTCAGCGTGCTCGAGCGTAGGGGTTTCTCCCGTTGTGCCGCAGGGGACAAGGAAGTCGATGCCGGCGCGGAGTTGGAACTGAACCAAACGCCGCAGGGCATCAAGGTCCAGGGAGCCATCCTTCCTGAAGGGGGTCACCAGCGCCG
>Ga0208037_1000856_pt1 | contig 16401 bp, 16 predicted proteins | sample June2015DPH_13_1_3_FD_184710 | JGI IMG/M metagenome (GOLD analysis project Ga0208037, IMG submission 184710) | Peatland microbial communities from SPRUCE experiment site at the Marcell Experimental Forest, Minnesota, USA - June2015DPH_13_100... | ecosystem: Environmental > Terrestrial > Soil >...
CCGGGGCCAAAGTCCAGCTCTACCAGGCGCTCGATGGCCGCGTCTCGCTCTACTACGGCGATACCCGCCTGGAACACACCAACGCCCCAGGGGGGTGACATTTTCATGTTGCCATTAGGGTGACAAAATCACGTTGCTACAACAAATCGGTGGCCGATTGTGAAAAAGCGCCCGCCTCAGAAGGCGGCCGCTACAAAAGCAAATGCAGAAGCAAGAGTGGCCGCCGCGACGAGGTCGCGGTTTGCATCGAAGAACAGTGAGCTACAATATTGGGCATGAAGGCTGAAATCATCGCCGTTGGCTCGGAACTCCTCACCCCGGATCGACTGGACACCAATTCCCTCTTCCTCACCGAAGAGTTGAACAAACTTGGCATCGAGGTTCTTCGCAAAACCATCGTCGGCGACAACCGCGAACTCCTTGCCGAAGCCTTTCGCGACGCATTGAATCGCGTGCCGGTGGTGATCGCCAGCGGCGGCCTTGGCCCCACGGAAGACGACCTGACGCGCGAAACCGTTGCCGAGCTGCTCGGCCGCAAGCTGCGTCGCAATGAGGAAGTCGTTCGCGCCATCGAAGCGCGCTTCCGCAGTTTCAAACGCGACATGCCTGCCGTGAATCTCCGCCAGGCCATGGTGCCCGAAGGCGCGGAAGTCCTCGCAAATCCGCGCGGCACCGCTCCTGGGCTCTGGCTCGAAGACAAAGGCCGGATGATCGCTCTCCTCCCCGGCCCGCCGCGCGAACTGAAGCCGCTTTTTCTGGAAAAGGTATTTCCCCGGCTGCAGCGGCGTGTCTCCGGCGTGCGCATGTTTCACCGCGAACTACGCGTCACCGGCCTCGGCGAATCGCATGTCGAAGAGCGCGTCCGCCCCATCTACACCCGCTATTCCGAGGTGAACACCACGATCCTCGCGGCTCCCGGCGAGGTGCAAATCCATCTGCGCGCCTGGTCCGACAATGCGGCGCAGACTAACACGACGCTCGATGAAATGGTTCGCAGTTTCGAGTTGGCACTCGGCGACCGCATCTTCGCCCATTCCGCTGTCTCTCTTGAAGAGGTCATCGCCGAAATTCTCCTCACGAATCGCGCCACCATTGCGGCGGCGGAAAGTTGCACCGGCGGCTTGCTCGCCGAACGCCTTACGCGCATTCCCGGCAGCTCCAATTATTTTCTCGGCGGGGCTGTCTGCTACAGCAATGAACTTAAGACCGCGTGGGCCGATGTGCCTGCCGAACTGATTCAGGCCAAGGGCGCGGTCAGCAGCGAGGTGGCCGTGGCTCTTGCCGAGGGCATCCGCCGCCGCGTTGGCAGCACGCTCGGCGTCGGCATTACCGGCATTGCAGGTCCCAGTGGTGGAACCGAGGAAAAACCCGTCGGCACCGTGCACATCGCCCTCGCTTCGTCTGAAGGCGTGAAAGAGCGTGTCGTTCATCTTCCCGGCGATCGCGAGATGATCCGCCTCTTCGCCACGCAGGTTGCTCTGGACATGGTGCGCATGCATTTTCTGTTCAACGCGAAACCCCGCGCGTCCCTCTAGCACTCGCGCTATCATTCCAGTCAGTTCTATGCGTCTCTTCATCGCCATCGAGATTTCCCCGGATGTGCGCGCGGCTCTCGCGGCCCTGCTCAAGGAATTCCGCGCCATCGCCCCGCAAGTGAAATGGGTTCGCCCGGAAAACATGCACCTCACGCTGAAATTTCTTGGCGAAACCGACAGCTCGAAACTTACGGCCATGCAAGCGGCATTGTCCGCGATTCGTTCCAGCCAATCCGTTACCCTCCATTTCCGCGGCCTCGGCTTCTTCCCCAACGCAAAACGCGCCAAGGTCTTCTGGGCCGGCATGGAATCTTCACCAAACCTGCCAGCGCTCGCGGCGGAGATCGACCAGGCCATGCACAAACTTGGTTTCCCCCTGGAAGACCGCCCCTTCACGCCGCACCTCACCCTGGCGCGTTTTCAGCCTCCGGGTCTTCTCCCTAAGATCGCCGCCGCCGCGCAGGAAGATGCCTCGCGCGAGTTCGGTTCGCTCATTGCCCGCGAGTTCCACCTGATCGAAAGCAAACTCAAACCCGCCGGGGCGGAGTACACTACTTTGCAATCCTTCCCGTTCGTGGCGGAGGTTTGAGTCTCGATGGCCGGAATTTCGTTAAGAATTGTGCTGCTTCTCCTGGTCGCCTATTTGCTCGGCTCGATTCCCTTTGGGCTGCTTCTCGCGCGGCTCTTTGGCGGTGGCGACGTCCGGCAATCCGGCAGCGGCAATATCGGCGCAACCAATGTCGCCCGGGTGGCCGGCCCGCTTCCCGGCATTCTCACGCTGGTGTTTGACGCGGCCAAAGGCGCCCTTGCCGTCTGGCTCGCGGCGCATTTCACCGCTAACAGTGCCAAGGCCATGATGCTTGGCGGCCTGGCCGCTCTCCTCGGGCACTGCTTCCCCGTATGGTTGCGCTTCAGGGGAGGAAAAGGCGTGGCCACCGGCCTCGGTGTTTTCGCGGCCCTGTGTCCTCTGGCTGCCCTCGCTGCGACGCTTCTCTTCGTTCTGGTCTTGCTGTTTTGGCGCTTCGTCTCGCTGGCTTCGATAGCCGCAGCCGCTGCGACGCCCCTGCTCGTCTATTTTCTCTGGGCGCCGCATCATGCGCCGCCGCTGGTGGTCAGTTTCGGCACGTTGTTCGCGGCCGCTTTGATCATCTACAAGCACGACGCAAATCTGCAGCGGCTCGTCGAAGGCACGGAGCCGCGCTTCACCTTTCGCAAATCCAAGGGCGGCTCTGCATGACCAGGATCGCGATTCTGGGCGGAGGTGGTTGGGGCACCGGCCTCGCCGTGGTTCTGTCGCAGAGCCGCCGGCCTCATGAAATCCGGTTGTGGGCCCGGGAAGCAGCCATCATCGAGTCCATTCAGCGCGATCACGAGAACAAGACCTATCTCCCCGGCGTCTCCATCCCTGAGAGCGTTTCGGCATCCACCGATCTCCGAGAGGTTCTCAACGACGCCGACATCCTTCTCGGCGTAGTGCCCTCGGCGCACTCCCGTTCGGTCTTCACGCAGGCACTGCCCTTCGTTCGGCCGGAGGCCGCCATCGTCAGCGCCACCAAAGGCCTGGAGCCCGCCACGCACCTGCGCATGAGCGAGCTCATCGAGCAGGTTTTTTCGATGCGATTCCGGCCGCGCTTCGCCGTTCTCTCCGGCCCATCCTTTGCCCTCGAAGCCGCCCGGGGCGAGCCCACCGCGGTTGTGCTGGCCTCGCACGATCGTGCGCTCGCAGCTTTTCTCCAGGAAGAGTTCGCAGGCCCAGCATTCCGTCTGTATACGAATGATGACGTCCTCGGCGTGGAGCTCGCCGGCGCGATGAAAAATGTGATCGCCATTGCCGCCGGTGCCTGCCAGGGGCTGGGCCTCGGTTCAAATCCCCTCGCGGCGCTGATCACCCGCGGACTCGCGGAAATGTCGCGCCTCGGCATCGCACTGGGCGCCCGGCCCGAAACGCTGAGTGGCCTTGCCGGGCTCGGCGACCTGGTGCTCACGTGCACCGGCGCGCTCAGCCGCAACCGCCACGTCGGCGTGCAACTCGGTCAGGGCCGCTCGCTCGAAGAGATCCTTTCTGGCATGACCATGGTCGCCGAGGGCGTCGGCACTACCGCTGCGCTTCTCTCCCTCGCCTCCGAGCACCAGATTGACCTGCCCATCACCAAGCAGGTGGACGCCATCCTGCGTCACGGCAAGTCTCCGCGCGACGCCATTCGCGACATCATGGAGCGCCCATTGAAGAGGGAGTGAACAGTTTTGAGTTATAAGTTATCAGTCATCAGAAATCAGCTATCAGGAACCGGTGTCACGTCGGAGTTTGGATTCACCAGCTTCCTGACCACGCGCGAGTCGAGCCGCCCCTGACGGGACACACCTACTTCCTTAAACCTTGAACCTAAGGCCTAATGCTCAAAACCTCGAGCTTGAAGCTCCGCGCGGTGCACTTCCCGGTTCTCGCTAAAAACGATGAACTTACGACCTGGAACTTCCTGTTTCTTACTCAAAACTGACAACTTAAAACTTAGAACTCTCCCTAGTACTTCCGACCCAGTGGCACTTGCGCGCCCCCTGTACTTCCGGCCAGCCGTCTTTCCTGTCCTTACTCTTGTAAAATCAGTGTGTTGCGATGGCGGTCTCTCTCCCATCCCTGGTGACGCGCCTGCGTGCCGGCCGCGTGCGCATCCTGTGGCTCGTGCTCGGCGCGCTCCTCCTTGTGAGCGCCCTCCCTATCGGTCTGTATCATCGCCAGGTGCTGGAACTCAGCCAGGAAAAACTGGTGGATACCGAGCGCGTGCAGCAAACCGAACTCACCCGCTCGCTCGCGCAGGAAGTGCAATTCTTTGAGTCCAACCTCACGCAACAGCTCATCAGCCAGCGCCAGATTCTCGCGCTCACCGGCCTGATCGATAACGTCGAAGACCCGGCCGCTGAGCCCAAAGTCACGCGTTTGCTCGAAAATTTCGTGGATTCGAATCGCAACACGTTTATCTACCTGACTGCCGTGGGCCGCTCCGGCAAGGGCACCAGCGCCTCGCAGGGCAATTTTCGCGCGGAACAGGATCCCTTCGTGGCCAAGGCGCTGCAGCGCGCGTTTGTGAGCTGTGTGCAATCCGTGAAATTCCGCAGCGATCCCCTGGCGCTCGCGCCGGACAATCGCCCCGCGTTCGTCATTGCCGTGCCGCTGAAGGATTCCAACGACAACTTCACCGGCATGCTCGCGGCGGTGGTTTCGCTGGACACGATTCTCCGCCGTTTGCAGGACGCCAGCGTGCGCGGCCGCAGCGTTTTCATCGTGGATCACTACGGCCACATCGTGGCGCACCCGCAGACAAAGACCTTTGTGCCCGGCGAGGACCTCAGCGAGAAATCGCATCTCGTCGCGCAAATCAAGGCCCTGCCCAAGGAACTGCGCAACACGGAAACCGTGCGCTTCTCCGAAAAGGAAAACAACCACTCCGTGGAAATGGTTGGCACCTACAGCACCTTCCCCGAAGTCAATTGGGCCATCATCGCGCAGCGCAGCGTCTACCAGGCGCGCGCCGACGCCGGCGTTACCGAGCTGAACCGCCAGGCGCTGACTTTCGTTTCCATCGTCGTCTTGCTCGCCGTTCTCTTTGGCTATTTCTTTGCCGTCGGCATCAGCGAACCTATTCGCGGACTGGCTGCTTCCACGCGCGCCATCAGCCGCGGCGAATTCCACCAGCGCACGCCCGTGCGCGGCGCCGCCGAAATCAGCGAACTGGCCGAAAACTTCAACCTCATGGCCAGCGACATCGAGGAGTACATCGAGCGCCTGAAGGAAGCCGCGGAGGAAAACCGCGAGCTCTTTATCGGCTCCATCCGCATGCTGGCGGCCGCCATCGACGAAAAGGATCCCTACACCCGAGGCCACTCTGGCCGTGTGGCGAAGTATTCCTCGATGATCGCGCAGGAGCTGAAGCTTTCCCCCGAGGATCTGGACAAGCTGCGCATCTCCGCCCTGCTGCATGACGTCGGCAAGATTGGCGTGGACGACCGCGTCCTGAAGAAGCCCGGCTCGCTCACGCCCGAAGAGTTCGACATCATGAAAACGCACACCACCAAGGGCGCCAACATCATGCGCCCGGTGTCGCAACTCAAGGACATGCTCCCCGGCATCGAACTCCACCACGAGCACATGGACGGCCGCGGCTATCCCTACGGCCTCTCTGGGCCGCAGATTCCCCAGATGGCGCGCATCATTGCGGTCGCCGATACCCTCGACGCCATGACCACCAATCGCCCTTATCAGAGCGCCATGGACCTCGACTATGCCTTGGGGCGCATCAAGGCCCTCGCCGGTTCCAAGTTCGACCAGGCCATCGTCAACGCCCTCGAATCCGCGGTGAAATCCGGCAAGATCCGCCTTTCTGCCGTCGAAGTGCACGTTTAGCCTGTTTTCCCCGCCACCACAAACAGGACTTGTCATCCTGAGCGATGCGCAGGACCTCACCTGCTTTGATTCTCTAACCGCACGGGCTCCTGTAGCGCTTGCTTTTAGGCCCGTGCAGTTCCATCTGCTACAATTTTCATGCGCGCCTGCTGAGTTGTGCGCCACGGTATGATTACCCTCTTCGGCAAACCCGAACCCTCGCTCCTCGAGCGGCTGAAGGAATCCGTTGGCAAAACCAAGGACGCCCTCGCCGACACGCTGGATACCATCACGCAGGGTGGCCGGCAGATTGATCCCTCCGTCCTCAAGGAGGTCGAGACTGCGTTGCTTTCCGCCGACTTGGGCGTGAAAACCACGCGCGAAATTCTCGATTCCGTGCGCGAACAGATGTCTCGCAATGCCCTGAGTAACGGCGATCAGCTCAAACGCGAAATCAAAGCGCATGTTTTTCGCGCGCTGAACGTGTACGGCGCTTCGCCCAAACTTGCCGACGCCGCCAACGGTTCGGACCCGCGCGTTATTTTTGTGGTTGGCGTGAACGGCGCCGGCAAAACCACCAGCATCGGCAAGCTCGCCAATCGCCTGCGCCAGGATGGCCGCAGTGTGGTCCTCTGCGCGGCGGACACCTTTCGCGCCGCCGCGGTCGAGCAACTCGAAATCTGGGCTCAGCGCAACGGCGTGGAAGTCATCAAGCAGAAATCCGGCGCCGATCCGGCCGCTGTGGTTTTCGACGCGATGGCCGCCGCCAAAGCGCGCAACGCCGACGCGGTCATCGTGGACACGGCGGGCCGCCTGCACACCAAATCGAACCTCATGCAGGAACTCGAGAAAATGAAACGCACCGCCGCCAAAGTGATTCCCGGCGCGCCCCATGACATTCTGCTGGTGTTGGACGCCACCACCGGCCAGAATGGCCTCGCCCAGGCCCGCGAATTCACCGCCAGCGTCGGCGTCACCGGCATCATCCTGACCAAGCTCGATGGCACGGCCAAAGGCGGCATCGTGGTCGCCATCTCCCGCGAATTGGGCCTGCCCATTCGTTTTGTCGGCACCGGCGAGCAGCTCAACGACCTCGTGCCCTTTGACGCACAAACCTACGCCGACTCACTCTTTGACTAGCGCCATGTACACGCCTACAGAACTTGTCATCCCGACCGGAGAGCCAGCGCTGTTTGCTGGCTCGGAGTGGAGGGATCTCTCCTCCAACTCGCGCCGCGGCACCACTCTTTTGGTCGCCCATGCCTGACACTCACGATGTTCACTTCATGCAACACGCGCTGGACCTTGCGCGCAAGGGCGTCGGCCTCGCCAGCCCCAACCCTACGGTCGGGTGCGTCATCGTCAAAGATGGCGCAATCCTCGGCGAAGGCTTCCACCGGTACGAATGGCGCGACCACGCGGAGATCGTCGCCCTCAAACAGGCCGGAGCCCCCGCGCGCGGCGCCACCCTCTACGTGACGCTAGAGCCCTGCAATCACACCGGCCGCACCGGCCCCTGTACCGAAGCAATCTTCGCCGCCGGAATCTCCCGCGTCGTTGCCGCGATGCAGGATCCCAATCCCAAGACGCGCGGCAGCGGCTTCGCTCGCCTGCGAGCCGCGGGCATCGAAGTGGATACCGGCCTCCTCGAATCCGAAGCCGAAAAACTCAATGAAGCCTTCGCCTGCTGGATCACCACGAAGAAGCCCTTCGTTACGTTGAAATCCGCGCTGACCCTCGACGGCCAGCTCGCCCTTCCCGGATCGCGCAAGGGCAAGAAGCGCGTGTGGATCACCAGCGAAGAATCCCGCGCCGAAGTGCAGCGCATGCGCCACGCTTCGGATGCGCTGCTCACCGGCAGCGGCACCATCCTCGCGGACGATCCGCTTCTCACCGACCGCAGCGGCCTGGAGCGCCGCCGCCGGCTCCTTCGCGTCATCCTCGACACGAAGCTGCGCCTCCCGCTCAAATCGCGCATCGTGCAAACCGCCGATGACGACCTCCTCGTCTTCACTGCCGCCTCTCTCAAATCCCCAAGAGCGCGGAAATTGCAAAACGCTGGCGTTAAATTGGTGCACTCAAAGACACGCGCAGGCAAGACCGATCTCAACGCCGTGCTGAAAGAACTGGGCCGCCGTGAGATTCTCAGCGTTCTTCTCGAAGCCGGCCCGCATATGAACGGCGCCGCCCTCTCGGCCGGCCTCGTCCACAAACTCATCCTCTTCTACGCACCCAAACTCGCCGGCGTAGCAAATGTTCCTTTCGCGCATTTGCCAAAAACTGCGCTCCACGACCTGCGCCTCCGCTCCTTCCGGCAATTCGGCCCCGACCTTGCCATCGAGGCTATATTCCGCAAGCCTGCCCAGTAGGGGTCCAGCATTGCTGGACCCCATGTCCGCATAATCAAAAGTTGCAAGTAGCTATGCACCTGCGCCTTCCAACACGAAATCTTCGCGGCGCGATACGGCATATTCACGCCACAGCCATCTCCCGGTTATAATCTTTGGGACATTCGCGTCTTCTCCGCTTTGGCGCGCGCACCAAAATCTGACCGGGCCTTTGGCCTGAAAGCATCGCAATGGCAGACACCATCCAGAAATACAAAGACTACGTCATGACGGGTTTCGTGAAGTCCGTCGTGCCCATCGTCATCGACCACGCCTCCGGCGCCGTCATCACCGACGTAACCGGCCGCGAGTACCTCGACTGCTTCGCCGGCATCAGCGTCGTCAACGCCGGCCACTGCAATCCCCATGTGCTCGCCGCCGCGAAAAAACAGATGGACAAACTCGTTCACTGTGGCTCGTACATCTATCACGCGCAACCCGTCGCCGACCTCGCGGAAAAGCTGGCGCAAATCACGCCCAACGGTCTCACGAAAACCTTTTTCGGCAATGGCGGCGCGGAGGCTATCGAAGGCGCGCTCAAGCTCGCCCGCCTCTATACCGGCAAGCACGAATTCATCTCCTTGCAATCCAGCTTTCACGGCCGCAGCTTCGGCGCGCTCAGTATCACCGGCAATTATGCGCGAAAGAAGAAGGGCGGTCCCTACGCCACGGGCGTTTCCTTTGCGCCTGCGCCTTACGTGTACCGCTCGAATTGGCCGAACGATCCGGAGGAATGCGCGCGGCAGTGTGCCCGGGCCATCGATGACGTCGTGATGTTCGCCACTTCCAACGATGTCGCGGCCTTCATCGCCGAACCGGTCATGGGCGAAGGCGGCATCATCGTGCCTCCGGCCAATTACTTCAAGGAAGTGAAGAAGGTCCTCGATCATTACGGCATTCTCTTCATCGCCGATGAAGTGCAGTCCGGCTTCGGCCGCACCGGAAAAATGTTCGCGATCGAATATTACGGCGTCGTGCCTGACATTCTCGTCGCGGCCAAGGGCATCGCGGATGGCTTCCCGCTCAGTTCCTACACCGCGCGCCCGGAAATCGCCGATGCTTATAAGCCTGGCGACCACCTCTCCACGTTCGGCGGCAATCCCGTCTCCTGCGCCGCTGCGTTAGCCAACATTGAATTCTTCGAGAAGGAAAATCTGCTCGCCCATACCGTCGAGACCGGCAACTACGCCATCGGCAAGCTCCGCGAACTTCAGAAGAGTCATGCGCTGATCGGCGAAGTCCGCGGCCTTGGCCTGATGATCGGCGTGGAACTCGTGAAGGACGCGCAGAAGACACCTGCCTCCGCCGAGGCCGAAGCGATTCGCGATGCCTGCCTCCGCCAGGGCATGCTCATCGGAGTTGGGGGTATTGCGGGAAACGTTGTCCGCTTCCAGCCGCCCCTGGTCATCACCAGGCAGCAAATCGATCGGGCCATCGGCATCTTCGCCCAGGCGTTGCGGGAAGTCGCCCAACCCGCGCACGCCACCGCGTAGCTAAGAAGCCTCTCGCAAATGCATTTCAGGGGGTCGGAGCTTCAGCTCCGACATCAAAGGTGAGCTGTCATTGGGCTTCAGCCCCTGAGGAAAGTTGTTCAGAACCAAAGAGCCGGTCAGCAGTCGGTGAACCTCAACCGGAAAAATCGCTACTCAATTCGCCCATTCTTTGCGACCATCATTCCCAAATGGCTTTCCACGCGAGCAATTCCCCGGAGGCATGATCCCGAATGGACGATGCTCCTCGCTCGTGGCGTCTGGGCTTCTGGAGCCTCATCGCCACGCAGTTTCAAGGCGCCTTTAACGACAACGCCCTCAAGTACCTCGTCATCTTCCTGATCATCGGCACGAACCTCTCTTCCGGCGAACGGGAAACCAAAGTCCTCATCGTCGGCTCGCTGTTCTCCTTTCCCTTCATTCTCTTCTCGATGACCGGCGGCTACTTCGCCGACCGCTACAGCAAACGCACCGTCACCATCTGCACGAAAATATTCGAGATCGCCGTAATGCTATTTGCGATCGCTGGCTTCGCGATGCGCAGCCTGCCCATGGCCATGGCCGCGGTCTTCCTGGCCAGCACGCAGGGCGCCCTCTTCGGCCCCTCGAAATACGGCCTGCTGCCGGAAATCCTTCCAGATAAGAAGCTGTCCTGGGGCAACGGCGACCCGATAGGCCTTGTAGTCCGGCGAAACAGGGCCGCCGCGGTATACGGCTCCGCTCTCTCCATGAGACGGCCCCCATCAAGCCGGTGATTCATGTGGAGCAGTGACCGACACAATCTTCGGCCTCCAAGTCAGAAGAGAGCCGTTCCTCGTGGGCTGCTTGGATGTGCTTGGCTCGACGCGGTAGTGTCGGTTTTTCGCGATGAACCTTTGCACCCATGCCGAGTCATCGCGGTAAAAGACAGTGTCTTCGGCACACCTCACAATCAAACGGTTGATCTCGACAGCCTCCTCTTGGCTGATACCCCTCCTACGGCAGTGAAAATTCGCGAAAGAGAAGTCGGCGAGATCCTTGTCAACGGTCAAGTCCGGCCTGATCCGAATTGCTAGATTTGGTGCGAGGGGTACGATGCGGTTGATGATAAGTTGGTTCCTCGTCTCCTCGATCGCCGCTGGAAAGTCGCTCGTGAAGAACGGGCTGTGGTTGTTGAGCAAGATGTCCCACCTGGAATTTCCGAAGATGGCGAGGAACCGATGGATCGAACTGATGCCGATGGCCTGCGGAAATTTCGGATCGACTTTGACCTTTACCGCCCCGGTACCCAGAAGTTCGACAAGGCTCTCGCCGCCTAGCTCCTTGGGCGGCGGCGGTATCAGCCCCCGTGCCTCCATCGTGGCGGCCACGGTCTCGACAATGCTCTTCAACGGCCCAGACTGAATGCGCATACCTGCCGGAGAACAGGATACGACGTAGGCGACAAACCCGCCGATTGTGTAGATGCACTGCTCGTCGACCTTGTCTCCAATGAGCTTCGCCAAAGCCTCGTTATATTTCGGCTCGATCGTTTTCAGAAATTCCTCGATCGCCCGGTCCTCTTTTAAATAGGCATTCGTGCTGCCGTCATTGATTCCGCAGACAGATTTTGAATTGGGCGTGAACGATTTCAAGTCGCTCTTCCGCGTCGCATACATTCGGTCACCGAGGACCGGCGAATAGAAATTCTTGAGATGCACCTGAGGGATGTAGTGGTCGAGCGGCATTTGGCTTTCATTTTATACGATCCTGGTCATCACGGCGCACAGACCACATTCAGGTCGACCCGGAAATAGGAATGGTAAAACGGATGGGTCGCGTGACATGCTTACCAGTGCGGCTACGCTAATGGACGGCCACGGCAGACGCTGCGTAACCGCCTGAAGGTGTAAAGGTGTCTGCCGTTCCCGCACCGCCGCGCTTTTCACTGGTGGCCGCCATGCTCCGCGCAGGTCGCGCGCCACCGCTAGGCGGACGCGCTGGCGCGTCCGTGGCACTGGAGTTTGGCCGCTCTGATGCAGAGCAGAACGTATAACGGCGGCAGGAAGGACACCAAATCTCGATTGATGGATTCTCCTCGCTGATGCGCTGGTCCAGTGTAGCGATGCGGCCTGCACCCGGTAAACTGCCTGCGACGCAGGCAGTTTAAGAGCGGTGCACGAGCGTATACTTGCCGCGACCGGGAAGCCAAAATGGAAATCCCGGTCAACGCGGAACGATCATGAGCCGTGGACGAATCTTGGAAGTAGTTCTGACGATGCTCGGCGCAGTATTGCTGCTCATTGAAGCGGCCGGCAAGCATCCTTACGGCTTTTACATGGTGCTCCGGCTTGTCATCACGGTTGGCGCAGTTTATTGGGCGTGGAGAGTGTACAAGGCAGGCCAGCAAGTTTGGACGTGGATATTTGTCGCGGTTGCGCTTCTTTTGAACCCGTTCTTGCCGATACGTATGCAGCGGACACAGTGGCAACCGATTGATCTGTATCTGGGCATTTTCTTAATCGGATGGTCAGGATATTGGCTCTTCCGCAAGAAGATTTGAAGTAAGGAGGCTTTCGGAAGAAAAGGCGAAGGAGATTAACGAGGTGGATCACGTCCTTTCTGATCCGCAAAAGCGCCGTCTTTACAGAATTGCCTGGACAGCAGTGTGTCTGCTGTGGGGCGGAGGGTTTTCTCTGGCGGTATCTGCGCCGGATACCGTTTTGGGTATGATTATTGTGTTCGCCATGGCATTTGGTGGTTTCGCATGGGCTGCAATGGATTGGTCTAGTGGTATCAGCAAGGTCTTGGCCAAAATCGGAATTACAACTTTCGCAATGCGGGCTGCGGCAACTGTTTGTCTTATCTCATTTACGATTCTTGCCCTCAATTTCGTCGGCAGTCTCGCAGCTCGATCATCAACTCCCGAGACCCAATTGAGAACCAGTGTCTCCGGCACGAGTGCCCCTCCGGTCCCAAATCAAAATAACGCGAGTGATGCCAGTAAGAGAGATGTCACTAAAGGTGTTTCGGGCGCGTCGGCAGGGTGTCATCCGCCTGTGTTTTCGCAGCAGGAACTCTCCGCCTTCGAACAGCAAGCTACCAGTGGCGACGCTGCGGCGCAATGCGGCCTCGGCATGATGTACATAAAGGGCCAAGGAGTGCCCCAGGACGACACCCAAGCGGTAGCGTGGTTCCGCATGGCTGCCGAACAGGGCAATGCTCACGGGCAGTACAACCTTGGGGTTTCGTACTATCACGGCCAAGGAGTGCCGCAGGACTACGCTCAGGCCGCTTTCTGGTTTCGCAAGGCCGCTGAACAAGGCGATGCCGATGGGCAATGCGACCTTGGGGTTTCGTACGGCAACGGCGAAGGCGTGCCCCAGGACTATGCTCAGGCTGCGCTTTGGTTCCGCATGGCTGCCGAACAGGGCAATGCTCACGCGCAGTACAACCTTGGGGCTTGGTACGAGGAGGGGGAGGACCAAGGAGTGCCCCAGGACGACACCCAAGCGGCGTTTTGGCGTCGCAAGATCAGGGCATGGAGGGCATATATCAACTCTGTTGACTTCCATAACTCCGAGCACTGGCGTTACACCCAAGCGGCGTTTTGGTATCGCAAGGCTGCTGATCAGGGCGACGCCGACGCGCAAGACGCCCTCGGGGTTCTGTACGACGACGGCCGGGGTGTGCCCCAGGACTACGCAGAAGCGGCGTTTTGGTATCGCAAGGCTGCTGATCAGGGCGACGCCGACGCGCAAGACGCCCTCGGGGTTTTGTACGACGACGGCCGGGGTGTGCCCCAGGACTACGCAGAAGCGGCGCTTTGGTATCGCAAGGCGGCTGAACAGGGCAATTCCAGTGCGGAATTCATACTCGGGTATTTGTACCTCGACGGCCATGGTGTACCCCAGGACGCCACGGAAGCGGCAGCGTGGTTTCGCAAGGCGGCAGAGCAAGGCGATGCTGCGGCGCAAACCAGCTTGGGGCTAATGTACGCAAAGGGCCAAGGCGTGCCCCGAGACTACGCGGAAGCCTATTTCTGGTACGATCTAGTGGCTGCTGGCAAGCAGGACGCCACGGACTCGAAACAGGTTGCGAAGGATCGAGACGAAGCTGCGTCACACCTAACGGCCGCCGATCTATTCCGCGCACAGGAGCGGGCTGCGAAGTGGTTCGAGGCGCATCAGGCGAAGCCACAACGATGGAAGCGGCGGTAGGCGGGCCGTGCCGTGTTCCCGCAAAAAAAACCGCCCGAGCGAAAGCGGCTTCTTGCCAACAAACTCCCACTGAACTTCGTCAGTTGCTCTGGTCAAAATCTCGCAGCAAACAACTCATCGCGCATTTCACTTCGCCGTTCGGCAACAGCGAGCATTCCAGCACCGACCAATCCTGATCCTCAACATGAAGTTTCGCCGCCGTAATCTCCGCCACCCTGTCCTTATTCGGGCAAACCACGCTGCGGAACCGGTAGCTACACGTCTCCAGAATTCGATCGAGAATTTCGGGATCGGACATGCCTTACCTCCGTCGCAAAGGCCGGGGATGACCTGATTTTCACCATGGTGCACTTCTAGAAGCGCACTGTCAAGAAATCTGATTCGCGCGCAGCCTCTGCGTCCCGGATGGCGGAGCCCGCCGGCTACGGCCTGTCCACGCGCGCCTGGGACAAGCAATCCATTCCGCAGTGCACGGCGCCGGGCGGCAGCAACGAACAATCAATCACCCGCCAGTCGCTCCAGCCCTCTTCGCTGTACGGCCAATTCGCCACGATGACGCGCGCCTCACATTGCCGCTGCGAACAGAATACCTTTTGGGGATAGGTCCTCGCGGATTCCGGATGCGGATCGGTAAGTTTTGGCTCGAACATAAACCACCTTCGACCAGGAGCGTGGCCTGAGGTCATCTTGCCCCCGGGTCCCTCCTTCGTCAAGGTTTTGCGTCACGCTTGCGGTATCCTGTTATTTCGCTCCACCCATCGGCCGTTTCGAGGGCGACGCGGCCAATTTTATGCGAGGTCTTCATGTTCACCGGTATCATCGAGCATCTCGGCACCATCGATTCCCTGCAACTCCACGCGGATGGCGGACGGCTCACCATCCACGCGCCCTCGGTCACTCCACATCTGGCCGTCGCCAATAGCATCGCCGTGAACGGTTGCTGCCTCACGGTTGTCACCATGGGCGACGAGCGCTTCTCCGCCGATCTTTCCGGTGAAACGATTCGCAAAACCTCCTTCGGCGAATTGCGGCCGGGCATGCGCATCAATCTCGAACAGCCCATGACGGCCGGCAAGGAGTTTGGCGGCCATTTTGTTCTGGGTCACGTGGACACGATTGGCCGCGTCACCCGCCTCGAACCCGAAGGCGAGAACTGGTGGTACGGCGTGGAGGTCCCGGAATCGTTCGCGCGCTACATCGTGCCCCAAGGCTCCATCGCCATCGACGGCATCAGCCTGACCGTGGCGCGCTGGCACGATCGCATCGCCGAAATCGCCATCATCCCCTTCACCTATGAGCAGACCAATGTGCGCGACATCAAAATCGGCGATGCCGTCAATCTCGAGGGCGATGTTTTGGGGAAGTACGTCGAGCGCTATCTGGAAGCTCGTAGCGGGGCGAAACCGGCGAGCAATCTCACCATCGAACAACTCGTCCAGCAGGGCTTCTAGCGATTCGCCTGTAGCTCACCCCTTCAGGGGTGAGGCCGTTTCCCGCACCGGCAACCAAACTTGCGTGGACCGCAGTCATCCCGCGGACATACTGCGCCAATGCTAACGAAAATCCTCAGGCCTAAAGGCCTGAGCTACACGCTCAGGAGACCAACTTCTTCGCCCGCGCCCCACGCCAGTACAACACCAATCCCAACACGATCGATGCCAGCGTTCCACCGACGAGCTTGAATTCAAACATCACTTTATTTGTGATATCCCCGGGAGGGACCAGGGAAACAAAAATACCAATCAACACGACTAAGAATCCCAAACCACCGCAGAGCCAGACTCCCGCCATTCCACCGGGGACCAGCACGGCATGTTCGTCTTTTGTCCGATCTTTGCGAGCGGCAAGCTTGATGACGCCCGCGAACATGTACAGAAACGGAATGAAATACAGGATGATGGCCGCATCAATCAGCACCTGGTAAGCCGCCTGCACAGTTTCACTTTTGATTTGGCTGAGCAGCAGGATCGCCCCGGAAATGCCCGCTTGCACCAAGATCGAGATATACGGTGTCTTCCACCGCGGGTGAATCTTGCCGAATGCCGCGGGCAAGTAGCGATCGATGCCCACCACAAACGGCACCCGCGCAATCCCCGCCACCGTGCTGCCGACTCCACCGGCATTGCCCACCGTTACAAGCAGCGCCGCAAGAATCCCCAGGAACCCAATTTTGAGCGCCACCGATCCGATCGTGATCGCCTGAAATACACCGCTCTTCGGGTCCAAATCGCCGGCGGGCATCAGCGTGAGAATCGCGAACGTCCCCACGATGTACATCAGCGCGATCAGCGCCCCCGCGCCGAACACCGCGCGCGGCAGCGTGCGCCGCGGATTGCGCACCTCTCCGCTCATTGCCGACACCAATTCCAGCCCCGTGAACGCAAACGCAATCTGCGACCAGAAATTCACCGTGTCCCAATTCCAGGTCGGCAT
>Ga0208037_1000859_pt1 | contig 16373 bp, 17 predicted proteins | sample June2015DPH_13_1_3_FD_184710 | JGI IMG/M metagenome (GOLD analysis project Ga0208037, IMG submission 184710) | Peatland microbial communities from SPRUCE experiment site at the Marcell Experimental Forest, Minnesota, USA - June2015DPH_13_100... | ecosystem: Environmental > Terrestrial > Soil >...
TTTGGCTTTAGCCAGCACCGCGCGCAAGGCACGAGCCTGGTGGCGCTGATCCCACCCACAGGGCTGCTAGCCTTTCTGGCGTACGCGCAGGCGGGTGATGTTTCCTGGAAGACGGGGCTGCTGCTGATCCCAGGCGTCTTTGTGGGCGGTATCCTCGGCGGAAAACTGGCGCGCCAGTTGAAAGGTGTGCGGATGCGCCAGGTGTTTGCGGTGCTGATGTTTCTGCTGGGAGTGTGGCAGGTCTTCTCTGCGTGGCGAAGGTAACGCATACTGGAGGGGAATGGTAGACCTTCATTCGCATCTTCTTCCCGGGCTCGATGACGGAGCAAAATCCGTCGAAGAAGCATTGGCCATGGCGGAAGACGCCATCGCCGATGGCATCACACATGTGGTGGGAACGCCACATGCCAGTTCCAACTACGCATTCAATTTTGTGAAAGTGCGCGAGGCCCGGGATACTCTGAGCGAGAAGCTTGCAGGCCGGATCACGCTGGCGACAGGCTGCGATTTCCATCTCAATCCGGAAAATCTGGCAGCTCTTCGAGCGGATGCAGCGCCGTTTTGCATCAATCAAAAAGATTATCTGCTGGTGGAGTTCAACGAGTTCTCCATTCCCCCGTCCATGGACCAAACGCTGCACGAGCTGCATCTCGCCGGCTTGCGCCCAGTGATCACGCACCCGGAACGCAACGGGATTCTGCGGGCGCAACCGGAACGATTGCTGCGGTGGGTCAGCTTGGGTTGTTACGCGCAAATCACGGCGGGATCGCTGACGGGCGTATTTGGCCCGGGCGCGCAGGAAGATGCCTGGACGTGGATGGGGCGAGGACTCGTGCACTTCGTTGCCAGCGACGCGCACAATACGGCGCGGCGCCCGCTGAAGCTGAGATTTGCCTACGACGCGGTTGCAGAACGCTTCGGCGAGGAAAAAGCACGGGCGCTGCTGATGGAGAATCCACTGGCTGCGTTTGAAGGAAGGCCCCTTCCCTATGTGCCGGAGGTTTCTACTGATCCACCGCACGCAAGACGCAAGCGGTTCATTTTCTTCTAACGGGCCATTCCAAGGGCACGTGGCAGATCTATGCGGCGGGCCGCAAGGGCAATCCAGCCCAGGCGTTGATCAGGCCGAGCACTTCTCTTACGACATCCAGGGCATCGCTAGTATTTTGCCACCAGTGATCGGCGTCGAAGGGATCGTCCGAAACGCCGTGGACGATGGCGTCGCCGTTGGCGGCGGACAAGTGTTTCCAGAGAGTCTGTGTGCGGCGGGTGTGGACTTTAGAGGTCACGAGGATCACGCGCCGCGGGTTTGCGCTGGAAAGAGCCTGGCCGATGGAGGCCATCTCATCGGCGGTATTGACGATGGGCGGCTCCAGGACACGAATTGCGGATTCGGGGACGCCTTCGTGGATGAGGATAAGCTTGTCGTAGGCGTCTTCCCCCTGGTAGGGCACGGAGAGTTTCGCGAGGGTCGCGCCAGGCTCCGTGGAATGGGTCAACCAAACCTGCGCCGCGTATCCTTTCTTGTAGACTTTGGCGGCTTCGAGGGCCCGACTGGGCATGCGGCCGCTCAAGACCGCGATGGCCGCTGCGTTTTGTAATGGATCTTCAACGACAAGCCAACGTCCCACATGGAAGAAGACGAAGAGACAAGCGCTGATCAGGCAGACGGCCAGAAATGGCCAAAGACGCGGCTTGCGGGCGGGCTCCGTTGGGAGCATCGTGGCGATCAGAATATTCCCCATGGCAGCGCATCGTAACGCGCGAGATGTTGCAGGTCAAACGGCCACCGCGAGAGCCAGCGGGAGGATTCGTTGGCCAATTTCCCAGGCCACGCGCTAGACTTAATGATTCCGATTTGCCGGGAGGGCGCATGAGAGCAGTGGTAACAGGCGGTGCGGGGTTCCTGGGATCGCATTTTTGCGACCGTTTGTTGGCTGAAGGCTGGGAAGTGCTGGCGCTCGACAACCTGGTGACGGGGGAGGCAGAAAATCTCGCGCATTTGAAAGGGAACCGCAAGTTTCAGTTTGATCGCCGAAATGTGACCGAACCATTCCAGGTGGACGGGGAAGTCGGATACGTATTCCACCTCGCGTCCCCTGCGAGTCCCCCGGATTATCTGAAACACCCGATTGAGACGCTGAAGGTGGGGTCGCTCGCGACGATGCGCACGCTGGATCTGGCGATGACGAAGAAGGCCAAGTATCTGCTGGCGTCTACGAGCGAATGCTACGGCGATCCAGAGGTTTCGCCGCAGAGCGAGAGTTACTGGGGCCACGTGAATCCCGTGGGGCCGCGCAGCGTTTACGACGAGGCGAAGCGTTTTGCGGAAGCGACCACCATGGCGTACCACCGGTTTCACAGCGCGGATACCCGCATTGCGCGCATCTTCAACACCTATGGGCCGAGGATGCGTTTAAACGATGGCCGGGCGCTGCCGAATTTTGTATTTCAGGCGCTCAGCGGGCAAGCGCTGACCATCTATGGAGATGGAAAGCAGACGCGGAGTTTCTGCTACGTTTCCGATTTGATCGAGGGGATCTACCGGCTCAGCCAGTCCGATGAGCACTACCCGACGAATATCGGGAATCCGAATGAAATGACCATTTGCGAATTCGCGGAACGCATTCGCGCGCACTTCCCGAACGCGCCGGCGATTGTTCACAGACCCCTGCCGGAAGACGATCCCAAGCAGCGTTGTCCGGACATTACGAAGGCGAAGAAGTTGCTGGGCTGGGAGCCCAAGGTGAGTCTTGAGGATGGATTGCGGCTGACGCTGGAGTTCTTTAAGGTGCAATTCAGCAAGATGACAACGAGCCGCTGAACTTGGGGCGAAGACGCGCCTGGCCGGGATCAGGATCGGCCAAACGAGTAATAATCGAAATCCAGTTCCTTCATTTTCTTCGGGGAGTAGAGATTCCTGCCGTCAATCACTAGGCGGCGAGCCATTAGCTGACCGGCACGTTCCCAATCGATATTCCGAAAAATTTGCCATTCCGTGCAAACCAGCGCGGCATCGGCCTGCTTGAGAGCGTCGTAGGGATCTTCGTGATAGACAGCCTGCGGGAAAATGGGCCTGGTGCGGGTAATGGCTTCCGGATCGCTGGCGTGAACGATGGCGCCCTCTTCCAGGAGCTTGCGAATCACTTCCAACGCGGGGGCAAAGCGGATGTCGTCGGTGTTGGCCTTGAAGGCGAGTCCGAGCACGGCAACGCGTTTGCCCTTGATGACCCACAAGGCGTGGTGGATTTTCTCGAAGAAGCGTTCGAGGCGCTGCTTGTTGACGCGCTCGGCGGCCTTGAGCATTTCAAAGTCAACGCCGACAGAAGAGGAGAGGTGGATGAAGGCCTGAATGTCCTTCGGAAAGCAGAAACCGCCGAACCCTAGACCCGCCTTCAGGAATTGCGAACCGATGCGGGGATCGAGCCCCATGGCGTGAGTCACTTCCTCGACATCGGCGCCAATGCGCTCGCAGAGATCGGAGATGACGTTGGCATAGCTGATTTTCAGTGCCAGGAAAGAATTCGAAGCATGTTTTATCAATTCAGCGCTGTTGATGGTGGTGACGAGCAGCTCGCCAGCCGTTTCCTTGGGGCACCCGCCGGCGTGAATGGGGCAGTGGAATTTCCGGTCGAGAATTGGCTGGTAGATTTCTTGGAGCTTGGCGGCAGAGTCGGCGTCTTCCACGCCGACGACGATGCGGTCCGGATGAAAGAAATCGCCAACGGCAGTGCCTTCGCGGAGAAACTCGGGATTTGACGCGACCTGAAATTTCGGCCCGCTTCCACGGGAATAGGCGGCTAGAGCTTTTTGGAGCTGCACACCTGTAAGCGCGGGGACAGTGCTCTTCTCGACCACAAGCTTCGGAGAGCGCGCCTCAGTGGCAACCTGGCGAGCGACGTGGTCGATGGCGGAAAGGTCGGCCGCGCCGGATTCTTTCGGCGGAGTGCCGACACAAATGAAAATGACATCACCAGCGCGGATAGCTTCACCGGTGTTAGAGGTATAGGAGATCTTTTGCTCCGCCACGGCGCGCTGGAGCACTTCGTCGAGATGCTCTTCGTAAATGGGAACCTTGCCCGCTTTGAGCAGGTCGATGCGCTTTTCGTCGATGTCTGTGCAGATCACTTCATGGCCCGCCGCCGCAAGGCAGGCTCCGGTGACAAGGCCAACGTAACCACAACCGATTACCGTGAGACGCAATGTCGTCGCTCCGTTTCCAGGAACAGTCCCTTGAAGTGTGGAAGCAAGAAACAATCCCTCTTAATTGTTACATCGCGACAAAGATTATCCAACCGAAATACGGTCTCAGCCAGTATTACTCCTGCCTGATCCAGAAACACGTCAGTCAGGCCCTTCCAGCATACGCTATGCTGCGCGGCGGCCCTTGTAGGCCATAGTCATGAATCCAGTCGCAAGAGGGTTAACGATCCATCTAGATACAACGCCCAGCAAGTGATGCTAAAGTGCAGACAAACCCCATTGTTTTCCGACGAATTTCAACCTTCTGGAGACGCGGGCGACGTTATGTTGATCTTTCAAGGTGTTCCGCTACAGATTCGACAAAATGGAATCGCCCGGATTGAGTGCGGACAGCTGCAGTTTTCTGAACTTTCTTGTAAACATTTTAGTCAACCACGCCTTGCAGTTGACTTCCGCATGCAGCGCGATCTTCGTGTATCCCTTCCTTTGGAACTCGATGCTCGATCCGCTGGTCCAACTTCTATCCGCCCCCCACTGCCTAGGTCTTTATTCCAGGTTGTAGTGGTCACCCCCTCCGGGCTGGCCAAGTGCAGCGCTGGCCTTTTGCTAGTTATAGGGTAGAATACACTCCGGCCAATTTGAAGGAAGAGACCGTCAACAAGGCTCCGTACTTAACCTGATTTTCCAATCTGCTTTCAGTGATCACCCCGGCTTCCATGATGAGTTCTGAGGGGCATGGTCGATGATTCTTCGTTACTTGATGTATCGGTCGCGGCGTTGGACGCTAACGAAATCGCGCGGTTTTCCAAAGTGCCTAGCCTTCTCGCTAGCATTGCTCCCGTTGTTCGTGTCCCTTTGTGGTTGTGCTGGCGTCGTCTCTCCGGGTTCCGGTACCTCAGACACGTTCCTCCTCTCTGGCACCATCAGCCCACAATCGATCGGTGACGGCACGAATGTCACCTTGAGCGGTCCCGCCTCCGCTTCGACCATCGGCAACCGCTCCGGCACCTACAGTTTCTCTGGTCTAGCCAACGGGACCTATGCCATTACACCCAGCCGCTCCGGCTACATCTTCTCCCCCAACGTCCAGAGCGTTGCGATTAACGGTTCAGATGTGTCCGGCATTGACTTCACCGCCTCCCAGCAATCAACCCATCCCGTGCAACTCACCTGGCAAGCCAGCACCTCCGTCGTGGTCGGCTACAACATTTATCGCGGTACCGCCGATGGTGGTCCGTACACCAGGATTGCCACCCTAATCACTCCCTTGAACTACACCGATTCCTCTGTGGCCAGCTCTACGACCTACTACTACGTCACCACCGCCGTCGATTCCGCAGGCGTCGAGAGTGAGTATTCCAACCAGGCTTCTGCCAAAGTTCCCTGATTCCTCACGAACGTCGGAGCCCTTTTTAAGGCAACGCGCGTCAGTCTTGGCTCTGCCGGAAAAAAGTCTCTGTGGACTTTGGAACGCTGTCTAATGGAGCCACCTTGATACTAGGCCTTCTACTACGGATTGAGACAGGAGCTTGGGAGACAGGGTGCGTTCTGCGAGGCGACGGACAAGCGGTAGCTGACAAGGCCACGGGGGTCAAACTACCAACGGATTGCACGTTCGTGCCGAGGATTTTGCTAATTGGCATCCCAGTGCCGACTGTCAAATCAACCTACCTCCGTTCTATGTTTTTCATTATTAACCATTTGCCTGACGTTCGAGACTTCTGGTAGAACGGCACAGCTCGTGCTCTCTGCAACGTTCAGGGGGATCTCAGAACTAGCTCATCCCCTAAGACCAGAAGCCAAATCGGGGATTCCGGGGGACGTGGTCTATGCGGGAAGAAACATTCACTGCAGTCCGAGATAGTCCGGCGCTAGGGCGCCAAGTTGTCGTCCGTCTCACTTACAATGTAGGCGTAGGACCCAGGCCGGACATCGTCCGGTGGTTTCTTATAAGGGAAGAAGTGCTGAGGTTACAAGACACCCAAAGCGCTCCAGTCGAAGAACCCGTCCGGATCCCTTCCTCGGTGTAATGCTTGGGGTTCTTCTTGCGGCTATGAGGCGTGCGGAACTTGGACGCCGGCTTCTGGGGTGAACCCCTAAGATGGCACAGTTTTTTTGGACACAGCTTCCGCTTTCGTAAAAGCGTTCTTGCATTTCCTAGCAGGAGAAGGGGTCTGGGGAAGGGGACGGCATTTGAGTCCCCTTCCCCAGCAGTCCTTTAGAATTCTTTTTGTTGTTCTCTTTGTTCTCAAAAAACTCCATCGTCGCGCTTCGAGACTCGGTCTGGAATTCGGTCTTTTGCTCGAATTCTTCCGGGGATCGATAGCCCAACGCCGAGTGCAACCGCTGCCGATTGTAGTACTGTTCGATGAACTCTTCGATGTTCGCTCGTAAATTTTCTAGATCATCGTACTTGTTGACGTAGATTTCTTCCCGCTTTAGTGTCTTCATGAAGCTTTCGCAACTGGCATTGTCGTAGGGGTTTGCCGGCCGACTCATGCTTGGAACCATGTGGTACTTCTCGAGGATGGCTATATATTCCGCGTGCGCGTATTGAAACCCCCGATCCGAATGATGCACGAGGCCGGGTTCCGGTTGTCGGCGCTGGATGGCTTGCTGCAGCGCTCCGATGGTGAGCCGTACTGCTAGGGTACGATCCAGCGCCCAACCCACCACCTTGCGAGAGAACCCATCGAGGATCACCGCCAAGTAGACAAATTCCGCCTTCAGCCGAATGTAGGTGATGTCCGCTACCCAAAGCTGATTGATCCCGGTCAGTTTCATCCGAGCCGCTAAGTTCAGATAAATCTCCAACCTGTGGTTCGAGTCCGTGGTGACCTTGAAGCACTTCGGTTGCAGGGCCAGCAGGTTATCTTCCCGCATGATCCGCACCACACGTTTGTGATTGATCTGCATTCCTCGACGGTGCAGCTCCGCGGTGATTCGTCGATAGCCGTAACGGCGGCGATGCTCGAGGGCAATCTGTTGGATTGCAGATCGCACCTCCAGCTCTTCTTCGGCAGGTTGCTGCTCTTTCAGCGAGCGGTAGAAACTTCTGCGACTGACCGGCACCAACTGGCACATGCGTTCGATACTCGGGCGACCTTGCAAAAGCATTACTTCTCGGATCTGCTCGTAGATGCCGTCTCGCCAGTTCCGCCGCGTTTCTGGCGTCGAGCCTCGACTTTTTGCAAGGCACCTTTGAAAAAATCCACCTCCAGGGTCTTCTCTGCCAAAAGCTGCTTCAAGCGATGGATTTCCTTGCGGTGAGCCGATGCGTGCGTGCTGGGCCGCGACGCTTCTTGTCCTGGTTCAACCATCTCCAGCTTCCTGCGCCACTTGTAGAGGCACCTCGGTCGCACCCCGAGTTCCCGCGCTAACTCACCGACATCTTCACAAGTCTCCATGCGTGCGACAGCCATTCGCTGAAATTTCCGGGAGTATCGCTTTCTCTTCACTGTGTTTCCTTTCCCGGAAACTGTGCCCCATTTTTGTGTGTCAGTTCAAGGGTTCACTCCACTTCGAAGTCGGTAGCAGCAGTACAAACCTATCCCGCCACACCGGAAGGCTGGAGAGCTTCATCGTTTCCTGACACCTTCCGCAGGCCACCATTTGTCGTTCCTCTCCAGGACGTACTCCGCTTTATGGGTCGCCCTACGCAGTGATTATTTTTGTTCTTTCTTGGATCGCCCGAACCAGACTCGGTCGCGCGAGTAAAGCCCCTAAAGCGGCTCCTAGAGTGTTCGTGATAATGTCAGTTATGCCGGAACTACGTTGCGGGATATAGGCCTGCAGCACCTCGATTACGAAACTCAGGATTGCTCCGGCTAGAATTGAAAACAGAATTGCATGCCATCGGTTTCACATACTCCCCCAATAAGCACAAGGAACGAATCCTAGCGGAACAAATCCGGCGATATTCATCAAGAGGTCTTTCACGTAATCCCAATTCGCGTCAAATTCACTCACTGGAGACTTCAGCAAGACCTTGTGTGGAACCTCGAACCTTCTCGGTATTTCCAGATCCGGCCCAGAAACTACTGCGTTATGGATGTCACGGCCCGCACTCTCGGTAAAGTCATACTGTGCAATGGCTCCATCCATGTCCGGGGGACCGAGCCCGCGTTCATCGATCCAGTCCCCGTAGTGCCGTGCCACTTCGGTATGGACAGATTCGGTGTTAGCGGGACGAAGCAGGACCTCCATGCTGCAGGCTTTTCGGGTCTCGGTTCCTCCTGCCCTCAAGAACACTTTGCTTACCACAAGGCCATCGTCTGCCAGCCGAATTCCATTTGCTTCTGGCAGCCAACTGACTCTGTTCGGAGGGAGAAAATCTAATGGCCATAGGGCAGCGATCAGGAGGGCACTGATCACTACGCCGCAAAGGATTCCGGGGCGCTTCTCTTGCCATATTGAGGTCAATTTGCTGGTCACAAGCAAAGCCTGCGGACGACACCGCGTCGTTCAACTCAAGAGAACTTTATCGTACCCCTTTCCGCCGGTCTTGCGTTCCGAACAGTACGCATGGTCGGCTATAACTAGTTGATAATACCACTGTTGCTTTACTTCCCGAAATGTGCAGGCGAAGTGATACTTCTTCTCCAACGTCTTACCCCGGACTCTCAAGTGGCGAAGCTGATCGAACAATCGGGGAATGAATAGATGACCACGGCGGGAGCCTTCGTTGCGCATAACTGCGCGGTGCCCACAGTGTCCGCACACGCGGAAGTAGCAACCACCATCTCCTTCTCGGCCGGATGTGCCTTGAAAGCGAATGTGAAACCAATCCAATTCGAGCCATTGTTGTTTGTTCCCGTAGCGGTCTGGGCGGAGGCTGGATTGAGTATCTTATATTCTAGCATCGAGTAATTCTCGGCCCCCGATGTGTTTGTCCACCCGCTCCCCGTCGTGGGAGGGGTTCCGCCGACATCCTGGAGGAAAACGCCCCACATCATTTCCTTGGAAGTAGGATTGGATGGCGTGCCCGATGCCACGCTCATTGCGCTCTGCGAGCTAGAGCCGGAAGCGCTGTTCACCGTGCCAAGGTCGAGCGGGCTGAGAGGGTCAATCCCCGTCATTGGCATGTCCCACATCAGTACGTTGCCCGTCACGTTTCCGCTAAAGGTTGCTGTAAAAGTTGTGATTCCACTCGGGGTGTTTTTCAAATACCACACCTGCCCACGCATCGTGCTGCTTCCGCCCGCATTTGCCGGGCCAACAATCGGCCTATAGGTATCACCAAGATTGTCAGTGATATGGGTCACGGTGATCGATAGTCCTGGCCAAGAAACGACAACGAAAACAGTTTCTCCAGCGGCAGGGGAAGAACGGGGATAAATCGGACAGGAGATCAGAGTGCCGCTGCAAAGGCCCGCTTCAACTGCACGCTCATCTACCCGTTGCGCCGAAAGCCCACATGGAATAAGAAGTAGTAGAGAAAGTAGAAGTAGTTTCTTCATAATTCCCTCACTTGTGGGCGATGGAAGAATCCGCCATGTCCCACGCACTTGACATGCCTGTAACACCTATCGTACAAGCGAACATGGGCCGAACAACAAGAAACTTGAACCAGGGAGATAAGAATGGAAAAACAACTCTCCGCAATAGGTTATTGGCTAGGCTTGATCTGCACTGTCCTCGCGTTGATCTTTCGGATGCTCGATGCTTTTAAAATATTCCCACCCCACATGGGTGCCCCCGGCGGCAATGCCATATCCTACTTGAGTTTCTTTCACGCTGCAGCGTTGTTCTTCTTGCTGGCGATTGCAAGTTGGTGCCGGACAGAGAAGTCCTAGGGCAATTTGTATGCAAATCGAGGCCTGCCGGTCGAAGAGGGACCGGTGCCTCCCAGAGAGCGCTTCGACGAGCCACGTTCAAACGTGGGTTTCTGGATACGGCTCTGAGTGCGGCATGTAATGAGAAAACTCTGAAAGACCAGTTACCGTCGCTCTGCCAGACAACTAGCTACTAATACTCGAATGGAAACGACGGCTGCCCTGTTTGTTCCAAGAGATGATGCAAGACAGTTGGGGCCATGCGCGATTTGTGGCATACTTTGTTTTCTTTCTGAAACTCAAACCTTCTTTACAAGGAACGGGGGGAGGACTTGCGCCTCCGCAGTGAGGCTATGAACCCTGCCGCCCAATCTGACTCTCGGTCTTGCAGACGAGGGCAAGGACTATAGGTAGCGAATCAGCTCGCGTGCCCCTTAAGCAAAAACTCTATCGGAATGCCAAGTAGTCTACTGCTTTGCGATGGCGGCAGGCCCGGTGTCATCCGGGCATTCCTTTGTGGCCAGTACGACAGATAATGCTCAACGAGCGAGAGGAACCGGTTCAATCCTGATGAAACGAACAGAAAAACCGCCGCTTTAGACCTCCGTTCCAGTTGTTTGCAAGTCCGTTATTCAGTTTCGACCCTTCAGATCGTGGGCGCGTGCTCAGTTCGATGGCACTCGGCACACAGGGTGATGAGGTTTTCTGCCGTGTCGCCTCCCAACCTGCTACGGGATTTTTTGTGATGGACCTGCAGGTTTTTGAGCGCCCCGCACCATTGACAACGCCATCCGTCTCTTGCCAAAACCTGTTTACGTAGAGCCCGGTAGTTGTCGGGGTCCAGTCTCCGGCGGGGCTTCCGCTGGCGCAGTATACTCATACCGGTTCCTCTGGCTTTCCCATCGGCCGATTAGCGGTTCATTTCGCAACTATCAACCCATGGGATCTTTGCTTGGGCAAGCCTGCTGCCGATCGTTCTCCTGTAGATGAGCTCCAGCAAGGAAATCGGCACAGATCATCTCCAGACAATAGCCACGCGATTTGTCCGTTCCCAGCATCAGGGCCACAGTTTCGAGAGCCTGCTCGACGACGCGTAGCTGGCTCTTGTAGAGCTTGAAGTAGATGATCTCCCACGGCTCCGTCTCCTTCCCCGTCAAGTGTCGCTCGACCTCTCCCTTGAACCCCTCCTTCGGCAGTTCCTTCGCTTTGTGCAACCAGGTTGCACAGTCAAATTGTTCTCCATCCTTGCGGGCCACCTTTACAAGTTCCGTCGCTTTGCTCCAACCGACTTTTTGAAGTTCCTGCTTCGGGATCCGTGTCAGGTGCTCGTGAATCGCCATCAAGTAATAGGCCTTGCGGCGCGAGTCGGCGAAGCGTTTTTGCAGGAATTCGTCAAATGACTTCAGTTTCTCCAACCTCCAATACTGTTTGGCCCGCACCTCACACAAGTACTCCCCCAACTCTACGAACCGCACGTCCTTCTCATGCTCCTTGGTCTTTTCCCAGGACAGAATCTCATCGATTCTGCCCAGTACGAAGACGGCTCGCCGGTGATTGATCTCCGGAGTCACCATGGGTCTCCTGTCAATCCACAAGCTCGTCAAGCCATGCAAGATCGCTCGCTCCTGGAGTAAGGGTGAGACTGGAATCGATCAGCTTTTGGTCACTGAGACAAAGCCCAAGATGCGCGCAGCTCACGCAGCCGTTCTGGGGGAAACGAATCCCGCTGTGGGAAGGGAACTGGGCGGCCTCGATCTGGCCGATTGTCGCCCCCACGAGCCGGCCAAACTCCGAGCGTTGCTCTTCTGAAATCGTGGTCCTAAGGTATTGAATCTCGGGCTGATGCTTTCGTACGAAGACGATTAACGCAACTTCGGACAACCCCGTCATCCAGGAATAGCAGAGCAACTGAGGGTCGATCGACAACAACCCAGCGGGTTCCTCGGGATACCGACTGGTCGTGGTCTTCCAGTCCATGAGGCAACGAAGGCCATCGAGCTCACCGATGGCGTCAATGTAGGCAATGAATTGGTTCGCGTTCGGGAGCTCCCGCACCATTTTGACCTGGAGATTCTGCCCTGGTTGGGGGATGCGTATGCGATTGTCCTGGGCAAAGCGTTCGAGGAGATGCATACCCTGGTGGACCAGCCGATCCCAGGTCTCTCCCTTCTTGTACTCGGACGGAGTGTCGCGATACACACCCCATTCCCGATACAGTGTGGCGCCACTATCGTCGACGCAGAAATAGGCTTGCAGTGCCTTCTCGAAGCAGCTGCCGAAGACCATGGCCGCCCTGGTTTCCTTTTCGCGCCAGCCGTCCAGATAGCGATGGCGATAGCTTCGCGGGCAGCGGAGATAATGGGCAATTTGGGTGTAACTAAAGGTCACCTTGGCTCCTCCTTCCGCTCGTCCAGGCTGCTCGCTGCGCAGGATACTGCCTCCCACTCCGCTGCCGGGGCAAACGCCTCGAGGTTCTGGTAGGAACGACCGTTGAGATTGGTGCAGGTAGTCCGGATCACGCCCCGAAGGTTCAGGAGGGCTCGCTCGTCCACCTGATCTCGACTGAGCAGCTCGGTGTCATAGCCAAAATCGCGAAGAAACCAATTGAGCTTCCAGAGTGCGCGGTCGGTGCAATAGAGGCGTCCCGAGAAGGAAAGCGCTTCAAAGGAGGTGGGCTCCAGAATGGTGAAGCGCAGTGCCAGGAAGGGTTTCTGGAGATGCCAGCGATAGGAGGCCCTGTCGACCCGGACCAAAAAGAGCCCATCGAGATTGCTGACTAGGTCCTGCTGTCCTGAATGCAGACCGGGAATGTGTTTTCTCATGGCGTTGCCTCCAGCGGTTGAGCATAGGAGTTCAATTTGCAGACCAGAGCGGCTCTGTCTTCTTTGGCCGCCGTAGCTAGATGGGAGATGAAGGACTCGACCAGTTCCCGGTTGGCGCCACTTAGGGTCTGCGAGCCGCAGAAGTCCGCAGCGTAGGCCTTTACGAGATTCGGATCCAGGTTGTGTTGGCGTATCAAAAGGCAGAGCTGATCGCGGAGCCGTGGTTGGCCGTTGCTCGAACCATTGGAGGGATGGGATCCGTTTGAGGGTGCTGGAATGGCGGCAGATCTCGTCGGGCTCGAGAACGCGCCCAGCTCTTCGACCGAACAGAGGCCGATTCCGTAGGCCTTGCGCAGGGCACGATTGACAGCTCGTGTCTCAGCCACACGCATTTCTGCTCCTCGAACAAGAGAGGACACATTTGAGGGATCGGCGTCGCCATAACCGACAAAACCCTTCGAAGAAGAGCTTTTGAAGACAGTTGCCTTGAAAACCCAGCGACCGGCTCCTACATCCGAAAGGCGTTCTTGAAGGATCGTCTTGATCCCACGGCAGCCTTTACGGGAAGCAAGCTGCAGGAGCCCGCAGTGGGTCACGTACCATCGACCATCCAAGAACTGCAGATCGCCCGCGGCTATCGATAGAGAATGCTTAGCAGTGAGCTCTCGAAGTCCGCGGAGCGCCAAACGAGAAGGCTCGCCCCACAATTGACGCGCGAGCTTTGCATTAGAGCGAAAACTGACAACATTTCTCTTCATGAATCCTCCTTGGTAGCGCACCCCAAATGACTGCCCCGCAATCCTGCAGAGATCTCGAGTCACATTTCTTCCATTGCCATGGGCAGCAATAGCGATGTAAAAGGGAAAGGCGGGCATGTTAGCCATTGCTTGCATGGCGGTCTTCGCTGAATATCCATAGCTATATTTTATAGCTAAAGATATATACTATGTCAAGGAAAATCGTACGGTCTAAGCTTGTGCCCGTGGATTGGAAGGCTGTCGGGCGGAGGATTAGGGAACTCAGAGGTTTTGACATGACACAGGCGGACTTGGCGCAGCGGATCGGAGTCAGCCAGGGTTATTTGTCAACGGTCGAGCACGGGCAGGGGGAAATTGGAGCAGAAGTCTTACTCGCGATCAGCCGAGAATTTGGTAAGTCCCTGGAATGGTTGCTCATGGGCGAGGAATAACGCCATTTGGTATCTGGATTGAATCGAGAGTGTCGGGGGAGCAAAGGTCACGCAACTGTAAAGATACATCGGCCAAACTGTCTCGACAGACCCGCTGTAGCCGCTCGTCATTGCGCTCCGAGAACAGCAACAAAGCCAGGTCAACGAACAGAACGCGGGTGCCGTGTCTTCCATGACAACGTTGATTGAGCAGACTGCGTTTCGCGGTGGCACTATATGGTCCGGCGGCTCGCTCGGTGGGTTGATTTACTCTGGCAAAATCAAGGGGGTTGAACCGATGCTGATGTACGGGCCGAAGGCTTGGCTAGATAGAAACAAGTACGTTAGCATGCCGCTGGGAAAATGGCCGGTTGAGACCGAGATGCCCCCAGTAGCCATAACAAAAGTGGCTGGGCACATCGGGACTAAAAGCATTCGTGAGAGATCATGCGATTTCAGTTCAACATCGTGTAACTGACCGCCAAGAAACTCTTTATCCGATAAACGCATTACGGATTCAATGGGGGATTATTTTTGAGCCTCGTTCTGCTCCTGCACGGGTTTAAGGCACCGCTCTATAAATAGCGAAGCGACGGTTCTGAAACGCGGGCGTCGCTGGGTACTGGACATCCCGAAACTGAATGATGTAATCAAGGTTGTTTCGCGTTGCTATGCCCCGGATCTGCTCCCACGATTGCTGCCTATAATAATCCTGCCACAAATGCAGGACGTCAGGCCCGGGTAGAGCGATCGGTTCATGCACTGCCGCCATGCGGCTCAGAAACGTCTCCGCGAACAGCGGATCAAAATACATAGCATTCCCGTCTGACCATTCGCCCCAACTCGAACGCTCCGAGAGAACACGAAAACCGCAGCCAGCCGGCGGCACAAGGAAACGCGTATCGGCAGGAGTGTTGCTGCGTGCCCATAGCTGGGCCTGGTAGCACGCACTCTCCTCTGGCGTGGGTGGGAGCGTAAAACTCCACAACCGGACCGCGGAAGGAACCCCGATAGCGATACCTTTTGCGAGAAACGCGAGACAGCACCCGGCAACAACGATCCGCGACGCAGGCAGCCAGTCGAACCGGCTGAATACGGTCGAGAAAAAACGCTCAGCTCTCTCCTTTGGGTCTATCCATATGACGAGCATTATTAGAAACAAAAGCAAGCCCAGCCGAAAGAAAAGCGGTAGCAGAACCGCGCAAAGCGCCAGCAGGACGGTGACTGGCTGGAAAGTGTGCACCGGTGCCGTGAGGTTGGCCCCGTAAATCTGAATTGTCAGGAGTACACACAGTAAGAGGAAACAATCCGCACGCAGCAGCATGAGTCGGGCATTGCTCGGTGTGAGCCAGAGCTTATCGACAACAATCCCGGCGATCACAACGATAAGATAAGACCCAGCCAAAACTTCAAGCCTCGCCTCCCTGCGCAGCAGCCCTCTTTTCTTTCCGATAAACCCTACGACGCACAGACCCGCAATTATGGCTCCGCTCTCCACCAGGGATGAGAAACTCGTCCACCGAAGTGTTATATGGTGCGGGTAGAAGATGAGCAAAGCCGAAATGTAGTCTTTTGGGAAACTGACCGCAAGGGATCGGTAAAAGTGGGCGAACCAGGGCGCGAAGATACCAGCTCCGACCACGGCTGCGGCGACAATCCGGCGCTTCCGCTCTCGCCAATCAACCAGCGCGAATATTGCAAAGGCGGGAAGCGTGTGCAGGAATTGGATCGCATCTATGTATACAGCAAGCCCAGCCGTGACCGCTGCGCTCAACCATCTGCCCTCCACCAGAAAAACGCCGGCCAGGAGCAGAATCGGAAATCCCAGCACGCCTTGCTCCGACGTTGTCCCCAGGATGAACGTGCCGCCGATTGGCGTCGCGGCGTGCAATACCCCAGATAGCGCGAGCGCGATGACAATACAGACACCCAGGAGCCTGTTGCGCACGCCAGCTGCTACCAATCGCCCGATCGCCAGAAAAAATATCAACTTCGCCAGGACGAACAAGATAAATAGAACATGCTCCATGCTCCAGTATTTCGACATCGCGGTTACTGTCGGCCAGAATAGACTCGCATGCCTCACAAAGGCATCGCGAATCGGATCACCTGGATAGAGCGATGGGTTCCGCAACCAGTTGGCCATCGGCAGCACGAAATTATAGGTACCCCCAGCAGGATACTGAAAGCCGTAAGCGATTAGATTTGCGTACGCCCCGAGCAAACAGAGAGACAGCGGGTAGTACCAGTTGGATGGCGTCGAGTTTAAGGCAGGCAGTCTCATTAGCTGGGATCTCCTTTTTGAATTCAGAAACGGCACCATCGTACCCCTATCTCGCTTGTTCGTGACATGGTGAAACGATCTTTCATCGGAGTACCCCCAACGGTCAAAGATCGTTTCACCAT
>Ga0208037_1000861_pt1 | contig 16339 bp, 20 predicted proteins | sample June2015DPH_13_1_3_FD_184710 | JGI IMG/M metagenome (GOLD analysis project Ga0208037, IMG submission 184710) | Peatland microbial communities from SPRUCE experiment site at the Marcell Experimental Forest, Minnesota, USA - June2015DPH_13_100... | ecosystem: Environmental > Terrestrial > Soil >...
GTGCCGAGGAGCAGCCTGCATCACCCTTAAGTGCAAAACCGGCACGACCTACCGCCAATGGAACCCTACGTAATGGCGATTGGGGCGTTCCTCTTGGTCGCAGGAACTCTGTTCGCCGTCTTCGGCATTCCCTACTACGTCGCGGCGCAGCCGTTCGAGTCTGACGCAATGACGGGCGCGGTCGATAGCGCCATACTCATTGCCGCCATAGGCGCAGCGTTCCTGGCTTATGGCGTGGGCTCTCCAAAGTCGAAGAGTGAGGCCAGCGCAGAGTCCAAACCCTGATGGTTGCTGCTCATTTGGATAGTGCACAAACATATGCTGCAGGTGCAGCTGTAATTACTAAAGTACTATTTGTCTTACAATAGATAAATGACCTCGTCCATGCTGCCAGATGATGGACGTTCTGAATAGAAAAACATCAGCAATCATTCTATCAATGTCATTCCTCCTGATGGGAACATCTTTCCTGCTCACTTCAACTGCCTCCATATCCTCACCGACCCCAGTATTGCCTACCCAATGTTCGACAGCCTACCCAACCGGTTGGGTTGCTAGTCCAATGATCAACGTAGTGATGAAGGTCCAACACGACGAGGACTCCGGCAATGTCGGATACTGGGCTCTCGACAACTACGCGAAGACAGTCATTGTCTGGGCCAACTCAGCCCCCAACTTGTACTGTGCATTGGAGACATATTCTGGGACTTGGACAACCTTTAGCGGAGGGTCGCTCAGCCCGCAGAACGGCGTCGCGCAGCAAGCATCTGGCAGCGGCCGGATGACTGGCGCCTACGTCTTCACCTTCACTGCCCCAACCATTACCCCGACCAAGCCAATGCAAGGCAACATCGGCACCTATGACTTCGGTGGCACGCCAGCGGACATACAGTTGGGCACCTATGCCCTTCAGACGGGCCCCACTGCTGCGCACGTCTTCAGCTTCTACTTCGGTCCTTTCACTAGCGAGAACGATTACCAGTGGTCCTGGATGTACACCAACGGCAAAGGCGTCGGCTACGGCAACATGTGAGTCAATAGCCTAGCCGGCAGCTTCGGCGACATCGTCATTTCGACGCTCACCTTCACACCGACTCCAGTGATTCCTCCCGAGTGCTTGACCGTGCTACCCACTGGCTGGTCTGCCACTCCGTTAGTCAATTCAATAATGAACGTGAAGGCCGACGAGGACGCCGGAAATGTCGGTTACTGGGCCCTAGACAACTACCTCCACGGCCAGATCATCTGGTCCAACACAGCAGGCACGTACTGCGCACTTGTGCAGTACGGAGGAACCTGGAACACCTTCACCTATGCCTCCAGTCCCCAAAGCCAGACTGCCGAATCCCACAGTGGGGCCGGTACAACGGTATCGGGATACGTCGCAACCTTCACAGGGGACTACGCCCCCATGTTCAAGGCAACCGGGACCATCGGCACCTTCAATGACGGCGGCACCAAGTCGGACATACTGACGACGCCACTCAGCAATCAGATGGGAGACGCAACCTACGTCAGCTACCTCAGACTCTACTTCGACACCCACGCTGCCTTCAATTGGCTCTCTGTCTCCTACTTCTACACGTATGGGAGCGGGGCAGGTTACGGCAACCTATTCCTCAGCAGTCCCATAGCGAACCAGAACGCAGGCGACATCGTCCTCTAGAATGACAACAGTGCAGTGACTTCGGTCACTGCTCCCCTCGTTTATGCGACATAAGGGATCAAAGAGCGAAGGGATCAAAGAGCGCACTGTTCCGAGTTCCAACTCCTATCCAACCTTGATTGGAATCCGCTTTTTGGACCTACTTGGGGGCGAGTCCCACCGGGCCCGTCTAGACATCTACAACCCTTAACAGAAGGAAATCAACAGGCTGAGTTGTCATGATGTCGAAGAACGAAGGCGAATTCCACAGGAAGATCGCTATTCGCTGTTTCAACGAAACCTGGGACTACCTGGAGAAGAAGGCAAGAACCGAGCAGGACAATCAAAGGATGCTTCAACACGCGCTGAGAGAAAGGACCGCTTTCTGCCCTACTTGCACGTTGTTAGTCAGGCATCGGATGTGCGCGAGAACAGTATGAGACATGGAACCAGGTGCCTCGTAGCTTAGCTCCTTGGCCTCATGATCAAACAGGCATGCCCAGAACCCCGCTCATCGGCCATGGTTCCTGCGGACCCTTCCAGCCGTCGCGTAGCAAGCCAGGTAGACAGAGGACACGGCAGCGGCAAAGACTTCGACAACCGTGAATGCCACGGAGGGCGTGCTGAGGGCCGAGCTCCAGAGCACCCCCGCCGAAAGGCCGAGGTAGATCAGGGCCGCGGACCAGATGAGGCTGCCGAGGAGCGTGAGCACCACGAAGGTCCTGAGGCGCATCTCCAGGAGGCCGGCAGGTATGGATATGATCGACCTCAGCCCGGGCACGAACCGGGCGAGGAACACCGCCCACGCACCCCGCTCGTTCATCCATCTCTCCGCTCCATCAATCGAGGCGGGCTTCACGCCGACCCCTGAAAGTAGGCTGTCGAAGAAGGGCCTCCCCACCAGCAGGGCCAGGTAGTAGTCTGCCAGCGCCCCCAGCACGCCAGCTATAGTGCAGACCGCCACGGCGACAGCGTAATTCATCGAGCCCAGGAAGACGAGGTAACCCGCGAAGGGGAGGAAGACCTCGCTGGGTATCGGTGCGGAAGCACTCTCGAGCGCCATCAGGGCGAACAGGCCTGGGTAACCGAGGCTCTCCATTGTGTTGGTCACGCTCGAGGTGGAGATGAGCGAGGAACTCGTCATGGCCGCTATCTGCGACTCGAGAGGCAGCTCAACGAAGTCCACGATCTCTATGAGGGCCAGACCGAGGACCACCGCCGCAGCTATAGCGAGGTATCTGCTCCTCGGCGGCGGCCACCACCTTTCTGGGGGCTTCATCGGGGCCGTGCCGCGTCCGTCGGCTATAGAACTTATGCAGCCCGGTCTTGATTTAGGGCGCAAGAATACACACCGACCGTGGCGAACAAGGTGAGATTCTGACCCAGGATTCGACTGCGGCCAGTTTGGGCGCACAGCTCGACCGTCCCACGGTGACTCTACGGTAGCGGGCAGCGCCTCGGACCGCACCTAGACTCGAGAGAATCCCACTGCTTTGACGACGATTTTTGCCAATGTGGTTTGGGCAAGCCCCAATCTGGCGCATGTTTCCTAACGATTGTACGTGCATCGCGTCGCTCGGGCGTTTTGAATTAGTCTTATATCATCTCAGAAGAGCAACGGAGTAGGATGCGCAGGAAGGGAGTTTCAAACGCGATGGCGACAGGGCTCCTCATTGCTGGCATCTTGATCGGCGTGACTGGCTACTACCTGGCAGCGGCCTACCAACCCAGTACTGCGACTCGAACAGATACGACCACTGCGAGATTCACGACGACCGTGAGAACGATTCGGCTAACGACGATCACCCAATCCACTACTCAGACGCAGACCACGACCCAGCCGACGACGTTCACGCAGAGGCAGACTACGACGCATACCACGACTCAGCCGACGACGTTCACGCAGACGGATACCACGACTCGGACGCATATCGCGACTCAGACCACGACCACTACCCAATCCACTACTCAGACGCAGACCACGACCCAGCCGACGACAATCACCCAATCCACTACTCAGACGCAGACCACGACCCAGCCGACGACAATCACCCAATCCACTACTCAGACGCAGACCACGACCCAGCCGACGACAATCACCCAATCCACGACCACCACAATCACGACTGACGTATCGTTCAATTTCAACAGAATCAACGCTGTGGGATCCTATGGTAGCCTGATGTCGCCTCTCGGACTTCTTACTGATTATCCCGGTTCGCACACAATCTGGCTCGCGGATGACCAGGGTCTCGACTACTCTGCGCTGCTAAGCCTATACTATTCCACGGCAAACAGCACAGCGCTCAGTCTCGCAAAGCAGCTGAACAGCTCAATCGCCCCGTGGGGCGGGTTCTGCAAGTACTGGAATCCGGCGCTCGAGGTGATTGGCTGCTACCCCGTAGATACGCAAGTCATGTGCGGAACGAACCAAGAGATTAACGTTACACAGGGATACACGGTGGACGCCACCGTGTTCAATTCCTGTCCTGGTTTCCAGTACTGGCTCTTTGCGGATCTGTTGGCGTATCATGTCCTCCTCGACACGCATTTTGGGAACTATACGGGAGCTGAAACGGAGTTCAACGAGCTCAGCGGCATGTGGGACGGTCATGGATTCTCTGACCAAGTCTTCCAGACGGACTCAAATCACACTTATCAGTCCTACAAGCTTGCAGACTACGTAATAGCATGGAAGGCGTTGGCCGATAATTCAGCCACGCGACAGTTCGCGCTGGGGTACAACACGACTGTTCAGAACGTTGCGGCTGCGATGTCGGAACTGCAGTCATCAGCTGGCGGGGTATGGACCGGATACAGGATATCGAACGGTCAGATGTCTTACGGCAGCGGGATATCGCTGACAAACGGAGAGACAACATCTCTCTTCATCTTTGCTTGGAACGGTTGAGAAGACATCGAGAGCAACCGCAGGCTTGCAGTCTGCCACGACCTGTAGTCACCTGCCTTCCCGGGGAGTCCAGCTTTGCAAGCGCGCGCTGTCACCTGTTGGTATCAAGGATCGGGGTCCTCATTTCAGGTCAAGGATTTTCCGGAGAATCGTGTAGGCAGTCCCACAGAATTTGCACTTCCCCATCGATTCCTTTTGCTCCAGAGGAATTGACGCCCCGCAATTTGGACAATTGAGAACGATAACCCCGTTCTTGTCTACCTCGAACTTGGAGACAATGTCGTATCTCACAGTCTCCCTTTGCAAAGCGTAATGGCTCATGAAATCTCTGCCGTCAAAGACTCCCTCCACTTTGCCTGAAGAAATCATAGTTTCAATCATCCTCTGGGCTTCGGCGGGGGAAGAAGGCGAGCCACACTTGGTCAGTAACTCAGAGACTTCGCTGAGAGATGCCTACTCCCTTGTCTTCAGGAATCGCAGGACTTCGGATTCCCCCTTATAATCGACGATGATTCGATAGATGAGGTTACTGACATTCTGAGCCGCTTCGGCGTTGGGGGGTACGGTACGTGTAAGCACATTCGTCGCCACTTGGGAACTTCACATGCACCGTTACCTTGTGGCTCTTGGACAGAACGCCAGACACAGAGTAGGTCGTACCCATGACTTGCTGGGGTGTGAAGGTCAGCCAGACGGTTCCAGCCGTAACGATCTTGAAAAACTCCAGTTCGTTGTCGTATAGAGTCGAGTTGAAGTCAGCCATTCTGACATTGTTCTCCTGGCTAGTGGTTGGTCCCTGCAAAAGAGTGGTAGAGCCCACGTTCCGCCTAGGGGGATTTTGATTATTTAGCCCACTGTCTCATCTGTCATCTAGGTTCCATCCAGACAAACGCGCCGATGTCCCGAGCGGCCGCGCGCGAGAGCATCATCTATTGTATGTGTATCGCGCCGCTCGGGCGTTTGGTATTAGTTTGGCGTTTGGTGTCAGTTTGGCTTTTGGAGCCGTTGGGTACTTCAGTGGGACCCATGAAGTGAGCATCTGCTTCCGCATGCGGTGCAGAGATTGGCTTCAGGTCGAATGACTTTGAGACACCTCCCGCAGTACCCGGTTCCTTTGACCGTACTGCCGGCTGTGGAAGTTCCAGCGTCCGGATGGAGGCAAAGCAACACCGCGTGGACGTCCCTCTCCAGCGAATTATGAAGATCAAGCGCCTCAAGGACGTGGTTCCTAAGCTCAGCGCGCGCTTCGGCTTTGTCAGAAGCATGCGGAGGTAAGTGATGAACATGAGCAGCCTATAAAAGAGACGATGGATTGGAAGCAATCCCACATCGTCTTGGGGTGACAAGAGCATTCTTCATCATTTAGGAACGGAAGCTGACGGAGACCTCTCCGTGTCGAAGGGCAAGACCAAACCGAAATATAGCATCTGCATAATCAACTTCAACAACGCTTCAACTCTTGCGGTCAGTGTTGAAAGCATCATCACGCAAATCAATGACGAGTATGAAATCGTGGTTGTAGATAGCCGCAGTACAGACGGGTCGGTTCAAATCCTTGAAGATTACGCCACAAAAGGAAGGATCAGTCTGATTCTCAGGAAGTGTTGTCGAGGGGTAGGGAGGCAAATTGCATTCGAGAACTCTGCAGGCGAATACATCATCGCGGACCTTGACACAGACGACATCTTTCGGCATGAACTTTCAGATCTCGTTAGTCTCTATCACACCAGATGTGAGGGCAAGCTCTTGCTAGCGACGACGGACAAGAATAGGTGGGCCTCGAACGTTACTGTCGGGCCTCGGTCCCTAATACAAAGGTTAGGTGGATGGCGCAATCTTCAGTGGGGTGAAGACTGGGACCTGTGGAGAAGGGCATCAAGAGAAGGTTCCTTCCGATGGACAACCTTCCAACTGGTCGACAGAATCAACACACATCCGGAAAGAAGCCGCCCATCGGTAAGGCTTCGTCAAAGGTACGAGCGTTACAGGGACTGGCTGCGGCTCGGGCGACCCATTTTCAGTCTCGGGGAGCAAAGGACGGTGGTCCAAAGAGCAACTGCATGGGCCGCGGGGATATCGGCTTACTTTCACACGTCCTACGATGACGGGCAGGGACCCTTCGACCCGTACGACCCAGCTCAGTTCATCGCACGCAGTGATGCCCCCTGATCTTGGCTCTCACATTTGGAATTGGTCCGCACGTTAGTTGCATTTCTCGGAGTACACACGTAAGAAATCAACCTCGTTTCGAAGCTTCGAAGGCTTATCTTCCTCTGCCGCCCGGTAGCCGCTATTCGACACAGCGAGGAAGTCGCCAATGGGACCCGATAGTGTGGTAGCTCTGCCTTGCAGCGGTCTGGGCATAGTCAATAGAGGAATGGAGGCGCGTGCGTTTGAAACAGCTTCCATGCTAAGGCGCCGTGGGGTGAAGGTCGTTCTGGTGGGTGGGGGCCGCCCTGCCTCTCCAATTCAGCGAAGTTTGCCATGCATCCCGAGGGATTCTTTCATCTTCGGTGGCCATCTCAGCCCTATTCCCTGGGCGCGCCGCGTCAGAATTGAAGAAACAACGTTCTCGAATATGCTTGTACAGAAGCTGTCTGGAATGTCTTTGAAGAATCTGCTCTTCTTCGTACTTCAGCCGTACGTGGCCAACCGCCTCCAAAAGGCCAAGAAGAATAGGAGAATCAGGGCCCCCATTGTGGTGACCAACGGCTTCACTCATCATCCACAAAGACTGCAAGGGTTTGAATTTGTCCATGTTCTAGCCCCGTATTATCTGGAGCTAGCCCGTCAACTCGGAATGGATACCCACAAATGGTATTTCGCACCTCAACCCGTCAATACCGAGGTTTTCAAGCCGAAGCCCAGGGAGGAGATCAGGAAATCTCTAGAGATTTCGCAGGATGATTTCGTTGTCTTGGTCGCGGGCGCAATCAACTGGAGCTACAAGAGAATAGACCATGCTATAAGGGAAGTCGCCATCCTGAAAGAAGCCCATCGCGGGGCCAAGCTCTTGGTAGTGGGTCAGGTCGAGAGCGAGACCGCGTACATCGTCAATCTTGGTCGAAAACTACTGGGAAGCGACGTCATTTTTCGCACGACGAGACACGACAACATGCCAAATGTCTATGCAGCAGGGGACGTCTTTGTGTTACCCACCCGAAAGGAGATAATCGGTAACGTCTTCGCGGAGGCGATGGCATGCGGTGTACCCGCAGTTGGAGACGATTACCCTGTCACAAAGTGGATCATCGAGGACGGTGGGGACACCGTCGACATGAGACGAGCTGGGCAACTTGCAGGTGTCTTGGAGAGGTACGCAAAGGACGAATCATACAGATTGAATCGTTCGAGGCGAGCCCACGAGAGAGCGCTGAACTACTTCTCGACTGATGTCATAGTTCCCCAGTACTTGAAGATGTTCGAGTCGATAATGCAAGAAGCCTCCGTCGGAGCCAACGCCTAACGCCGCCATGCCAGCTTCATCTATTGTACGTGTACCGCTTCGTAACGTGATGATAGACCCTCCTCCAGACGGTTAGGTTGAACGCAATGATGAGGACCGTCATCGACGACACTGCCAAGAACAACGTGAGGTAGTCAGGAGGCTTCGAGTTGGTCGCTTTCACGATTACCTTACCGATCCCCGCTCCTGTCTGCGTCAGTAGGGTCGTCGTGCCGTCAGGCTTCGTGACTGTGAAGTACTCGGCGATGATTAGCGCGTTCCAGGCCCCTCCGATTGCGGTGATCGAGCCAGTCACGAATCCGGTCAGGGCGCCGGGGATGTACACGTTCCTCCAAGCCGACAGTTTGCTGACCTTGAAGACACGCGGCAGTTCCTTGATTTCGGCAGGCAGCGTCCTCACGCCCGCCATGACGTTGAAAATGATGTACCAGATTGACGCAAGTATTATGACGATGACCGCCACCCCCTCGCCAGAATGCCCCAGAATGGGGATGAGGACGATTGCAGGCAGAAGGATCGGCGCTGGGGTCGATGATATCACTTCGAGGATCGGGGAGACCGTGTCATAGAGCCTGAAGTTGAGGGAAATCACGATTCCTAGGGGCAGCCCGATTGCGACCATGATCACGTAGACGTACCAGATCCTAACGAACGAAGCTGCTAGGTTGTACAGGACCTTGCCCTCAACCGAACCAATCGTCGACACGGAAGGCAGATGTCCGAGGCTAACGGCGCCCGGTTTCATTACGCTCTCGAGCACCAGGAGAAAGAAGAACCCGAGAACGATCAGGACTGCGTACTTGATGCCTCTCCTGAACCTCGATATCACAGAAGTGAATCGGTTGACCCCCTTCCCTTGGGTCAGGAGAAAGAGCTTCGAAATGCTGCGCTGGTTCACCCAGGAATAGATCCGCATTATGGGGTCCCGGTGCTGTTCGCGCGGTTCCTCCATCATTTTGTATTTCTCAGACCATAGCGCGAACTCTCTCAGGAAGATGAACCTCCATACAACTACTGCGAGAATCAGGCCAACAATCAAGAGAGTGTAGTTAGCGAAGTCTTTGCTGCTGTAGAAGGCGGTCGCACCGATGCCTATGCCATAGGTGACAGGAACCGCCGTCGAGCCCACGGCGATTATCTCGCTCGCCACGAGGAAGAAGAGGCCGACTGCCCACGAAGTCTGCGTGTTGTATGCTATCCGGCTCAGCGAAGCTGGTATGTACAAGGACTTCGTCCTCTGCCATCCGCTGGCGCTCGACATGTCTAGAAGGTCGGCGTAGTCCCGCGTATCGCCTTGACAGCCTCGTAGACTCCGAAGGCGATGTTCCAGGACATACTTGTGAAGATGAGAACGATGACCGCAAGATTTGCGCCGATCGCGTTCGGAATCGCCCCATAGATTCCTACGATGACGAACGGGAAGAACCCAAGTATTGGGATCGACTGGAATATGTCAAGAAGTGGCAAGATGACACCCTCTGCCCTTCTGTTCCTCGCCGCGAAGATTCCGATAGCGAGGGCGAAGAGGATGCTCAGCCCGAGGGCGAGTATCATCCTGATCCATGAAGCGATAATGTCGACGGCGATCAGGCCAAACTCGAGGGACGCCGTGAGCCTTCGAAAGGCGCGTGGAGCCGCTGACGTATTTACGGATTCTCGGGTCAGCCTATGTACGGGGTGCTCGACGAGTCGAACCTGCGCACGGTCTCGTATGCTCCCTTGTCCCTGAATGCTACGAACTTGGACAGGTCTGGGAAGAACTGGTCAAGGGGCTTGACGGCCATGTCGCTGGCGAGGTGCTTTCCACCGAAGAACCCTCTTGATATCTGCTGGCTCAAGTCTCTCACCTGCTTGTCGCTTTCGAATCCAAGCGTGTGCAGGTACTCATGAAGCAAGATCATGAATACATACGAGTTCACCCTGCCTTTCGATTTCGAGAGCTTCTGAACTATCCTGAGGAGGTTTCGGTTCATAACGATGGTGTTCGACCCCATCTGATGATACGCTCCGACGTTGTTGGGTATGTCTCCCAGGACAAGCGTGAGGCCGGCCCTGTGCATGCCTAGGCTTTGCTCTGTCGCGGCTTTCACCATCTCAAAGATCGCGTCGAAACCTTCAGCGTGGGCGAGAACCCTCCTGTTGACGGACTGATTCACTCTTCACGAATTGCGGCCGGTAGTAGATAAATCCCTCTGAGAGGCGACTGCGATGACGGTTCGCCGTTCAGAATATCTTCTGAAGCTTGGCGCTCAGAACGCCGTTGATGTAAGCGCTTGCTAGGCTCGACCCGTCGACGGAGGAGTGAAGCGGCTTGCGCACCGTAAAGTCAGGGGCGGTCACGACTATGTCGCCTTCGAGAAGCGAGACCTTCAGCTGACTTCTTCTGTAGCCTGGGACATGCATTATGAATGTGACGTGGGTCGACGACTCAATCAGCTCGCCGTTGTCGGTTCGTTTCTCCGCGGCTCCTTGCTCGTCCGCGGCATGGATCATGCGTTCTTCTAGGAGCGTCACTGCATCATCGACGAGGTCGTCTAAGGCTCTTTGAAAACCGTCCCGACTATCTGGACCATTCATCGTCAAAACCCTCTTCCATATTGTCAAGTTCGAAACCCAAGTCTTCCCAGCGGAATTTGCTTGGCATCAAGCGATGCAACTCAGCGAGCGAAGCCATGTTAGAACCTACGTGCTAACATTCCTTCATATCGGCTATGGATTGTCAAACTTGACCAGTGCTTTGTGTTTCGTTCACTAAATTAAAGTTAAATCAGCGTTAGAACTGGAGTTCGACCGTGCCTGTCATATTCCGGGTCACCCTTGGCAAGACCGGGAACAGCCTCAGGATAACGATTCCGAACCCTGTCGTCGAAGGTTTCGGGTGGAAGAGGAAGGACCAGATACTCCTGATTGTGACGGAGAGCGAGATAACTCTGAGAAAGCTTGAGAGCAGTAAGAAAGAGCGATCGCGCAAGTCCTCGGCCGCATGAGTGGCTGGACGCCGAGACCCCCTTTTGGAGCCGAATAGAAACACGGAAAAGGGGGTTGCCTTGTACGACAGACCATGCTATCGAGAAGTTTCAGCGTCGCACTAATGGTCACCGACGCGAAGAAGTCTGCAAAGTGGTACGAGGAGAAGCTCGGGTTCGCGACCGAGGGTTCGGGTCACTGGATCACGGTCTGGCCTAAAGGGTCGAACGCGAGGTTCCACCTGTGCGAGGGTAAACTAGAGCCTGGAAACACTGGCATTAGCCTCTACTGCGAGAGCGTGAAGAAGACAGCTGCGGCACTTGAGAAGAAAGGGGTCAAGTTCGCAACGCCCGCTACGAAGAAGGAATGGGGTACATTCGCCATGATCGCCGACCCAGACGGAAACACGATTTGGTTGTCCGAAGGCGGCCCCTAGGCTAGAAGTCTAGCGGGCGAGAGCACGTCGGGGGTGCTGCTCGTCCTCGTTTTCTCTTTCACCGCTGTGTGCATCTCGAATTCTTCAGGCCTTCTGTCACTGGGCTAGACCGGTCTGAATCCCTCCCCCACTTCCTCGACCTCGTACGAGATCAGGCTAGACCGAGAAGAACTATGCGCGTTTCCCAGCCTCGACCTCCAATTGCGAAGTTGTCTGATGGAAAGGGCTAGGCGAAAGCATTCTTCTGGGAGCCTTCTTGGATGGAAACCATCCGGTTTTCTCCCAGTTATGCAATCCTCATCTAATGAACGTGGAACAGGGCCCGTATTGTGCGGGATTCTTGAGTCCGAGGTGAGGCAAAGACTACACGAGTTCTTATGACGCTGGCTGTCGCTATAGCCAATGAATGAGCGTCCAAGAAATAGTCCTAATGATACACAACGGTGAGTACGGAAGAGCGATATCCTTTCTGGAAGGCGAGGCCTCCAACGAAAGCAAATCTCTGGCAGAAAGAGTCGAATGCTGCAGGTGGTTGGCCGAATGCCATGAAAGGCTTGAGGATCGTAAGACGAGCGGCGACTGGTACCTCGAGGCTGTGAGGAAGATTCTTTCACAGCAGACGGACCGGAAATCGAAGGCCAAGCAGGCCCTGCCGCTCTGCGAGAAGGCGTTGGAGTGCTACAAGCAGGACGGAGACTCTGCAGACGTTCTCGTAGCCGCCAGGCTCCGGCAGTACCTCCTGGGGCTCTCCAAGTAGCCTAGCGGTTGCGAGATTGGCGGCGCGCGCAAGAGTGTGGAAGAAACAGGGGGGCCCGAACTCCGATTCTGACCCCGGTCGATTTGGGCATGCAGCTCGACGGTTCCACGGTGACGCCACGGTAGCGGCTAGCGCCTTGGACCGCGCCTGGACTCGAACTGAATTTCAGTCTGGCCCTCCCGGGGCCCATTTTCGAGAAGCATAACGTTTTATCGTTGTCATCGACGATTTGTCAAGATGGGCTTTGGCAGTTCGGTGGGCGACTACTGGCGCCTGACCAAACCAAGGGTCTGGGGTCTTCTCGTCTTCACGGGCTTGGTGGCGACGGTAGTAGCATACCGCGAGACGCCCGGGTCAACCCTGTCCCCCGTGCTGATGCTCGTCACAGGAGTCGCCCTGACGCTGGGGAGCGCGTCTGCCGACGTCCTCACCAACTACCACGACAGGGACATCGACGCCATGATGATGCGCACGATGAAGAGGCCCATACCCGCAGGCGACATATCGTCAGGGGCGGCCCTCGCCTTCGGTCTCCCGATGGCCGCCCTTTCGGTCGCCATTCCCCTTTTCCTGATAAATGCCCTAGCTGCCGGCTTCATGCTGCTGGGGCTGCTGGACAACATTGTGGTCTATTCCCTGCTCCTGAAAAGGCGGAGCTGGCTCAACATCGTCCTAGGAGGCTTCTCAGGGGGGATGCCTGTCCTAGTGGGTTATTCGGCCGTCGGAAACCCCTTCTCCCCGATGGCTCTCTACATGTCAGCACTTGTCATGGCCTGGATTCCGGCTCACATCTGGAGCCTGGCGATCTTCGGCAAGGAAGATTACGAGGCCGCCAAGGTCCCCATGCTACCGGTAGTCTTCGGCGACAGTGTCGCTGCAGTCTGCGTGGCCGCCACAAGTGCCATGCTGACGGTTTTGTCGGTTCTAATCTTCCTTTTCACACCGGTGAGCATATTTTACGTTGTTACTGTGCTTGCCCTTGGTGGTTTGGTCTTGAGCTACAGTGCCAAGCTGGCCGTCGACCGGACTCGAGGTACCGCCTGGACCCTCTTCAAGATCACCAGTCCGTACCTGATGCTGCTCTTCCTTGTCCTAGGTGTGACGGTCTGGATCTGATTCCAGCCGCGCGTCTCGGTGTGGGGGAGTTCAGGCAGCGATTCGATTAGCGGATCACCTGTCGACAGCGCTCGCGCGCTTCAGCCTGTTAAAACAATAATACTAAACCCTCTGCCACATTTGAGCAGTTCTCTTGTAAGCGGGAAGGTCCTTTCAACAGTGAGCAGAATGGAGTCCGCATCTCAGCTGCGAAGGCCGCTGAACGTCATATCCCAGACGAAAGAGTACACTGTGATTGCCAGTCTGCCGAAGAACAGCTCTTCGCTCGCCGTCAAGGCTGAGGAGGCTGGTGCCGACGCCGTGATGCTGAACATCGAGGGCGACGAAGGCTCGACGCAGAACCACTGCGGAAGTTACGACCTTCACGACGTGTACATCAACGATGCCATCTCCACGGTCTCTGTCCCCTGCGGCCTGTTCGTTGGAGGAGGAAGGCATCTCACCGAAGAGTATTGGGAGAGGATAATGTCGAGCTCCTTCGGTTTTGTAGAAATGTATGCCCACCTTATGCCACTCTTCGTGCTCTCCGACGCTAGATTGAAGAAGATCTGCGCCATATCGACGGGCTACATTCTTGAGCAGGTCAGCCAGCTTTCCGGTATGGAAGGTGTCGAAGCCGTCGACGCTGCAACAGTGCCCGCGCAGGCCAGGGGAACTCCGTTCAGCGTCCTCGACTACGCGACACTCGGCTTGATCTCGAGACTCTCGACCAAACCCCTGCTACTCAGGACCCAGAAGAGGCTCACGCGTTCGGACATCGGAAGGGTGGTAGAACTGGGGGTAAAAGGTCTAGTCGTTGACCCCTGCATCTTCTCAGGGACGGATGAAACGTATAAGGACGAACTGGCCAGCCTGAGCCCAAGGCGACTGGCGGCTGAAGAACGATAAGATCCAGGCTGTGGTTCTCGCCGGGGGGCTCGGGACCCGGCTGAGACCGTACACCCTCCTCCTTCCGAAGCCGATGCTCAAGGTCGGCACGAAACCGATTCTAGCGCACATCCTCGAGTGGCTGAAGGCTAAGGGAATCACCGAGGTCATCGTCTCAACGGGTTATCTCGGAAAGAAGATCGAAGAGTACTTCGGGAACGGCGGGGAATGGGGGGTCGACGTTTCGTACGCGGCCTCCCGTCTTCCACTCGGGACCGCCGGCCAGCTCAAAGCCGCGGAGGGTAGAATCAGGGGGAGGTTCATCTGTCTCTACGGAGACGCCCTGCTGGACTTCGACCTCCAGGAGGCGATCGCCTTCCATAACAGGAAGAGGGCTGCTGCGACCATGGTCCTCATGAAGCACAGCGTCGAAATGAAGTATGGCTTCATGAAGACTGACAAGGAAGGAAGGCTGACCGAATGGAGGGAGAAGCCCGTGATTTCAGGGTACATCAACGTCGGTTGCTATGTCATGGAGAAGAGCTTTCTCAGGTACATCCCGGCAGAGCAGGTCTACGGCATGAAGGAGACCTTCGAGAATGCCAAGGCCGACGGCGCGAGGCTCTACGCTGTGAAGTTGGCTGGAGAGTTCATCGACATCGGGGACAGGAGGTCGTACAAAGAAGCCAACGACGCTTACATGAAGAAGATCGGGAAGGTAGTCTAGCGGATTGACGACAGTCGTCTTCGAGGACGACGCCACTGCGGGCTTCGGTCCCCTGACGATGCTCAGGCACGCGGGCCAGCTAAACAGAGGCACGAAGACCCTCCTAGAAGCGGTCCACGGGTGCATCGCTGACGCTGCGGACCCGATGGTGTGGGGCAGAGCGGCGCTGAAAGACGTCTGCAGAGAGTCGCTGGGGAAGTGCTACAACGAGAGTGCCAACGGCCTGACGACCCTTGTCAACGCCAGAGCCAGGCCAGGGAGGCTGCTCTTGGCCCTCGCCTCTAGGAAGACCCCCTTCGTAGCCGTGGCCGGCGGACAGGTGGTCGCGGCCAGGGTCAAAGGGACGGGGATGATGCCGGGTCCCATTGGCAAGAGAGACACGGTCAGGATTGGCAAGAGCGTCGAGAAGCTGGAGGCCCCAACTGACAGCCTCTTCACCGGATACTGGGACTTGGTTCAAAGCAACGGATTGGCGATTGCTGCACAGGCGAAGCGCTTTGAAGACCCACTTTCGCTCCCAGGCGCCGTAGAAGTCAGAGGCCCGCGTTCCAGTCTGATGATTGATGGTCGAGCTGACATCGAGCTGCACGTCACATTCGACACCAGGCTGGGACCCATCGTAATCGAAGAAGGTGCTTCAGTGGAGAGCTTCTCCAGGGTAATGGGACCGTGCTACATCGGGCCAAAGGCCAGGATCTATTCTGCCATGGTGGGGGGAGGAACGTCCGTCTTCTCGGGCTGCAAGGTGGGAGGACAGGTCGAGAACTCAATAATCATGTCTCACACCAACAAGGCGCACTACGGATACGTGGGCGACTCCTACGTCGGAGAATGGGTCAACCTTGGGGCAGGCAGCACCTTCAGCAATCTGAAGAACACTTACGGGAACATCCGGTTGGAAATCGGCGGAGGTACGGTGGATCCCGGGATGCTCAAGCTGGGCCCGGTCGTGGGCGACATGTCCAAGGTATCAATTGGCGCGCTGGTCTACTCAGGCAGGTTGCTCGGGACCGGTTGCCACGTCGCTGGCTTGGCCAGCAAGAATATCCCGAGCTTCACTTACTCCGACGGCTCGGGTAGGATGGTGGAACTCCTGATTGAATCAGTTGTTGAGACGCAGCGGAGGATGGTGGAGAGACGCGGGAAGACCCTGACTAGGGCCGAAGAAGCGCTGATTCGGAAGACATTCGAGGAAACATCTGTAGAGAGGAGGAGGGCCGGTGTGAAGAAGGGGCGCCTTTCTTGACTGCATTGCCAACGGCAAGGGCCTTCGTGAGACCGGACCTCCGATGCTCTTTCGCTGGAGCCCGAATGCTAGGGTTGCTGGAGGATAGCGTTCTGCCTAAGGCGGAATCTACTCGGGGTTGCTACATGCAATACACAGAGTGAAACGAAATGCGCGATCTCTTCTCACTTAGTAGGATAAGGAGCGTCGACCCGAGAAACG